>Ga0209403_10000650_pt1 | contig 49757 bp, 33 predicted proteins | sample ArcticOcean_MG_C_8_FD_187440 | JGI IMG/M metagenome (GOLD analysis project Ga0209403, IMG submission 187440) | Marine microbial communities from western Arctic Ocean - ArcticOcean_MG_CB11_86 (SPAdes) (version 2) | ecosystem: Environmental > Aquatic > Marine > Oceanic | place: Arctic Ocean... | reverse complement strand
AGCCCTGCAGGTCGGCGTGGGCCTGTTTGGACTCAGCTTGCCGAAGTTCCTGCAGGCCTCGGAAGCCGGTCGCAAGGACCTCAACTGTATCTTCATCTTCCTGGCTGGTGGTCCAAGTCACTTTGAGACCTTTGATCCCAAGCCAGATGCCCCGGCGGAAATCCGTGGGCCATGGCGACCGACGTCGACCAGCGTAGCCGGCACATACATCTGTGAAAAAATGCCGTTGATGGCCGAGCGAATGCACAAGGTCGCGATCGTCCGCTCCTGGCGTGGCAAGAGCGGCTCGCATGCGACCGGTTCGCAGCACGTGGCGAGTGGATTTTATCCACGCAATGACGGACAGTACTTCCCCAACTTTGGCTGCCTTGTATCGGCGCTGAAAGAGTCCCGTGTTCACGGCGTGCCACCACATTTCGGCATCCCTTTTGCCGCTCGCTACACAAACCCATCCGCGTACCTCGGCAATGCCTACTCGGCCTTTGATATCGCCGGTGACCCCACGGCGCCGGACTTGAAAGTTGGCGGCCTGAAGCTGCCGCAGGATCGCTTTGAGAGTCGTCGAGCGATGTTGACTCAGCTGGAGAACCTGGGCCGGCTGGCAAGTAACGATGACGCCGGTATTTTTGCCAGCGACAAGTTTACCAGCGAGGCGATTGCCATGCTGACAAGCGGGGCCATGAAGCAGGCGATGGATCTTTCCAGCGAGCCACAGGCTTTACGTGAACGATACGGCATGAACATTTATGGTCAGCGAGTGCTGCTGGGTCGCCGGCTGATCGAGGCAGGCGCACGATTCGTGACCATCAACCAGGCGGTCCAGGGCGGGCTATTTGGCAATGGCACAACCAATGGCACCTGGGACAACCATGGTTGGCTGTTCGATTCCATGATCTCCTTCGCCCATCGACCCCGTGACGTTCCCAAGGACAGCACCTGGCATTCGTACAAGGGTCCCGGCAACTTGCCGCAATTCGACATGTCGCTTTCCACGCTGCTGGATGACCTGGAAGATCGCGGCTTGCTCGAAACCACGCTGGTCGTGGCGATGGGTGAGTTTGGTCGCACTCCGAAGATCAACAAGACGTTTGGTCGCGACCATTATCCAAACGCCGGCTCCGTACTGATGGCTGGAGCTGGAGTAAACGGCGGTGCGGTGATCGGTGCGACCGACCAGCATGGCACGGAACCGCGCACGCGAGCCTGGTATCCAGAGGACTTTGGTGCCTCCATTTACCATGGCCTCGGGATCGATCCCCACAAGACCTACTTCCCCCGCTTGCCGCGGCCCACGCCGATCACCGACGGCCAGGTTATCGATGGCCTCTTTAGCTGAGGCCTGAAGTAGCCTGCCAGGGGCCACCAGCCTGCTAGCGACTCTTGAGATACTTGACCAGGTCGGCTAGTTGTTGGGCGGTGAGTTGCTTGTCCAGTCCCTTGGGCATGATCGACACAGCGCCAGCCGCCCGCTCGTCGATCTCCTCGATCGGAATCCGTTCCTGTTTCTGGGCATCCAGCTGTAACAGCACATGGGTGCTGGTCTCATCCCGGATGACGCCATTCAGGATACGGCCATCGGTGGTCACGATACTCGTCGATTCGTAGCTGCGGACAAAGCTGGCTGAGGGAAAGAGGATCGATTCGAGTAAATCCCGCTCGCTGCGAATCTGTCCGATACGGCTCAGGTCGGGTCCTACCCGGCCCCCGAGGTAGGCCATCTGATGACAGGTAATACAGGCCGCCTTGGTATTCCGGAAGACTTCCAGGCCACGGCGGATATCCGCTGCCGGGACCAGCTTGAGCACTGTTTCCAGCTTGGCATTCTTTTCCTGGTTCTCGCGGGCGATTTCTTCAAACAGCGGTGCTGCGCTGGCCAGCACAGCTGGACCATAACCGGATAGTTGTGTTTCCAGCGTGCGCGCGTCCAGGGAGGTTAGTGCTGGGCTGCCAGCCAGGCTTTCCACCAGCAGTTCGCCAATTTTTGGGTCTTTCAGTTTGGCGAATCCTTCCATCAGGCGTTTCAGTTCCATCGGGCCTGTGGAGGGGAGCGCCCGAGCGACTTCGATCCAGCTCTCGGTATTTAATGGGCTGCTGAGCATCACGTCGACTGTGATGGCACGAACCACGACCGGCCGATCGATATCGACATGTTCGACCAGGAACTGCAGAACCAGGGAATCGAGTGGTCGGCGGGCTGCCGGCAGGGCGGCCAGTGCTCGCAGCCTGAGCGCCGCTGGCACCTGGGAATCGTGCGCCAGCTGACCGAGTCGTTCGATGAATTCCGCATCGGCAGCTGCTGTACCGAGCAGCCGGGCAACTTCGACCGACTTTTCCAGCGAGGCCCGGTCGGGCGAGTGCAGTTGTTCCAGCAGCGGCGCGTGCCAGCTTGCAGGCATCTGCTTGAGCTGGCTCTGTATCATCGCATCGAGCAGCGCGTGCCGGACAACCAGCGAGGTATCGCCGTCGGCGAGTGAGTCGGCGAGGACCTGTTGAACGTTCGCCACGCTGGCGAATCGAGCGAGTTGGTCAGTCAGGTCCTTGGCAGTCTGTTCGGCTCGCTGGCTGTCACTGAGCCATTGTCGGAATGCCGGCGCCACGTCTTCCGCCCAGTCGCTGCGGTGATTAACGATCCACCAGGCTGTCTCCCTCAGCACGGCAGAGGAGGAATTGAGGATTGGCAGGACATCGTCCTTGTGCAGTGCATCGTCACCAATCTGGTCCAGCGCGATCAAGCCGCCGCGAATCAGCTGCGGGTCTTCAGCGCTCTCCAGCACGCGGCGGATTTCAGCGGGATTGCTAATCTCCATCACGGCGTAGGTGAGCGAATGTTGCAAGCTGCGATCATCACAGCCAGCGATTGCTTCAAGCAAGGAGGAGATATGGGCTGGTGAGCCGACTCGTCCGATCGCCTCGGCGGCGGCCCGCCGATTGTGTGCCGAATCACTGCCCAACAACGCCACCAGGTCTTCGGCAGAAGCCAGGTCACGGTGAACGCTGATCGTGTGCAGGGCTGCCTGGCGGACCGTCGGGTCACTGTCCTGCAGCGCCACGCGTGTGGCGCTGCGTGCCTGAACTCCATCGATTCGTGATAGCGACCAGACGGCATGCAGTCGCTGCTGCTGGGACGTGCCATCGGCCAAGACCTCGGCCAGCGGAGCGACAGCAGCCGGCCCTCGCCTGCCGAGTTCACGGCGTGCCCGATTGCGGACGGCGAAACGGTCTTCATCCAGCAGTGCCACCAGCTGTTGCAGCGAAAGCTTGTCCCACTCAATCTCCAATCCGCGGGGATCATCCCAGCCGTGCGCGGCAGTCCGACGAATGCGGTAGATGGCGCCCAGCACATCGGGTTTCCAGAGCTGCGAGGTGGGGCAGCAGATTTTGTACCAGCCGCCGGTATCGATCACGACCAGGCTGCCGTCCGCATCCTCCAGTACATCGGTGGGGTGAAAGTCAAGGTTGTCACTGACGACCAGCTCACCGTCCTGCGAGGAAAAACTAGCGCCACGGATTGTCAGCTGGTGGCGTGAGACTCTGCGCGTGTTGAACTGGCAGGCCAGCAGGTTGTCTTGATAGTCGGCGCCGAGTTGGGCGGATTCGATCCGCATCAATCCACAGGGTGCAGCTGCACCCATATGTGAGAGGATCGGCATCACGTCACCGGTGCGTGGATGTCCTTCCAGGACGCCATGGACCTTGCCGTAGACTCCGCCGTAAATCGCATGGATCAGCCCGTCGCGGCGGCCATCGCCCGGGTGCTGGAGAAATGTCGTGGTGAAGATTCTCTCGCCACCTGCTGTAAAAGCGACCTCTACCGGGTTGTCCATGCCACCCGTCATGACAGGTTCGATCGGGCCACCCTCGGGCCGCCGTCGAAAGATGTGCGATGCGCGCGTGACAAATGTCTTGCCACTGGCGAGCGTGTAAGTCTGTTCTTCGAAGGCACCCTTGCACCAGTAAATCCAGCCATCGGGTCCGACGTAGGGACCATGCAGGTCATTGGCACAGCCATTCAGGGTCTTGCCGTCGAACCAGACCTCGCGTTTGTCAGCCACCCCGTCGTCATCGGTGTCCGTCAGCTTCCAGATCTCTGGCGGTGCACAGACGTAGACCGACCCCTCATGCCAGGTGCAGCCTTCCGGGAACATCATGCCATCCGCAAACACGATGCTCTTGTCGAAGACCCCGTCGCCATTGACGTCTTCCAACCGGAGGATGCGGTGAGGCTTGTTCTCCAGTTGGATCTTGACCGGATCGTTGGAACCGCTGGAGTCAGCAACATAGAGCCTGCCGCGGTCATCAAAGTCGGCGCAGATCGGGCTGCGAACAAGTGGCGGAGCGGCGATTGGCTGGATTGTGAAACCATCCGGGATCGTGAACGTGTGGCTGCCAAGCTTCACGTCCTCGGCCTGGGCCGGCCCCTGGCTGAAGAGTGCCAGCAGGGTGATGGCGAAACAGAGTAGCGTGCGTCGGTAGTACAGCATGGTTGTCACTCCGTGTGCCAATAAAGCCGTTGGAAACAAAAGCCAGTTCCGACCGTGATTCTAGTAAGTCGGCCAACGAGATGCCAATCGAGTGCTGCTGCTGCAGTAGATTTTGCCAGGCCAGCTGGGTATCAGGAGGACCAGGGTGATTGTCGTTGTGAGATCCAGAGGCCATCGGCAGCGGCTATCTGCTCAGCAGAATCATACTGCCGCCCTTCCTCGTCGGTCAGGTGAAACCAAGGTCGCTGACTGGCCAGCTCTTTCTGCAACTGTTGCGGACTTGAAAACGGCCCTGCGGAATTGAGCGATATCGTGAGCAGGTCGTCTGCCGTGACCCCCTGGGGCTCGCCCTTGAGATTCCAGTCATAGACCGGTGTATGACCCTTGAGCCAACTGAGTGACGCGTTCATGTCGATGAATTCCAGGGTTCTACTGGCCCAGACAACTTTTTCGCATTTTCATCGCCGCTTGACCATCCGGATGACGTTTATATAACTAGCACAGCGGTCTGACCGCTCCGCAGTTACGGAATAACTGGTCCCCGGGAAATCAAGTGATGAAGACAACACGCTCACAACAAACCGTGGTCGCTGCCCTGTTCCTGCTGGTAACAGTGATGTCGGTGACTGCCGAGGCCAAGCCGCGCCGTCGACGACCCGCTGCGCCGGCCGTCGCAGATGCTACTGTCTCCCATGGCCCGCGCAAGAGCGTCAGCGTGATCCCGGCTCGCCAGGTGGTGTGGGCCATTCCGGCACTCGATCAGCTGACTCTGGCGGCATTTGAGTCATCCCCTCATTTCCATGCCGTACAGAATCCCCGTGGAAACACCGCCAGCAATGCGGACACACTGGCCGGCAGCGCACATTACACTCGCGCCCAGTTGACCTGCCAGGCCATCGTCACAGACGTTCGTCGCAGTGGCGGCCGTGGAGCCTCTTTCAACCTGGGAAGCATTTCCGGACTGGGTGGCTATAACATTCGAGTCGGTGCGAATCGTTACCAGTGGTATGCCCAGGTACGACTACTGGTCTTCGATGCTCGCAGCGGCAGCCTGTTGTCGGATCGCACTGCGCATGCCAACGTCCAGGACCGGGGTGTCTATGTGGACGTCGGCTTTGACAGGTTCGCCGCCAACAAACTCTCCGGCTGGGGACTCAGTTTTGACCGGATGCGACGCACCTCGCTGGGCCAGGCTGTGCAGCAGGCGGTTGGTCACGCGATCGACGACCTTGCCTCGGAGCTGGCCAACCATCCCTGGGAAGCTCGCGTGGCGACTACCGAAGCGGAGATGGTCTACCTGAACGTCGGCCGCGGCAGTGGCCTCAAGAATGGTGACCTGCTGCAGGTCATCCGTGACAGCAAGATCGTGACAGACCCGGTGACCGGCGAAGTGCTCGAACGAGAGACGGTGGCAATTGCCCAGCTCAAGGTTGTCCAGGTTCGCGACAAGGTGACAACAGCTCGCTTGGTCGACGAGCAGCAGTTGGTCGAACTGGTCCGCGGTGACGTCGTGCAGTTGTTACCCAAGCCCTGATCGAATGTGACCTGTGCCTCCCGGTGCTCTTGTCTTTTTCCCTTGTTCTGGCTCCAATGGACGCTGCTTTTCAATCACAGCGTTGTCTGGATTCAGGCAGCTACGGGAGGCCATCATGCGGGGCGTGACTGTGACCATCGCAATTGTCTTGAGTGCCAGCGGTCTTGCCAGATTGCAGTCGGAAGAGCCGGTCTTTGAGCCTGCTGGCGAGTTACAGTTGGTGAGCGATCATGGTGCCGGCGAGGGGCCAGCCTGGCATCCGGAACTTGGCCTGCTGGCCAGCTTTGGCAGCATCCATCGTCACGTGCTCGTCGACAAGCCGGAAGTCTTCTTCAAGGACGCCGGTACCAATGGCCTGCTGTTTGATCGCCAGGGGCGTTTGCTCGCCTGTCAGCCGGTCCACCGCCGCGTTATCCGTCGCGAACTGGATGGGTCAATCACGGTCCTCACCGACAGCTACGAGGGGGCGGCCTATAACCAACCGAATGACCTGACGGTCGACTCCCAGGGACGGATCTATTTTTCTGACCCCAAGTATGGCCCGCGGGAAAACATGGACCTGAAGGACAACAAGGGTCGCACGGTCGAGGGAGTTTACAGGATCGACCTGGACGGTAGCGTGACCCGCATCATCACTCATGCCGCCGATCGTCCCAATGGTCTGTTGGTTTCGCTCGATGATCGATTCCTGTTTGTGGCGGACAATAACAACAACACGGTAGGCGGCTCGCGTTTTCTCTATCGCTTTCGATTGCGGAGCGACGGCAGTCTTGCGGCAGGTAGCCGCCGCCTGCTTTATGACTGGAAGTCGGACCGCGGGCCCGATGGGCTCGTGCAAGATCGACTCGGTCGCTTGTACGTGGCCGCTGGGCGCAACAAGCCAGTCCCCCCTTACGAGACTGCTGACAGATTCAAAGCGGGGGTCTACGTTTTCTCCCCGCGGGGAGCACTGATCGATTTCGTGGCTGTCCCCAATGACGAAGTGACCAACTGCACTTTCGGTGATGATGACTTGCGCAGTCTTTATATCACCGCCGGAGGACACCTTTACAGAATCCGAACGACAACGCCGGGATGGCTGCCCTGGCCCGCATCGAGGTAATCCGATGAACAAGCGACAACCTGCTGTTCTGCCTGCCTGCCGCCTGGCCTTGCCATTGCTGGTCGGCCTGGTCTGCCTTTTTTCTGCCACGACGGGTTGGTCGCTGGAACCTCGAGTGCGGTTTGAAGTTCGTCGCACGACAACAGAACCACGGCGAGGCTACCTGGAGATGAAGGTCAAGGGATCCGACCAGCTGGTCCATGTTTCCCTCGATGCGGACATCACCAACCGGGATATTGAACAGGTCTCGCATGGCGTGGGACCGGGCGGATCAACTGTTGTCCACATTCGCTTGAAGCGACGTGGTGCAGAGCGATTGCAGCAGATCACTCAAGCGAGCATCGGGCAACGTCTGGCGATTCTCGTCAATGGCGATGTCATCATGGCACCGGCCGTCAGGTCAGCGATTCGGGAGCGAGTCGAAGTAACTGGCATGTCCGCCGCCGACGCCCAGTTCCTTTCTGAAACTCTCGGTCGCCGACGATAAGACGCTGGCCAGTCGTTTGACACCCTGGTTTAGCCGGCGAAGGTTTGCGTTGCGCCGTCGACGCGGATCACCTGTCCACTGACGAAACTGGCGGCATCGCTGCAGAGGAAGCCGACCACTGCGGAGACTTCAGGTGGTCGTCCATAGCGTTCCAGCGTTCCTTCGTCGACCAGCCGATCATCGTGAATTTCATGGATCCGCAGGAAGCGTTCGGTCACGGTGCCTCCTGGAGCGACGCAATTGACGGTCACGTTGTCTGGCCGTAGTTGTTCGGCCAGGCAGCGGGTGTAGGAGTGCACCGCCGCCTTGGCGACTGAGTAGATCGCTCCGTACGATCGTCCGAAGGAGCCTGCGATGCTGCCGATGGTGATAATCCGTCCCTGCTTGCGGGCGATCATTTCTGGAGCGACGCTGCGGCAGGCGAAAATCGTCCCCATCAGGTTACGATCCAGCACGCTGCGCATGTCATCCACCGTAATATTCAGGCAATCGTCGCCCTCGGGCCGTCCACCCTTGCCGGCTGCCGTACCGCCGGCGCCGATATCGCCGCCTGCGCAACAGACAAGAATGTCGATATCGCCGAGTCCCTGGTGGACTTCTCCGACCACCCGCTCAACTTCATCCGGCACTGTTACATCACACCAGGTTCCCAGGGTGCGGACGTCGTGGGCCGTGGCCAGGTCGTCAGCCAGTTGTTGCATCGAGACACCTTCGTCAAAGGTAGAGGGGCTATCAGGTCGTGTACCGTGGACGGCAACAGCCGCTCCCAGGCTACAGAGATGGTCGGCCATATCGCGACCGAGCCCCCGTGACGAACCAGTGATCCAGGCAACCTTGCCATCCAGGGAGCGGGGGGATGATGTTGACACGGGCAGCCTTTCAGTTCGAGGGGAATCGTCGTGCAAACCGCTGGGGTCACGCACTCTCGTGGTGGATGTATGATGGTATCGTCGTCAACTACCCGATGCCAGCTCCCACGGCAGCAAGGAGTTGACAACTGGATCTGAAAATTGGAGACAACAGTATGGCGACGATCCTCTCCACAGGGCCGGTCGGTGATATCGTCAGGGAGATCCTGGCAGATCACGGAGAGCTGGTGTTTGTGCCCGACCCGGAGCCCTCCACGCTTATCGAAATGGTGGCGGACGCCATCGCCCTGATCGTTCGCGGCGATGTCTCAATCCCACGCGAGGTGATCCAGGCGGGCAAGCGACTGTCGGTGATTGGCCGCACGGGCGTGGGGTACGACAACGTGGATATTGCCGCGGCAAGCGAGCGGAAGATTCCCGTGATCAATACTCCCGGCGCCAATTCACGTGCTGTGGCTGAAGCGGCACTGGCCATGATCATGGCCCTGGTCAAGCAGATTCCTTACTGGGACCAGCAGATGAAAAGAGGGGCCTGGGCCAGTCGCTTTGCAACTCCGAACAGTGACCTGGACGGAGCCACACTGGGAATCCTGGGGCTGGGCAGCATCGGGCAGATGCTGGCCCATTTTGCGGCGCCCTTTAATATGACCCTGCTGGCTCACGACCCCCATGTAGATTCTCGAATTGCCGCTCGACTCGGGGTCCAGCTGGTCTCGCTCGATGACCTGTTTCAACAGTCCAATATCATCAGCATTCACGCCGCACTGACTGCAGACACTCGCGGGCTGATCAGCGGCGCACGACTGGCGACGATGCGGCCAGCCAGTTACCTGGTCAACCTGGCCCGGGGCGGCCTGGTGGAGAGTCTTGACGTGGTCCTGGCAGCTTTAAAGAACGGGACACTTGCCGGAGCCGGACTGGATGTCTTTGAGCCGGAACCGCCGGATACGTCCCATCCTCTCTTTCAGCATCCTCGCTGTCTGACAGCTCCCCACGCCCTGGCACTTACGCCCGGCGCCATGAACCGGATTTATGAAACGATGGCGAGCGATATGGCTGCTGTCCTGAGTGGCGGCGAGGCAAAGAATGTTGTCAATCGTCGACAGCTGATGGCCTGATCTGCAGCCGTGCGCAGCTGGACCGACCGACGGAACTCCCTCCCGGCGCCTATTACTACTAGCTAGTCACTCGGATCGGGCGAAAGGTTCGGGTGCAGGTCCTGCTGCCTTCCGACATGAGTAAGTATCTGCTGAAGTCGAGACAGCAGCAGCGAGGAGTCCATGCCGGCAGCCAGCACCTGAAAGCCGGCAGCGAGTCGCTGGTCCATGTCGTCCAGGCTGGTTGTCACCAGGCCGCAGTGTTTGCCGGCGGCCAGGATCTTATCCTTCATTTCCAGGATCATCTCGGCCACACCGGGCCCTTCCCACTGGCCGGCGTAGCCAGCCGTTGCTGAAAAGTCAGCCGGCCCGAAATAGAACAGTTCGGAACCCTCGACTTCGACCAGCTGATCGATCGACTCGTAGGCGGTGACACTCTCGAGAATCGGAACAACCAGCACGCGGCTGTCGGATTCGGCCACATGTTCAGCGAGGGCCTGTCCCCAGGCGGTCGCCCTTTCACCGCCGATACCTCGTATTCCAGCTGGCGGATACTGCGCCATCTTCAGCAACTCGGTCAACTGCTGAGCGGATTCGACCCAGGGCACAACCACTCCATCGGCACCGATATCGAGTACACGCTTGACCAGGGAGCTGTTGTGTTCAGCAATTCGTACCAGCGCCACAGTTTGACTGCGGACCGTGGCACGGATGTGCTGGACGATATCCTGCCAGTCAAGGTGACCATGTTCGGCGTCGATCACGACCCAGTCGAGTCCGCTGGCGACGGCCATTTCCGTCACGCTTGCCGATTCCAACGTGACCCAGATACCAAACAGCGGCTTGTTGGCCGCCAGTTTGCGACGAAATTGGTCCAGCGCGTCTGCTTTCATAATGTCCCTGACAGGATTGTCGTTAGCGTCTAGCCCGTAAGCTCCAAAGAATATTCTTCGAGTTCGCCCTGGCAGGGTGGTCCCAGCCGTGCCCAGACAGATCGTCGAGCTGGGTCTGCGACGACAAAGGCACAGCTGCGTACCTCGCGCCCTTCGCCATGCCTGCAAACTGACAGTTGCTCGCCCTCGTGGTCTGAGAGCAGCTGACGCAGCAACTCTGGGCCGAGTGGCTCGTCGACCGTGGCCAGACGCTGCTGCAGCTGGTTCAGTCGAAATCGCGTCGACCGCTGATCCTGGTCTGGATCCTCAAGGGCCTGCAATTCATCGCAGAGATAGTGGTTGGTGTGTACGAACCAGCCTTCCTTGACAAGCTGGATGTCATGTCGCGTGGCGGTGGTTTCAATATCGGCGACCAGGCCCTGCTCGTGGGCGACAAGGTAATTGTGTCCTGAGGCACGGCCATCTGCGGTGATTGCGTCCAGTGCCGGCTGCCATTCGGATTGAGCGAGTGCCTCGTGCAAGAGTGCCAGGTAAATGATCCCCGCTCGCGCGTCAGTTGGCCGCAGGTTATTGTTGCCCACGGCCAGGCCATGCTCATTAACGCCGATCAGGGTCAAGCAGCCTGCCGTCGAGACGACCAGCGATCGTGGGCCCCGATCGGGAAAGCGGCGAAAGACCGTCACAACCTGCTCGGCACTGGCGTGCATATCCCAGGTCTGGCCGATCAAGGGACTGCCGTGGTCGGTGGCGTCACTGTTGACCAGAAAGGAGGTGCAGCCATGAACTTCCGCTCCAGCAGACTGCCAGAGCACATCCTGGAAATCTGTCAGGGCGTTTGCGAAGAATATGTCTTCCAGTGGAAGTTGGGCCCCATCAGCAATTCCCTGCCATTCCTCGACCACGTGAGGCAGCTGTCGGCGGTGGATATCGAGGTGGCGCCCAGCCAGTTCGATACACTGCTGGCGATCCACGTCGACTCCGTGCTGGGCGGCGAATGACTGGGCCAGTTCAAAACGCTCATGCGCCAGGTGTGCCACTTCGGCTGCCAACTGCTGACCGTGCTGGAGGCCCATCGTGTAGGGACTTCCTGTTAACTCAACCTGGCGGATCATGCTGTGCATTCCTTGTCACCTGGCAGGCGGGAGATTGTCGGCGAGATGTTGTTGTCAGCTGTGCGCCGAATGTCAACTCGCCGGGATCCGAGTCGGCGGTTACGAGCTACTCAGCAGCATCGGGTCCCGGTTCGAGTACTACGTCGGGGGATGCCTGCTCGCTGGAAATATTTGGCAAGGAGATCGGCACGTCGGTCTGCTGCCAGTTATGCAGGACAGGTACCATGCAGAGGAGATGTCCGGCACCGTAGGTGACCAGGGAGGCAAACATGGAAGCGACGGCGACGAATGGGCTCTCATTGAACATCGCGACCAGGAATGAGGTAAGTGATATCACCGCGACGAGGCCCGTGGTGATCGCATTCAGGCCGCTGGCCTGCCGAAACACCTGTCCGTCACCGGTGGCCGATGCTCGGTTGCGGAAAATATAATAGGCGTATGCGCCAACCAGCAGTCCCGAGAGGCAGAGGGCCATGGCGGTTTTACGCTGTTGCTCGTCCATACGCATGTGATCTCCACCACCGTCAATAAGTGTTTCGATGAAAATGGTGGTTCCCAGCAAGAAGATCTGGAAGGCGACGGTCAACAGCAGGCAGGAGATGACCTTGGCCCCCAGCAGCGGGTCCTTGTCGCCATTCCTGCCTCGCAGTACCCCCATGATGTAGATGATGCCAAAGGGGAGGAGTGCGGAGAGGGCCAAATAGGGCACCAGGATTGCAGTACCGCTTACCAGAGCTCGTTCGAAGCCCATGAAATACTCCTGTACGTAAAATCGAAAGAGTGGTTGCCGGAGCTGCCAGAATTACTGCTGACATTTATACGGGATTGGTTCCCATTCAGGTAGTCTCGCCAATGTAGAAAGTGTGACCAAGAAACCGCCTGTCAGGGACTCTTATTGAATCCAGTCCGACTACAAGATGTCTGTTTCATAGGTTGTTGAGATTGGTGGCTCTTTTATACTGAGTAGTGAAGGTGCGCCCAGCAGAGTTGACTTATTTCAGATCGAATTAAGCGAAGGAGAGTTTGATGTCTCTAGAAAATCCCCCCAAGCGGCGTGGATTTACGCTTGTCGAATTGCTGGTGGTGATTGCCATCATTGGTATTCTCGTGGCGTTGTTGTTGCCAGCTGTTGCCGCGGCTCGTGAGGCTGCTCGCAAGATGTCTTGTGGCAATAATCTCAAGCAACTCGGCTTGGCGATGCGCAACTATCACAATACCTATGGCAGGTTCCCTACCAACGGAAACTTCTTCTGGGGTAATCAGTCCAAGAACGCTCACACCTGGTACAACTCCAGCCGTGGCAGCGTGTTCGTAAAAGTGCTGCCCTTCATAGAGCAGGATCCGCTTTATAACCAGATGAACTTCTCACTGGCTGGCACCACGCGACCGACCCGTTTTGAGCAACAGGAAGATGCATCTGGCAAATGGTGGCGAGCGAACCTGATTCCGTCCTTCATCTGCCCCTCGGCCAATGTTGATCCTTATGTGGCGGGTAGTAACCCAAAAACAGATCCGGCGATTGGCTGCTATGGCTTTTCGTTGGGGAACCAGTACGGGACCTCGTGGAACAATATGTGCCACGACTATCCTGGTAACAATTTTGGTACTGGCCCGTCTCACCATGGTAACGACGCCCGCGGTTACCGGGCATCGGGTGTGTTTCTGCGTGGCCACTGGGCCGCCAAGTTCCGGGACATTACCGATGGCGAATCCCAGGTGATCCTGTTGGGCGAGATTCTGCCTCACAAGAGCGATCATTACGTGAGCGGTTGGTTCTACTTTAACTCTCCCTGGTCGTTGACATCGGCACCGATCAACTATCCGATCGTGGGTGTTGGTGATCCCGGTTTTGCCTGGAGTGGTCAGAGCCAGCCGTTGAATCCGCACGGCTGCACCCACTTCAAGAGCTGGCAGACATGCCAGGGCTTCAAGTCGGCTCACAAAGGTGGAGCCCAGTTCGTGCTCTGCGACGGTTCGGTTCAGTTCCTGGCTGAGAATATCGACTACATCACCTACCAGCGACTTGGTGATCGCCGTGATGGTCAGCCCATACCGGAAGATTGGAACAACAACCTGTAAAGGTTGAGCTGTTGCTCAGCTGATCTAATTCAGCAACCCCGTCAGCGGGTGCCGTACTGCGGCGCGCCTGGCGGGGTTTTTTTGATCGCTCGATAGTCTGGCATCGTTTTGGCCATCGGCTTCGGCGTAGAATAACCGCAGATAAAGGTTCGCCAGTTAGGGAACCTTGCTAATACTGACTGCGTCAAAACCAGCAGTGGGGATGATTCGCCCTGGGGCAGCGCGATACCCACGACGGAACCAGAGAGAAACTCAAACTGCCTTTGTATGAGAGAAGTCCAATGCGCAAGTTGCTTGTATTGATGATCATGGTCGCTGTGGCCGTACCGCTGCTGCTGGCGGCGGAGGTTGATCGCGAGGAAGCCTGGAAGAAGTACGACGACGCCGTCAAGAAGGGCTTGCCCAAGACCGCTATTGCCGTGCTGGAACCGATCATCACGGACGCTATCAAGGAGAAGGCGTACGGCGAGGCGATCCGCGCTATCGGCCTGAAGATTTCCCTGGAAGGCAATATCCAGGGCAACAAGCCGGAAGAGAAGATCGTTCGCATGGAGCAGGCGATTGAGGACGCGCCCCGGCAGATGAAACCGGTGTTGAGTGCCGTGCTGGCCAACTGGTACTGGCACTATTTTCAGCAGAACCGGTATCGGCTGGTGCGGCGGACAGCGACCGCGACGGCACCCGGCAGTGACTTTACCACATGGGATTTGCCTCGCCTGATAAGCGAGATTGACAAGCAGTTTTCCAGCACGCTGGACATGTCCGAGTCGCTCAAGACGGTCAAGGTCTCGGACTACGATCGTCTGCTGGAAAAGGGAACGATGCCCGATTCCTTCCGTCCCACGATGTACGATTTCCTCGTCTATAACGCCCTGCAGTTTTACTCGATGGGTGAACAGGCGGGCAGCCGTTCTCAGGATGCCTTTGACCTGCTGGCCGACAGCCCGGTATTTGGGTCGGCTGATGAATTCATCAACTGGGAGCTGAAGACGACCGACACCGAATCACCGACGGTTAAAGCGATCGGCCTTTATCAGGATCTGTTGCGTTTCCACGCCGAGGATGACGACCGCTCCGCCTGGCTGGATGCCAACCTCTCGCGGCTGGTGTTTGGTTTTAACAAGGCTCTTGGTGAGACCAAGAATGATCGATTCAAAGAGGCTCTCAAAAGCCTGATTGAGAAGAACGGGGATCACCGCATATCGGCCCGTGCGCTCTACCAATGGGCCCGCGTCCTGCACCAGCAGGGCGATTACGTGGAAGCCCACAAGATCGCCTCGCGCGGTGTGGCGGCATTTGCAGGAACTCCGGGCGGCAACCAGTGCTTTAACCTGGTGCAAAAGATCGAGTCCCGCTCGGCCACGATGATCTCCGAGCGTGTCTGGAATGCGCCACTCCCGGATATCGATGTGCGATATCGCAATGTCGAGAAGGTCTATTTCCGCTTGGTCTCCCACGACTGGCATCAGTTGATCCGGTCGGCCTACCGGGTGGAGAATCTCAACGCGAATCAGCGCAAGGCGCTGCTGGCGAGAGAATCCTTACACAGCTGGTCGATGGACCTGCCCAAGACGGTGGACTATCACGAGCGGCACCAGGCGGTCTCCGTGCCGGAAGAGATCAAGCCGGGATTTTATTTCCTCATCTCCAGTCATGATCCGAAATTCAGTGATAGCAACAACGTGGTCCAGTTCACGGGCATCTGGAAGAGTGATCTGGCACTGGTGATGCGAACCGAGCGTGGCTCGGGCACGCTGGGAGGCTTTGTGCTCAATGCGATCAGTGGTGAGCCGCTGGCGGGAGCCAAGGTGCAGAGCTGGATTCGGGCCAATAACAACACCCGAACTGCTGGCCCCCTTCTGACAACCGATGAAAACGGTGCTTTCAAGACTCGCGGGACGCGCGGCCAGAGATACCTGTTTCATGTCACGCATGGCGATCACCAGCTGGGGACTTACAACGGCCAGTACGTGAACATCTACAACACCAGCAACCAGCCAAGTCAACAGACGATCTTCTTCACTGACCGCTCGCTCTACCGACCGGGACAGACAGTCAAGTACAAGGGGATCGCGATTCATGTGAACCAGCAGGAGGATGACTATCACGTGCTGGCCGACACTGCCGTGGTGGTGGTCTTCCAGGATCGCAATGGTCGCGAGATTGCCCGTCGCTCACACCGCAGCAACGATTACGGTTCCTTCAACGGCAGCTTTACTGCTCCTCGTGACAGCGTCAGCGGCCGGATGATCCTTCGGGTTGATGGTCCGGCGGGTGGAGCGATTTCTATCAACGTGGAGGAATACAAGCGACCCAAGTTTGAGGTTGAGATCGAGCCGCCGGAGGAAGCTGGCAAGCTGAACGAGGAAGTGATCGTGACGGGCAAGGCGATGTCGTTTACGGGAGCTGCCATCGGCGGAGCCGGGCTTCGTTATCGCGTGGTCCGCGAGGTCCGCTACCCGCCCTGGATTTACTACCGGTATTACGGCTGGCAGCCACCGGGCGCGTCGCAGGAGATTGCCCAGGGCCGAGCGATCACAGAAGCCAATGGCACATTCAAGATCAGCTTCGTCGCCCGTCCAGACCTTTCAGTCGCCGAACAGGACGAACCCCGCTTTCACTACACCATTCACGCCGACGTGACCGACACAACCGGCGAGACTCGCTCAGGCGATCGCGCCATCACCGTGGGCTACACGGCGCTGCAGGCCAGCCTGTCGGCAGATAGCTGGCTGACAGACGAGCAGGCGGTGGAGATCGCGATCCACACCAGCACGCTCGATGGAGTTGCCCAGGCTGCCGAAGGAACGATCCGGATTCATCGACTCGAGCAACCCGAGAAGGTCCAGCGAGCTCGGTTGGCGGGGCTTTACTATCCCACGGCTCGCCGCCGAGGCGGAAAGGTCATTGCTCCACCAGCGGACAAGTCAAGTATCCATGGCTGGCCGCTGGGTGACGAGGTGGTCGAGGCTGGCTTTCAGACCGATGCCGAAGGCAGAATGACTTTCGAGCACAAGCTGGCGCGTGGTGTCTACCGTGTGATCCTGGAAACGGCCGATCGGTTTGGCAAGAAAGTCAGTGCGGAGACTACCATCCAGGTGCTGGATCCCGATGCCGAACAATTTCAGGACCGGGTGGCCAACCATGTTGCCTCTCCCAGCTGGACTGTGGAACCAGGTGACGAATTCCAGCTGCTGTGGGGCAGCGGTTATGAAGAGTGCCGGGCCTTCGTCGAAATCGAACACCGCGGTCGGATCCTGCAGAGTTTCTGGACCGATGGGAAGAAGACGCAGCTGAATCTGCGCCGCCAGGTGACCGAGGCGATGCGAGGTGGTTTTACCGTGCGTGTCAGCATGGTACGTGAGAACCGGGCCTACCTGACATCCCATCATGTCAACGTGCCCTGGTCGAACAAGAACCTGGAAGTGAAGTGGGAGCGATTCGTCTCCAAACTCAAGCCAGGCCAGAAGGAGACCTGGACCGCGGTGATTAGCGGTCCGGATGCCAAGACGGCCGTCGCCGAGCTGGTGGCGGGCCTCTACGACGCCTCGCTGGATGAATTCCTGCCGCATGCCTGGCGGTCAGCTTTCGGCGTCTTCCGTACCGACTACTCGATGCTCGATCTTCGCTTTACCAACTTTGCCAAGGGCATGCAGCGCCTGGTCGGCAACTGGCCAGGCTCCAGTCGGCCGGTCAGAATCCAGTACCGTCGTTTCCCCCAGCAGCTGATCGGCAACTTTGTCGGCTACCAGTTTGGTAACACCAAGGGCCGCATGATGCGCAGCCCGGCGCAGTCTGCCGGCGCAGCCCCGCCTGGTCAACCAAGTCCGGCGGCCAATGGAAATCGAGCCATGGCGGAAGGGCAGGAGGCGTCTTTTGCCCAGGACAAGTCAGCGGCCAAGCGCAAGGATTCTTCAGCCGGTGGCCCAAATCTCAACAACGTTGCCGCTCGCAAAAATCTGGACGAGACCGCCTTCTTCTTCCCGCACCTCGTCTCTGCAGAGGATGGCACGGTGCGGATGGAGTTCACCATGCCCGAGGCCCTGACTCGCTGGAAGTTCATGGGATTTGCCCACGACAGTCAATTGCGGGCAGGCTTCCTGCAGGATTCCGTGGTCACGGCCAAGGAATTGATGATCGAACCGAATCCGCCACGCTTTCTGCGAGAAGGAGACCAGCTGGAGTTTACCGTCAAGGTGACCAACCAGTCAGCGACCCGGCAGGACGGGACTGTTCGCTTGACGCTGGCTGACGCCCGTACACTCGAAGCGGTCGATGATCTGCTGGGGAACCTGCAGACGGACCTCGAGTTCGATGTGCCGGCTGGCGAATCGAAGAGCTTCTCCTGGCGTTTGGAAGTCCCCGATGACATCGGCTTTCTGGTCTACAAGACGGTAGGTTCCAGTGGCCGACTTTCTGACGGCGAAGAAGGGTATCTGCCGGTTCTCTCCAGGCGCATCCTGGTGACCGAATCGCTGCCGTTGCCAATTCGCGGCCCAGAGACGAAGTCGTTTGACTTTGAGCGACTGCGCAAATCGGCCGGCTCAAGGTCGCTTCGACACAAGTCGCTCACCGTGCAGATGGTGTCCAATCCATCGTGGTATGCCGTTATGGCACTACCGTACTTGATGGAATTTCCCCATGAGTGCTCGGAACAGACATTCAATCGGCTGTATGCGAACGCGCTGGCTCGGCACATCGCCAACTCCGACATGCGGATTCGGCGCACATTTGATCTCTGGAAGAACACGCCGGCACTCGATAGTCCGCTGGAGCAGAACGAGGATCTCAAGGCGGTTGCGCTGGAAGAGACTCCCTGGCTGAAACAGGCGCAGAGTGAAAGCCAGGCTCGTCGGAATGTCGGAATCCTGTTCGATGAGAATCGATTGAATCAGGAAACCGCCCGGCTACTGAGGCGTTTGGCCGATATGCAGCTGGGTAATGGTGCCTGGCCCTGGTTTCCCGGCGGACCGGCCAATGACTATATCACGCTCTATATCACCACGGGCTTTGGCCGCATGCGCCACCTCGGTGTGGAGATCGATGTGACCAGCGCCGTGCGGTCCCTGCAAAGACTGGATGGATGGATCGACCGGATCTATCGCGATATCCTGGCACATGGCAAGAAGGAAAATAATCACCTCAGTGCGATGATCGCGCTCTACCTCTACGGCCGCAGTTTCTTCCTTGAGGACATGGCCATCCAGCCGAAGAATCGTGAAGCGGTCGACTATTTCCTCGGCCAGGCGCGTACCCACTGGCTGAAGCTGGCAAATCGCCAGTCGCAGGCTCACCTGGCAGTCGCGCTCAAACGATTTGGCGACGCTGAGACGGCCAGCGGGATCATGCGCTCGATTAAGGAACGCTCGGTCAGCGATGAAGAGCTGGGTATGTTCTGGCGCGACCTGGAGAAGTCCTGGTGGTGGTACCGGGCGCCGATCGAAACCCAGGCGATGATGATCGAGGCCTTCGACGAAGTGATGAATGATGCCCAGGCAGTAGAAGACTGCAAGGTCTGGCTGCTCAAGCAGAAGCAGACCCAGGACTGGAAGACCAGCAAGGCGACCGCGGATGCCGTCTATGGGCTGCTGCTGCGAGGCGACAACCTGCTGGCTTCCGAGGCCCTTGTAGAAGTCTCGCTGGGTGGCAATGTGATCGAACCGGAAAATGTCGAGGCTGGAACAGGTTTCTATGAGAAGCGGTTTTCTGGCGAGGCTATCAATCCAAAGATGGGTCGCATCGAGGTCAAGAAAGTCGATGCGGGCGTCGCCTGGGGAAGCGTGCACTGGCAGTACCTTGAAGACATGGCCAATGTGACAGCCTACGACGGAACGCCATTGAAGCTGACCAAATCACTCTACACGCGGGTCTTCACGCCCAAGGGCAAGGTGCTCAAGCCGGTCGATGGACCATTGGAAGTGGGAGATGAGCTGATTGTCCGGATCGTCTTGCGAGTGGATCGGGATATGGAATACGTGCACTTGAAGGACTACCGCGGCAGTGGTACGGAGCCTACGAATGTGCTGAGCAAGTATCGATATCAGGACGGCCTGGCCTATTACGAGTCGACACGAGACACGGCCAGTCATTTCTATATCGACTATCTCCCCAAGGGGACGTACGTGTTCGAATATGCCAGTTTTGTGGTCCACCGTGGCTCATACCAGACAGGACTTGCCCAGATCCAGTGCATGTACGCTCCGGAGTTCAATAGCCATTCGGAAAGCCTGCCAATCGAGGTGAAATAGGCGCAGCATTCTGCCTCTGCCGTCTTATCGGCGAGTTGTTTGCAATGGCAAACGTGGGCCGAATGTCCTATCATGATGGACAGGCTGGAGTGCCGATATTGGTACTGGAGTCGCAGTTTCACACCTGGAGCGCATCGATGCTGACTATTTACGGAAAACGCTGGGGGCAGGACGGATATTGCGACGGCGCGTCCCGCCGTGACTTCATCAAGATCGGTGGCATGGCGCTGGGCGGCCTTTCGCTACCCCAGATGCTGGCTGCCGACGACGTGGCGGGAACAGGTTCCAATCACCGCGCGATCATCAACATCTACATGCCGGGTGGTCCGTCCCATATCGATATGTGGGATCTGAAACCTGATGCCCCAGCGGAGATTCGCGGCGACTTCCGGCCGATCAAGACAAACGTTCCCGGCATCGAAATCTGCGAGTTGTTCCCCAAGATGGCATCGATGATGGACAAGTTCATTCCGATCCGCTCGATCGCGGATGCCGATGGACGTCACGATGCCTACCAGTGCATGACGGGTTGGAAAAGGGGCCAGCAAATGCCGCGTGAGGGCCGACCCAACTGGGGATCCTGGGTGTCTCACCTGCAGGGCAACGTCAACAACTCGGTGCCAGCAAACTGCGACATGATGTACCCCACCGGGAACGGTACCTGGGGCGAAGTTGGCGATGGTGGATTCCTGGGCGTGAAGCAGTCTCCGTTTGGGTTGGTTGAAAAGGACCCCACCAAGTCATCGGCCAACATGGTGTTGCAGGGGATTACTCTGAATCGTCTGCGCGACCGTGAGAAGCTGCGCTCGGCATTCGACAGTTTTCGACGCGAGACAGACAGCTCGGGCGTTGTTGAAAGTATGGATGTCTATCACCAGCAGGCGCTGGGGATCCTGACAACCTCCAAGCTTGTCGATGCCCTCGACCTGAGCCAGGAAGATCCTCGCGTGCTGGCACGCTATGGCGAAAATGACACGACCTACCAGCGAGACGGCGCGCCCAAGATGGTTCGCAACTTCTGTGTCGCTCGGCGGCTAGTGGAAGCGGGAGCTCGAGTTGTCTCACTCAATTACAGTCGCTGGGACTGGCATGGTGGCGATGGCATGAACTTCCCTCGCAGCCGGCAGGAATTCCCCTTGCTCGATCAGGGTATGGCCGCCTTGATTACCGACCTGCATGAACGGGGCCTGGATAAGCGAGTCTCGGTTGTCTTGTGGGGCGAATTTGGCCGCACACCGAAAATCAACAAGAACAACAGCCGTGATCACTGGCCACGAGTCTCCTGCGCGATGCTTGCAGGTGGCGGCATGAAAACCGGCCAGGTGATCGGCTCGACCAACAAGCGTGGCGAACACGCAGTCGATCGACCGGTCAAGTTCCAGGAAGTATTTGCCACGCTCTACAAGAATGTTGGTATCGATTCTGGCAAGGTCCGCTTCTTCGACAAGACTGGCACACCCCAGTACATGGTCGAACCAGGCATCAGGCCAATCCACGAAATCATCTAGCCAACGCGGTGTCGTGAGCTGCTAGTCTTCAAAGCGATAGAGCCGGCTGGCGTTGCGCCCCAGGATCTTCTGCTGATCCTCCGCCGAGAGATGCGACAATAACTCCTGCACGCGCTGGCGATAACCCTGGTAACTCTTGCCAGTGCAGTCCTTGTTGAAGCCGCCGCCGTAGATCATCCGTTCGGCGCCGAAGGCAGAGGTCAGGTCTTTCACGATCGGCTGTAAAGGCCGATGAGGGTACTTGTCTTGGCTCGGCAACGACGAAACTTTCATGACCGTGTTGGGGAAGCGAGCCCAACGGACCACCTGGTCATGCTCCTTCTTTGTTCCCTGCATTGGCCTGCCGAGGTGATCAATGATTACGGTCGTGTTCGGGAACTGCTTGATGTACGGTTCCAGTCCGGCAGCGTAACGGGGCTCGAAGTGGAGTTGCATTGCCAGCCCCAGGTCGCCGGCTGTTTTCCAGTAGTGCGCCAGTTCCGCTGTGCCAAATGGAGGCAGACGGTCGGGCGCGTAAGCGTGCAGGCGAGTGGCGATAAGCTGGCCGCCGGTCCGCTCGACAAGCCCGGCCATTTGTTCTACTGAACCAGGTCGGTCGGCGAAGAACAGACAGGTGCCCCGCAACCGCTGGCGATCCTGGGCGAGGCAGTATTCCAGATAACGGTGGTCGTCCTGGTAGGGTTCCGGATGGACGACCACGGCGCCATCCACGCCGGCACGTCGCATGCACTTGAGCAAGAACTGGGGCGTGGCAGCTTCCTGCGGTCGATAGGGTGCTCGCTGGTGATAAGGAAAGCGGCTATCAACCTGCCCGCCAAAACAATGCAGGTGCGTGTCAATGATGGCATTCGTTTCTCCTTCCCGCGCCGCCAGACCGGAGTTCAGCCGTGCAGTGATCAGCAAGGAAACGCCGGCGGCACACAACTGGCGCCGGTTACATCTGTTAAAGTGGTCCTGGTTCATGCCTGGGGATCCTGCCGAGGGCCTGGGTTATCATCTGGTACTGGGTGAGTTGTATCTTCTTCCCTCTGGCCGTGTAAAGTATCGAGCACCCCTGCGGCCGGCGGCCGATTGTGGAGTACAGCGATGATTGTTGATATCCATAGCCATGTCTGGCGATACCCGGAGCACTTTACCGACGACTTTCGTCTCCAGGCAGCTGAACGAGCCAAGGCGGACGAGGAACTGGATCTGAGTGTTCGATTTGAAGACTACCAGCAGGCTGTGCCGCAGGACGAGCAGGTTGTGACCGTGGTCTTTGGCGGCAAAGCCCGGCTTAGCGGCCTCTGGGTGGATGACGAGTATGTGGCCCAATGTGTGGCCGATCATCCCCAGCAGCGTTTGGGATTCCTTTCAGTCGATCCGACGCAGCCAGGCTGGCAGGACGAGCTGCATGAAGGCCACCAGCAACTTGGATTGAATGGAGTCAAGCTGCTGCCGATGTATGCAGGCTTTCAGCCCGACGACGAGCGGCTCGATCCGCTCTGGCAGTATGCCAGCGAGCATCATCTCCCGGTGCTGCTTCACACCGGCACCAACTTTGTTTCCCAGGCACCGTTGGAATACACACTGCCCCGGCATCTCGACCGTCTGGCACCGCGGTTCCCTGACGTCAATTTCATCCTGGCTCACATCGGCCACCCGTTTGGCGGTGAATGCGTGGTCACCATTCGCAAGCACAAGAACCTGTTCAGCGACATCAGTGCCCTGCACTACCGTCCCTTCCAGTTCTTTCAAACGCTGATGCTGGTGCAGGAGTACGGTGTCTGGGACAAGCTACTGTTCGGTACCGATTATCCCTTTACCACCGTGACCGCCACGCTGGCTGCACTCAGGTCGCTCAACCAGATGGTTGAGGGCACGAACTTTCCTCGCTTGGACGAGGCTGCCATCGAGGAGATGATCTATCGCGACAGCCTTTCGTTGCTGGGATTGAAACGGCCGGCAGGTTCGAGCCCCGCCTGATCCAGCTGCTGGTTCACTACGGCTGGGGATCGAGTGCCGAGAGCGTTGTGAAGGTTCTCAGGTAGAGGCGGCCGTGTCCGATTGCCGGCGTGCTGTGGCAGGGATCTCCCAGCGAGCAGCTTCCCAGTTGCTGGTACTCGGCCGCGGCTTTCAGGACCGTCACCTTGCCGTTTACATCGATGTTGTAAATGGCACCATCCAGGCAGATCGGGGAGCTGTAAAAGGTGCCACCGATTCGCTTCTGCCAGTGGATCGTGCCAGTCTGGCTGTCGGCGGCCGTCACCACGCCGTTGTCGGACCAGAGAAACAGCAGGTCGTCCTGCACCAGTGGGGTTGTGCAGAGTGGGGCGCCACGAGAAATCCGGTAGACCTGCCGGGGGGCCTCGTCGCTGCCAACTGGCGGTGGTTGCACAGCGATCACTTCATTGCCATGTCCCAGCCACCCTGATACGCCGAGGACCAGTCCGCCCGCGATGATTGGCGAGGCGATCGATGATTCAATGTGCGACTTGTCAAAAACGTCCGCCTGCCAGAGCCGGGCACCGCTGGCAGGATCCACGGCGGTGATGCCATAGTGCCAGTTGACGAAGATCAGCTCATCACGGCTCCCGTTCTTGTGAATACAGGGTGTCGCATAGCTGACGCGGGACTCCCGTTCGACTTGCCAGCGGATGGAGCCGTCGGCGGTACTCAGTGCCAGCAGCCGACTCTGGCCCTCGTGTTCATTGGGAATGATCAGCAGGTCCTTGTAGAGCGTCAGGGAAACGCCGAATCCATGGCCTGATTTGAAGGGACCAAGTTGTTTTTTCCAGCGGACGGTGCCGTCATGTTTGACTGCCACGATGGTGACATTGTCCGGTGTGCCCCATCCCAGGTAGATCCCGTTGCTATCGACGGTTGGCGTGCCGGAGGCGAAGCTATTGAGCTGGTGTTTGCGATGCGAGAGGTCTTCAAAGCTGCATTGCCAGAGTGTGCTGCCCTTGTCAGCATCGATTGCCAGCAGGTGCCGCTGACCGCTTGCTTCATCGCCACTTGTGATCAGCACCCGTGCGCCCCAGCTGACTGGTGAAGAATGACCCACTCCCGGCAACTTTCGTGACCAGCGATAATCCTCAGCTTGCCAGCTGTGGGGAATACCCTTCAGCTCGGATCTGCCAGCACCATTCTGGCCACGGAACCGCGTCCAGGTTTCGGCGGCATCAAGCGATGTTGTCCAAAGCAGCGAACAGATCAGCAGGAGGTATTTCATCGGGCCCGCTCCGTGGGATGTCGTCAACCAGGTTCGTGATAGCCAGTTCAAGTGGGGCTGGACGATCTAACCTAAGTTATATCACGAGATATGGCCGAACGATCAAGTCATAATTCGATACAATGAAGACTTGGGAATTTTTGTGCCCAACAGGATGGATATCAGCCATGGGAGAGCAACCGATGATCACCAAACGCCAGATAGTACCGGGGCTTGTCATTGCCCTGTGCCTGATTGCATCGCTCGTCAATGCACGGACGTGGACGGACGTCAGCGGCAAGTCCAAGATCAAGGCGGAGTTTGTGGAGATAGTCGGCACCCAGGTCCGGCTGCGAAAACCTGACGGTGAAGTGATATCGGTAGCGATCGACAAGCTGAGCCCGGCGGATCGACAGATTGCACGGCAGACCGCGGCCGAAGCAACAGCTGCTGACGCCGCCGTTGCGGCCAAGCCGGCGAAGAATGGCAGCGACTGGCCTCAATGGCGCGGCCCGGCGCGGAACGGGATGTCATCGCTGACGGGATTAAGTGGCGATTGGTCGGCTTCAGCTCCGAAATTGCTCTGGTCGGTCAAGGGCATGGGCCGCGGCTATGCCAGTGTGGCGATTTCCGACGGGCGGATAATCACGCTCGGCCATCGCGACGGCCAGGAACAGCTCTCCGCCTTCAATCAACAGGATGGCAGCATGCTCTGGTCAACACCTGTCGGTGGTGGCGATCACAGTAACGGCACACCGACGATCGACGGCACGCTGGTCTATGCGGTCGGCCTGCGGGGAGACCTCGTTTGTGTCGACACAAAAACGGGCGAACTGGCCTGGAAACAGAACTACGGCAAGGACTACGGCGGTCGGATGATGTCAGGATGGGGATTCAGCGAATCTCCACTGGTCGATGGAGATCGCTTGATCTGCACGCCTGGTTCGAACACTGCCATGATGGCCGCACTCAACAAGAAGACAGGCCAGGTGATCTGGAAGTCTCCGATTCCGGCGGGCGGAGGCCGGGGCAAGGATGGAGCTGGTTATTCCTCGATCGTGGTGAGCCAGGGGGGGAAGACGCGACAGTACGTGCAGCTGGTCGGTCGCGGTGTGATCAGTGTGCGTGCCCAGGATGGCAAGTTCCTTTGGGGATACGACAAGATTGCTAACGGCACTGCGAATATCCCCACACCGGTTATTTCCGGTGACCTGGTCTTCTGTTCCTCAGGCTATGGGGACGGTGGCAGTGCCCTGTTGCGACTGGCGCAGGAAGGCAATGGCCCGCTGCAGGTCAACGAGGTCTATTATCGCTCGGCCAACGAGCTGCAGAATCACCACGGTGGGATGGTCCAGGTCGGCGAGTATGTCTACTTTGGCCATGGCCATAACCGTGGCCTGCCGATTTGTGTCGAAGTTGCCACGGGCAAGGTCATGTGGGGGCCGGTGCGTGGCCCGGGTAGTGGTTCAGCTGCCGTCGCTTATGCCGACGGACACCTCTACTTCCGCTATGAAAATGGCGAGATGGCCCTGATTGAAGCGACCCCGGAAGCTTATCGCCTGAAGGGGACTTTCACGATCGCCTCGCGTAATGGAAAAAGTTGGCCGCACCCAGCGATCGCCGATGGCAAGCTCTACCTGCGTGACCAGGACGAGCTGCATTGCTATGGCTTGCGCTCGCCCTGATCTGCTGCGAGTTGACCGTGATGAGCAGAGCGGACGAGATCAGCTGCCAGGTTTTTCTTTCAGCAGCGAGAGCACTTTTTCCAGTGCTCGATCCTGGCCGCTAATAAAGTCGCCCTGCGTTGTCTGCACGGGATGATCTGGCAGGACACCCCGGCCAGCGGTGGGCGTTTGCTGTCTTCCAAGCATGTGGTACTGGATGATCGGCACGGCCAGCTGCACGCCGGAGTTGGGCAGTCGGTACTTGAGGATATTGCCGGCGGTGAAAGTTGAGGAGACGCCGCCTGTCTCCTGCCCCACGAAGATGGTGGGGCCGCGTCGATCGAGCATCGAGCAGAGTGAGGCCGCTGCGGAATGTGTGCGGCCGCTGGTGAGTATGAACAGGCTGCCGTCAAAATGATGTTTTCGAGGTACATGGGGTGGATTGTGTTCGTCATCAACCACGTAGACACCCTCGGCCGTCGGATCGAACTCTTTGGAGAGCCGGCGTTCCATGTAGCGAGTCAGGCCGCGTGAGAACCATTCGGGATCGAGCAGTTCCTTGTGAGCGATTGTTAGCGTCTTCATCTCAGCGGACTTCATCTCACGAAACGGCTTGTGCACAAGGTAGGAATGCAAGCGTATTTCGTGGTTCACGTAACCGCCCGTGTTACGACGCAGGTCGAGCACCACGTTCTTGATCTGGCTGTTGTGCGCAATCGCCGCAAAACTGCCGCGCAGGAATGATCTGAAGGCACCGTCACCGCGTCGGTAGTCATCGAATTCGAAGGAATTGATTGTCAGTAGCACGGTGTCGGGCCGCAGTTGTTCGATTGCAAAGGGATAGTCGTCCTTGCCATGGGAATGCCTCGACTCGTACAGCTTCACAAGCGACTGTCCATTGACTGGGGTCAGTTCGGCGGTTTTCTGTTCGTCGCTGCCATGGGCCTGAAAAACCACTTCAAATGATCGTGGTTGACCTATCGCGACAGCGTAGACCTCTGCGAATTCGAAGGCCAGATTGGTCCGCCTGGAACCAGCCACGAAGCCGTCACAGGGGACAAGAGGTTGCAGCTTGTGGACCAGAGTGTCCATGCTTGTCCCGTTGATCGAGAGGATTTCGGCCCCCAGCGGGAGCGATGTTTCGGAGTGGTCGACGAGTGCCTTGCCGGCCACGAAAGTCAACGGGAGGGGGAACAGCCGTCCACGGTGTTCGAGCGAATCTTGTTGCCGGCCAGTCGGCATCAAGTAGGTATGTCCGCAGCGAATCATCTCGACGGCGGGTGCCAGGCTGACCAGAAACTCGGATGCAGTCAGTGGTTTTTCCAGGCTGGCGGCGATCTGGGCGAAGGCGGCATCCAGCTCCTGCTGGCTGGTATACAGATACAGACCGGGGTGCATCTGCTTGAGTATGCGTTTCGCTGCCTCCACGTCGGCGGCCAGTTCGGCCACGGCGATCCGCCTGGCTGCTGCCGGTCCACGCCGCTGAGCCCAGGCTGAGGGAGCGACTGTGAGGATCGTGGCAATCATAGCGGCTAGGATTAGTAGCCGTCGCAGTTGTCCGCCTGTCTGTAGGGATGGTGGTGTCACGGAATGAGGCTGAATATGAGGCACGTTGTTCTGGTCCCCTGATCCAAAGGTGGTTTTCGCATATACTGAATTATCACGTCTGTTTTTGCTGATGATTACTGTTGCCCGTAAGACTCCCCTCTGGCTGGCCGCAAGCTGGCCGGGATATGTAGGCGGAGTTCGTCGAGCCTGAGTTGAATGTCAGCACGGGTGACGCGGAGCTGAAACAGCAAGTTTGACATTGTCTTGTCCGTCATTCAATTGGCGAACCTGGAAAACCTGGTGAGTTGTGAAATGACAGAGACGACCACACGAGCAGAATACAAGATTGATCCGGCTCCGGAAGGTTCGGATCGCGAACGTGACGACCTTTTTTACAGCCTGCTGGCTGGTGGCGCAAAGACGCGCATGCTGGAGGCCTTCATTGAACTGGACATGCCGACCGTGCTTGGCCAGGAAGGTGGCATGACGGCGACGGATATTTGCCGCCGTTTCGCACTGCATCCTGACCGCGGCTGGAAGTTCTGCCGACTGCTGGCGATGTGCGGGTTACTCAAGGAAGAGGGTGGTGCACGAGGCGAGGACGATGCCGTCTATTCTCTGTCTGACGATTCGGTCCGCTTCTTCGGCGCGGACGGCTCCGGATCCTATTACTTTTACGAGTTGGTGCACTTCTGGAAGCTGATGGCGAAGTGGCCCACGCTCGATGTCCTGCGCGGCTTGCCCGTGCCCGACGCCGCTCACTGGCCCCCCCCGACACCGGAAGCCGCCGCACATATTGAGACCTGGATGCGGGTCACGGCCGAAGGGGCTATTCGTAACATCGTCAACTCCGAGGCACTCCAGGGTGTCAACCGACTGCTCGATGTGGGGGGTGGCGACGGCACGATTGGCTGTTCGCTGGTGGAGCAATACCCGGATCTGTCGGTGACAGTTTTCAACCTGCCAGCCTCAGCATATATCGGCCGACGCGTGATCCACGAACGGGGTTGTTCGGATCGTGTGGATGTCTGCGAGGGGGATTTTAATACCGATGAATTCCCCAGCGGCTACGACGCGATCATGTTCTCACGTGTCCTGACCGACTGGTCACCCGCTGTCTGCCAGATGCTGTTTGAAAAAGTGCGGCGGGCACTGCCACCGGGTGGCAAGCTGGTCATCAATGAGGCGTTCGTGGAAGGCAATATGGACTATGCGATCTCCTGGGAGTTCCGCTATGTGCATTACGATACATTTGGCCGCCGACTGTTCAAGGAGTTTTCCGTTTACGAGGGATTGCTTGAAGAGACAGGATTTGAAATCACCAAGGTAACGCCGATGACCAACCATGCTTTTTACAGCGTGGTCGAGGCGGTGCCGGTCGACAAGGACTGAGCTGTACCAAGAAAGAGGGTCGTCATGAAGAACCGTGAACGATTGATCTGGCTGACATTGTTCCTGGTGGCATACCCGGTCTGGTCGCTGGCGAATCAGCAACCCCAGCAGGGGCAGGAACCGGCGGCAGTCTCCGAGGACTATGACTATCCCGTATCGGCACTCCGTTTCCAGGAAAAGTACGACAAGCTGGTAGCGGAAGCGGATGCGGTCTACGCGAAGGAACTGGCGGAAGTCAACGAGCAGTACGAGCTTGCTGTTACCAATGTTGTCGACAGGTATACCGTCAAGTCGCAGCGTGCTCGCAAGGAGTATCTCAAGGCTCTCGATACCGTCATCATCAGCGAGACCAGGTCCAAGCGGGAATACCGCGCAGCCTGGGTCAAGTACGTCCGTGATCTGGCTGTCGGACCGCAGCTCTCCTCGACGCAGGAGCACTGGTCGCTCTCCTATGCCGCTGAGGAACGGGGCGATTATGGCGGCGCAATACGGCATATCAACGAGGTCTTGCGCAAGAGTGGCAACTACTACAACGCTTACGCGCAATTGCGGATTGGCTATCTGTACACGCTCAAGCTGGACTACCTGCAGGCTGAGCAAGCCTACCTGTCGGCGACCAGGATCGCCCCCACATCGATCAGCCCATTGACTGGCTTACTCTACTGCTACGTGCAGTCGCAGCGAGTCGACAAGGTCCAGGAGACGGCGGCCAAGTTGGTCGAAATTGATCCGCTCAATTACTACGCCAACAAGTCACTCGGGTACGCGGCTTACCAGAAGAGCGATTACGAGACGGCCGCGGACTATTACTATCGGCTCAGCGTGGCATACCCTGACGACCTGGCGATCTCCAACAGCCTCGGCTGGTGTTACATGTACCAGCAGAAGTACAAGCAAGGTGCAGCTATCTTTGGCAGCATCCTGATTGCACTTCCTTATGACGAGAATGCCAAGTCGGGCTATGCGTATTGCCTCAAGGCAATGGAACTAGAACAGGCGCAGCCCGCGGTGGAAGAGACCGGCGACGGTGACAAGCCGGCCGGCGATGATCCAGCCAAGCCGAAAAACGAACCCCCATCACCGGATGATGGATCACAATAAGCGAGCCAGTAGTGATGGCAGATATTTCTCGCCTCAAGCAGCTGTTGGTCAATGACAACGGCTTTGCCTTCGATCCCGTTACAGGCCTGACGTACAACATCAGCCTGACCGGCCTGGACGTGATTCAATGGCTCAAGCAGGGGCATGGCGACGAAGACGTCGTGGGGCTGATTGCCGATCAATATGAGGTTGACCGTGAGACCGCGGAACGGGACTACAACGGATTCCTGGCGGCGCTCCACAGTTACGGTTTGCTGGAAACCGAGGAAAGCGTCGAACAGTGACAATTACTATCGCGGTTACAGGACTCCACCGGGGCGAGAATCCGCAGCCCGGCTATGGCGTTATTCGCAGCCTTCGCCGGCATCGGGATGACCTGCAGATTATTGGCCTGGTCTACGATGCGCTGGAAAGTGGCATCTATGCCGACGGCGGTGCCGACGTGGTATACCAGTTCCCCTACCCCTCCGCCGGTACGGCCGCTGTGCTGGGGCGACTCGACTATATCCATAGCCAGTACCCGATCGATATCTTCCTGCCCACGCTGGATTCGGAGATTCATTTGCTGGTTGGAGTCGGCAACGAATTCACTCGCCGCGGAATACGGACCATGCTGCCGAGCGAGCAATCGTATGCGGCACGCAGCAAGTCCAACCTGGAACAGCTGGTTGCGGAAGGCGATCAGCAGACGCCCCGTAGTGAGAGCGTCGCTGATGTGGAGCGGCTGGTCTACGCAGCTGCTCAGATTGGCTACCCGCTGATGATCAAGGGCCAGTACTACGAGGCCTACAAGGTTTACTCGCAGCTCCAGCTGGTCGATCGCTTCTATGACATCGTCAGCCGCTGGGGAGCGCCGGTCGTCTTGCAACGCTTCATCGAGGGGCCTGAATTCGACGTGGTTGCCTGTGGTGACGGCCAGGGGGGTGTGGCTGGCATGTGCACGATCCGTAAGACAATCCTCTCGGACAAGGGCAAAGGCTTCGGCGGGGTCACGATCCAGGATGACCATCTGAACAGCCTGGCGCTGGCCTTGATCGAACAGCTGGAGTGGTACGGGCCGATTGAGCTGGAGTTCATCCAGGATGCAATCACAGGCGAGTTCTACCTGCTGGAAATTAACCCGCGTTTTCCAGCCTGGATCGACTTTCCTTCGGCTTGCGGACTGAACCTGCCAGGCGTTGTCGTGGATGGACTTTGGAATGGCGAACTGCCCAGCCTGCCTCGCTGTTCGACCGGCAAGTTCTTTTTGCGCCACAGTATTGACTTGCTCTGCGACCTGGAAGATATGGGAACGCTGGCTGCTGTCGGCGAATGGAAACCAGTACCGAAATAGCGACTATGAACCAGAAACCCTACATGCCACCGACAATCGAACGCCATGTGGTCGGCTTGATGAACAAGCACGGGCACGGTGTCCAGTCCAAGCCGCGTGATACGATTGCCGACGTTGCCGTTAGCGACCTGGTCGAGCAGCATGGTTCGCCATTGTTCGTGATGGTCGAAGATGTGCTGCGACAGAAATACCAGGACGCGCACCGCGCTTTCAGCACGCGGTATCCACGCGTCCAGTTTGCCTGGTCGTACAAGACGAACTATCTCAAGTCAGTCTGCCAGGTGTTTCACCAGGAGGGCGCGATTGCCGAGGTGGTCTCGGACTTTGAATACGCCAAAGCCCGGGCCCTGGGGATTGACGGGTCGGATATCATCTTCAACGGCCCCTACAAGGAGGAGACGATTTTACGCCAGGCTGTGGCGGACGGGGCGCGGATCCAGATCGATAACCTCGACGAGTTGTCGCTGCTGGAACGGATCGCTACGGAGCAGAACCTCGTGATCCCTGTCGGAATCAGGATCAACATGACCGCCGGCAGTGAACCGACGTGGACCAAGTTCGGTTTTAACTATGAGAACGGCGAAGCCGCCCGGGTGATCCGGCGGATTGCACGAGGAGATCAGCTGCAGCTGGCAGGATTGCACATGCACCTCGGCACGTTCATCCTCGATCTTCGCACTTACTATGAGGGTATGACCAAGCTCCTGCAGCTGGCCCATTATGCTCGTGATGAATTTGAGATCGAACTCCAGTACATAAACGCTGGTGGTGGCTTTGCCTCCACCAACTCGCTCAAATACCAGTACTTGCCGGGTCACGAGTTGACCCCCTCCTTTGAACAGTACGCAGAGGCTATCTGCACTGCGATGGAAGAGCAGATGCCGGACTATGCCCAGCCCCCGTTGCTGTTGCTGGAGACCGGTCGAGCCCTGGTGGACGAAGCGGGTTTTCTGATCACCAGCGTGCTCAGTGTGCAGACGACAGCCGATGGTGGCCGGGCGCTGATCGTGGATGCCGGCGTGAACCTGCTCTACACGGCGAACTGGTACCGCTTGAACATTGATCCGGCCCAGGAAGTCAGTGGGCCGATGAGTAAGACCATCGTCTATGGACCACTCTGTATGAACATCGATGTGTTGCGTGACGATGCCCCCTTGCCGGCCATGGATGCCGGGCAGCAACTGGTGATTCACCCGGTCGGAGCCTACAACATCACTCAGTCGATGCAGTTCATCACCTACCGTCCGCGGGTCGTGATGATTGCAGCGGACGGTTCTGTTGACATTATTCGGCAACGGGAAACGCTTGAGTCGGTCGAGGCACTGGAAGAAGTTCCAGACCGACTTGAAGCTCCACCCGCGGAGCCCTCCTAGTGGCATGTTGAGGGTAGCCGATGATCCGTAAACCAGAAATCTTTGACCGCCCGGCCGTGGCTTATGTCACTGAGTCGATTATTCGCAGTTACGCGGTCGTCTACTTCTCCCAACGACTGTGGATGGGAGCTCTCTTCCTGGCTGCCACCCTGATTGACCTGTCACAACTGGATCTGGCGGAATTCAATTTCTCGCAGATCGGCCTCTCGCAGGTCGGCCTCTGCGGCCTGCTTGGCGTTATCGTTTCGCTGGCGGCAGCCACACTGCTCAGGTTTCAGCCGGCCGCGATCCGTAGCGGCAGCTATCTTTTCAACCCACTGCTGGTCTCGCTGTTCATCGGCCACATGGGCCAATCGCGGGGAGATCTTGGCTGGACAGCGATCGTGCCACTGGTCATTGCCTGCGCCCTGCTGGCACTTTTCCTGACCGTGTTTCTTTCCCGCATCCTGCATGACCACTTTGGCTTGCCATCACTGGCGATGCCCTCCCTGCTGGTGATCCTGTTGGTTTTTCGGCTGTTGGCCGTCGACATGCCATCTGTGGAGTTCACAGGTACAGAGGTTGCCGGACTGGTCGGCTTCACGCAACTGGGTAAGAGCTACCTGGAGTGCCTGGGTGCTATTTTCTTCCGCCCCGAGTGGCTTGTCGGGCTGATCCTGTTCACCTGCTGGCTGGTTGAATCCAGGATGATTGTCTTTTACAGCATGGTCGGCTACGTGATGGGAGTTACATCGGTTGTTTTGCTGGGCGACATTTATGGCTCCATCCCGCTGGTCGAATTGGGTCTCAACTGGGTGCTGTGCGGTATCGCCCTGGGCTGCGTATTCTTCATTCCCTCGCTGAGCAGTATTGCCGTGGTTGCACTCGGTGTGGTCTTCTCCACCTTGATTGCCTTCACCTTCCGTACCTCCTTTGGCCACACCCTGTTGCCGCCAATCGCGCTCGGCTTCAATCTTGTCGTGCCGATGATCATTTACGCGATGAGGACCCGAACCCAGGCGAGTTATGTCCATGGGACTCCGTTTTTCGTTGGTACTCCGGAGGACAACTTTCGCCAGTTCTGGTTGTATCGAGCGCGATTCCCGGGCTGGCAGGATCCCAGCGTGCAGGTGCCCTTTGTTGGTCAGCGAGTTGTAACGCAGGGTTTTGGCGGCGAAATGACACACCAGGGCGATTATGAATTCGGCTTGGACTTCGAGGTACTGGATGATACTGGTCACGCGTATGCCGGCGACGGCTCCACCCTGGACAACTTCTATACCTACAACACGCCAGTCCTGGCTCCCGGCTACGGCACCGTCGTGACCGTGGTCGACAGTATTCCGGACCGCAAAATTGGCTCGCAAAACCTCAGTCAGAACTGGGGCAACCTGGTCATCCTGTTGCTCGACAGCGGCCACTATACAGCCCTCTGCCATCTCCGCCGCGGTTCCATCCTGGTGGAGGAGGGAGATCGAGTTACGGCGGGCGAGAAGATCGCCGTCTGTGGCAATTCCGGGCGTTCGCCGGTACCGCATTTGCATCTCCAGCTGCAGAATTCGCCTGCCATCGGCGCTGCCAGTATCCCCTTCCAGTTGCGGCATTACCTGGACCGGGAGGATGGTCGATCCAGCTATGTCTACCAGGGAATTCCGTCGGAAGGCGACCGTATTGAGCCAGCCGTGTTTGACGATGCTGTGGCTGTCTTCTTCGACGACGTTCCGTCCAAGGAATACAGCTTCCAGCTGACCAGCGGCTCACGCAGCTGGCAAGAGTCGATTCGTTGTGAAGTGAATGAACTGGGCCAGTATGTGCTCTCGTCCAGCCGTCACCGGGCCAGCTTGACAGCGGTTGTGCAGGACCATGTTTTCTATATGCAGCAATACCAGGGTAGCTGTCGCAGTGTGCTCTGCTGGCTCTGGCTGGGCCTCTCACGGGTCCCGTTCATTTCGGATCGCCGTGTCGACTGGAATGACTTTGCCACTGCCTACCCGCTGTTGCACCTGCCCGGCCGCTTGATGATGGATCTCCGCGCCCCGCTCGGTCGAGACCCCGTGCTGCAACTCAATGGCGATGTGAAGCTGGCTCATCGAGCCGGCGGGCGGCAGTTGCTGGTCAACACACGGCTGGAATCACCTGTCGGTGGCTGGATGTTCCGCCAATCGCCGCCGCAGGAGATCCAGCTTGTCCTGGACGACGGTGAATTCGTGCTGTCTGGAGAAGTGCAGCTGGAGCAAGGTACGATCAGCTTCCAGCGGATCGGCTCCCACACGCTCTTCTCCGATGAATGATCACTTCATCCAGAGATCAATGAACTCCATCGACTGTCGATAGACGGCAGCAATCTTCTCTTCCGCCGCGCCGGCCAGGCCATGCTCAGCACCGCTGATTGCGGCCAGCTCAACCGGGATGTTGTGCAGATCCAGTTGGCGGGCCATCAATTCGGACTGCTCGTAAGGGACATCGGTGTCGGCGGTTCCGTGGATCAACATCGTGGGCGGGTACTTCCGGTCCACGTTGCGGACCGGCATGTAACGGTAGAAACGGCGCGCCTGCCGGGCTGGATCCCAACCACTTACTTCCAGTGGCCAGCGACCTGTCTGCCGGCAGAACTGGTAGAAGGCGCCGCCATTTCCGTCACGATCACGGGAATCGGAGACCGGCGGGCCATTTACCTGATTTCGCGCCTGCTGCTCGGTCATGGTGCTGCGGTGGTGCCGCGGATGAGGGCTCGGCGTGCTATACCATGGCCCCACCAGGTCGCCATAGCCCCAGTAGGAGACCAGCACCGTGGGCCGTGGATTGACACGGTGGCCGGTCGAGAGAGTCAGGTAGCCACCGGCCGATCCACCAGCCACTGCCAGCTTGTCCGTCTTGACCCCCAGCTTGTCCTCGCCGTGCTGGCGAATCCAGACGAAGGCGTCTTCCACATCGGCCAGGATCTGCGGAAGCTGCGTTTCCGGAGCCAGGCGATAGTCAATCGAGACCATCGCATAACCGCTGTCGGACGCCAGTTCCAGCAGGCGGCGGGAGATGCCCTCTCGATGGCCATTGATCAGGGCTCCACCGTGAATCCAGACGATCACCGGCAGAAGCGCACTGCTGGCCGGCCGATAGAGGTCCAGCTTGATGGCCAGATCCCCGACCTGCTTGTATGTGAAGGTCGACTTGTTCATGGTCTCTGCCTTGAGTGGTTGCGTTGCCATGACTCCACCGGCCAGGGCAAGTCCCTTCAAGACTGTTCTGCGATCAGCGTGCATGGGCATGAGAGCTTTCGAGTGAATGATGGTCAGGGGTCAGCAGGATGATGAAGCAGGTGGTCAGGGTTGCTTAACCTTTGATGACAAAACCTGCCCAGGAAAACGTGACGGCCAAGGCCATAACAATCAGGCCAATCACGCGGTTCATCTTGGCTGAGCTGAAAAACCGTTGGCGTGCCCGGATTGGCAGTTCCGGTCGCCAGATGAATATCAGGCATTTGACAGTCGTCAGCCAGGCCATCAAGCGAATGAAGCCGGCCGCATCCATGGAGACGCGTGGCTCGTCGAGCAGTACCAGGCCGGCCAGCGTGATCCAGCTGATGGCCAGCATATTACGGGAGATGGAGTTCTTGAGGACCTCTAGTACGGCTGCTGCCGCCTGGGTCGGTGCCAGCAAGAAACCAACAGCCAGGTTGGCTTGCAGAATCGCCATGATAAAGGCGAAGGTCTCAAGTTTCATGGCTGTTCTTTCGTCGCACGGTCAGGTCGGGCCAGGCTGCCAAGCTGAACTTTTACCTGCCTTCGCGACCTGCCTGATGGGTCGGAAACGGTAAGTTCGAGATCATCCGCTGGTTTCAGCGAACGTACGACTTTCAACAGCTGGTCACGCCATTGCAGCGTGGTCCCGTTGGCCGTCAGGATAATGTCACCGTCCCGGACCCCCGCAGCCGCCAGCGGCCCGGACTTGTCCAGTACTCGTACCACCAGTCCTTCGGTCCCTTGCACCATGATTTCCAGCACGGCGGGTTGTTGTTCCCAGATTTCTTCAAATGCTGAACCGAGCGTCGCTGGAGCCGTCGATTGTCTTGTCTTGAGCAGCTGCTGGATGGCCTTCAGTGGCGCGGCAAATGCGACACCCTGGGGGGCGCTGCCGATAATCATGGCCGACGACTGCAGGCCGAATAACTCGCCCTCGGCAGTCACCCAGGGGCCGCCTGAGGAACCGCCGGGCGTGGCAGCGACCAGGTACTGGACCTCAATGTAATGCCCGTCGACAAACTCGAAGCTGGGCGATGTCCTGGCAATCGATCCCCGCATGAGCAAACCATGTCGGAACAGGGGCGCGCCGAAGAGGAAAGCTGCCGAGCCATTGGCGGGTGGCTGTCGTGCAACAGGCAGGAAAGGATAGCCACCCTTTTTTCTTGGCAGAGCCAGCAGGGCCAGGTCATGGCCCGGGTCGATCGCCTGGATTTCTGCTCTAATTCTCCCCAGCGTGGGCGAGAGGATCTCGATCATGGCGTCCCCTGCCGGTACCACATGGGCCGCTGTCAGGACCGTGCCGTCACGATGGACCAGGCAGCCGGAGCCATGCAGACGACGATTGACAAGCACCTCGACACTGGCGGCCTTGAGTCGCTCATAATCATCCCCGCCAAGCTCAGTTCCGTTGGCACTGAGAGCCAGCAGGTGACAGAACAGGACTGTGAGGATGCTGAATCGTGGCATGGCGAAACCAGCGTACGAGATCTGAGCCTGGAGTTTCCGTCAGCTTATCAGCTGATTGATAACATTGGCCTTGTAGACGTCTGTCAAGCGTTCGTCGCGACCGCTGTGGTGATGGACCAGTTCTTCGTGATCCATACCCAGCAGATGCAGGATGGTGGCGTGATAGTCTGACATTTTTGTCCGGTTAACGACCGAGCGATAACCGAAATCATCCGTTTCACCGTAGGTCTGCCCTCCCTTGATCCCGCCGCCGGCCATCCAGACACTGAAGCCGTAGGGATGGTGATCGCGTCCTTCGTTTCCTCTCTTGGCGTCGCTGCCGCGCAATTCTGCTCCCGGTGTTCTGCCAAATTCGCCTCCCCAGAGGACGAGGGTGGAATCCAGCAGTCCACGGCGCTGGAGGTCAGACAGCAGGGCTCCGACCGGCTGGTCTGTCTGCAGGCAACAGCTGGTCGTGCTAGCGACGTTATTCTGATGCGTATCCCAGGGTTGGCCCTTCATCAGGATCTGGATATATCGCACGCCCCGCTCCACCAGTCGACGTGCCATCAGGCAGCGTTTTCCGTAGGACGCGGTTGTCGTGTTATCGAGGCCATAGAGGGAATGGGTTTCGGCAGATTCCTGGGTGATGTCCATCGCATCGGTGGCGGCAAGTTGCATCCGCGCCGCCAGTTCCAGGTTGGTGATGCGGGCGTCCAGTTCCAGTTCGCGTGGATGACGAGTTTTGTGACCGGCGTTGAGTGAACGGAGTAGATTGAGCTTGCTATCCTGCACCGAACGAGCCTTGGCCACGCTTGGCTGCAGGTTTAGTACCGGCGTCCCCTCGCTGCGAAACGCCGTTCCCTGGTAGATCGGCGGCAACCAGCCATTCGACCAGTTGCGAATCCCATCGACTGAATGACCGGCCGGGTCTGGCAGCACAATATAAGCCGGCAGGTTCTGGTTGATCGTGCCGAGTCCGTAAGCGGACCAGGCTCCCAGCGTCGGCCGGCCAGGAATGATCAGGCCGGTCTGTGCCATCCAGATGGCGTGTTCATGATTGCGGTGTTCGGTGAACATCGAACGAATCACGGCAATCCGGTCCGCATGCCTGGCGATATGCGGCAGGCGATCGGAAAACTCGATTCCGCTCTGTCCCGACTTGTGGAATTTGAAAGGAGTCCCCAGCAAGTACTTGGTGCGATTTTCATCGTCTGCCACTTGGGCTGGTGGATTCTTGCCGTCGTACTTGTTCAGCATCGGCTTGGGATCCAGCAGGTCGACCTGGCTGGGACCGCCATGCATGAACAGCTGAATGACTGCTGTGGCCTTGGCAGCGTGAACCGGCTGGCGCGGCTGAAGGTTGTGGACGCGGCCTGCGGCAGGTGCTTCTTCAGCAAGCAGCGCGGCCAGGGCCAGGCCACCGAAACCGGCGCCGAGCTGCTTGAGCGTCTGGCGACGTGAGATCTCGTACTGTTCTTTTGCTGTGTGTGACACGAATTACCCTCTGAATCTTTCCTGCAAGCTGTCCTAATCAACGTACGCGAATTCATTACTCGCAAGTAACACGTGGCACAGATCAATCAAGGCACGCTTGAAAGAGGCTGAAGCGTCGGCTGGCGAATCACTGATCGGGCCGTGGAATCCCCCGCTCGAATCCCAGCTACGTAGCAGCCTGCCGTCCTTATCGACCTGCTGTATTCTAAACGACCAGAGAAAGTTATCCGACGTTAATTCGCCGTTCATATCCGTGACAATATAGACCAGGTCTCCCTGCTGGACCTCGAAGGCCTCAACCGCCACCTGCTGACGCTTGTGGGCAACCTGCCATTGGCCACGCTGGCCGAGTCGACTTGTGGTGACCGTTGTCCGCACGCCGTTGCCCCCCGGAGAGGGGTGGTGGACGACACCCTCCAGCTTGATTGTTCCGGCCTGCGCAGCGGTCCAGCGCAGGATGACTGGCTTGCCAACACCCGGATGTCCCCCGTCATTCTTGATGCCTGCCCAGAACGACCCCATGAAGGGGTACCCTGCCCCGAGTTGCCATTGGCCTTTCTCGAAATGAGGAAAGTGGGTGAAGGCAACCTGGCGAGCGTCCTGGCTATCAATCGTGCCATACCCATAAGCCCAGGCCCTTCGATCGCCGCTGCTCTTTTCATGGATCGCAATCTGAGCCTGAAGGAACTCTGTAAGTATCTGCTTCTCGTCAGCAGTCGGGTTGCGACTGAATGCTGCGGCAAAAGCGAAATCAATCGGGTCGTCCCCACCCTCTGCCCTGACCCGGTCGGCAAATGCGACGGCCGCATTGCTGACCAGGTCGCTGTTCATCATGGAGAGTGCCTGCAGTGGCACGGTCGATTGCGAACGCCGGGCGCAGTTTGTCTCGATGTCCGGCTGATCAAAAAGCTGAAGCATCGAGACCGGCGCCGATCGCTTGTTGCGGATATAGATCGCCCGCTTTTGTGGCAGCTTGTCGTCGTTCACCACAACTTCACCATCCGGCCGTGTGGCGATTGCATCCGGATATCCATACATCCGTGAGTTCAGCCCGCCCGCCACCGAGAGAATGCTGTCACGCAGCGGCTCGGCCTCAAGTCGTCTCAGGTTCTGTCGCCAGAGCAGCCGGTTTTGCGGATCAAGCTGCTCGGCCTGATCGGCCAATGGGCCCTCGTTGATCGCCAGTTGGCGATATGCCGTCGAAGTCAGTATCAGGCGATGCAGGTATTTCAGACTCCAGTCATGACTTTCCAGTTCAAGCGCCAGCCAGTCCAGCAGGGACTGGTGGATTGGGTTTTCCCCGGCCCACCCCAGGTCTTCCACCGTCGCGACGAGCCCTTCGCCGAAATGGTGGAGCCAGAGCCGGTTCACAATCACCCGGGATGTCAGTGGATGACGGGGTTGCGTGAGCCAGCGGGCCAGCGCCAAACGTCGTCCCGAAGTAACCGCTCCCTCGGCAGGTGGTTCCCACTCGAACGGCTGCTCAGCCTTGATCATCTCCGGCACGCCCGGTCGCACCAGCGGCCCGGGTGTTTGAGCATCGCCACGCAAAAGTAAAGGAGTGAAGGGCTCGCCCTCCACGTCATAGGCAGCGTAGACATAGTCGAAGAACATCTTCCGTCGCTGTTCTGCAGCGACAGCGGCATTCTTGTCAGCCAGCGTTTGTGTGAAGTCAGCGAAGCTGGCAGACAACTCGGCATCCAGCGTGTCGTCCGGCGGTCGCAGGTGAGTCGCAAACTTGTCGGCCAGGTACTTCTGGACCGGGCTTCGTTTTTCTGCTGCGACTCCAATGGCGGCGGCGATGTCTTCTCGAATCTGCGCTGGGAGTGCTGTCAGCCGCAACTTGTACAGCTCGTCGGCCCGACCCTGGCGATATTCTGCCATCTCCTTTTTTAAGGCAGCCACATTCGCATCGACTTCCTTGTTGCGGGCCTCGGCCAGCGTGACCTGTTTCTCGCTTGCAATCGGTCGCCGTCGGTCGCGGAAGGGAACCCAGTTGGCCGGGTTGTAGACTGTCATCAAGATCGACTGCAGCTGGTAGTAGTTTTCCTGCGGTATCGGGTCAAACTTGTGGTTGTGGCACTTGGCGCATTTAATCGTTATTCCCATCAGCCCGGAGGTCACGATCGCCAGTTGCGAATCGATGGTGGGATAGTAGTAGAGCCCGTTGACGTTTTTGATGGTGTTAAAATCCGGCCGGCTGGCGTCCGGGCCAGTTCGCAGAAAGCCGGTCGCCGTCAGCGCCTCCACGACATCGTCAGGCAAGCGGTCGTCCTGCTTGTAGTGATCCCAGTAAGCGGACATTTCATCGCCCGCCAACTGCTGCTGAACAAACTGGTCGTAAGGCATGTCGGAGTTCAGAGCGCGAATCACGTAATCACGATATCGCCAGATCAGCTGACGATCCTGGTCCGCCGAAAGTACTCCGGCTGAATCGGAGTAACCGGCGACATCCAGCCAGTGTCGACCCCAGCGTTCACCGTAATGCGGGCTGGCCAGAACCCTGTCGACCAGCTGTGAATAAGCATCGGGTGCTGAGTCAGATACAAATCTCGCCACCTCGTGAGGGGCAGGTGGCAAGCCGGTAAGGTCGTAGTAGACCCGGCGAATGAGCGTCTGCCTGGATGCCTGGTCGGAATAGGTCAGCTGCTGTGCTTCCAGCTTGGCCAACAGGAAAGCGTCAATCGCATTTGAGATCAGCTGCGGCTGGCTGACATCGGGTATGGCTGGTCGCGTGGGCGGATAGAACGACCAGTAATCGTATTCCGACTCGTCGTAAGCAATCCCGCTCTGATTAGCCTCGATTTCGCCCTTGGCGTCCGACAGTGCCCCCTCGTTGATCCAGGTGCGGATCAGGCCCTTTTCATCCGCTGTCAGCTTGGGGCCCTGCAGTGGCATGCGGTCGCTACTCAATACCTCGAACAAGAGACTGGTTTCGGCTGCGGAGATTCGCAGGGCCGGGCCATTCTGTCCACCACGGATGATCGTCGCCCGGCGACTAAGGTCCAAGCCAGCCTTCGGCTTTTCGCCAAAGTGGCAGCTGCCACACTTGGCCTGGAGAATCGGCAGGATGTCCTTTTCGAAGACTGGCGCTGCTGCCTGCTTGTTGTCAGCGTCCTCCTCAGCGGCCAGCGAGCTGACAAGTAGGGTCAGCAGCAGCACGATGGTGGCGCGAGGGAATTTCATGGCTTCATCACTTGCTGGAATGGCCTGGATTTCTGTTGGCCTATTGTAACACTACCACCTGGATCCTGCTCAGGCCGCTGCCCCAGGGACGAAACGGAGATCCGTGATGTTGGTGCCGTTGGTGGTTCAGTCCCGTGCCGCTAAAACCGTTTTTACCGGCCTGATTTACCCCTCACGCAGGGGTTTTTCTTGACCCCTTCGGCTGCCGGTCTTCGTAGGACAAGCAGAGCGGATTAGGCTAGATAAACCACTTCAACCCGGACAAAGTCTGCGAGATGCAATCCAATCACCCCCCTTATAGCCAAGCCTGGTACGACTCACTGGAGCAGACGTTGGGTTCAACGGTCTGTCGACAGTTGGGTCTCTACGTGATTCCACCCAGTACGCTGCTGAGTGTTGTCATTCCGATCTACAACGAAGTGGCAACGCTGCAGGAGATTGTTGAACGGGTCAAGGAAGTGCCGATTGCGAAGGAGATCATCCTGGTGGATGACTTCAGTACCGACGGCAGCCGTGCCTTGATTGAGCAGCTGGTGGATGATTCCACTGGAGATGCCGGTAACATAATCTCAGCTGAATTTCATACGCGAAACCGTGGTAAGGGTGCCGCCGTGAGATCGGGATTTGAAGTAGCGACGGGCGATATTGTGTTGATCCAGGATGCGGACCTGGAATATGACCCGACCGAGTATCCACGGCTGATCAAGCCGATCATTGACGGCCAGGCCGATGTCGTCTACGGCAGTCGTTTCATCGGGGATCAGCCGCACCGGGTGCTGTACTTCTTTCACTACCTGGCGAACCGCTTCCTGACCATGCTCTCGAACCTGTTCACTAACCTCAACCTGACGGATATGGAAACCTGCTACAAGGTTTTTCGTCGAGAGGTGATTGAGGAGATCGGCCCTGATCTGAAGCAGCAGCGTTTTGGGATTGAACCTGAAATCACTGCCAGGGTGGCCCGCGAGAAGTTTCGCGTTTACGAGGTTGCGATCAGCTACTCTGGCCGTACCTATGGAGAGGGCAAAAAGATCGGCTGGAAGGATGGTTTCTCCGCACTCTGGTGTATCGTCCGCTATGGAATCTTTCGTTAACTGATGACCATTTCTTGAGGTTCTGCGCTGACACTCAATTTCGGATGCGTTAAAATCCGGCGTTGGTTTCCTCCTAACCTGTGCTGGATTATCTGCGATGGTCTGCCGTCTGCTGATCCTGACTGTCTTCTTGTGGTGTAGCCTCGCTCTCGAAATGCCCATCTTTGCCCAGAATCTTGGTGACAGAGATGCTGGCTATTCCAGTTCCGCAGAGCGGGCAGTTCGGATGTCCGGGCAAAGTGGTGGCTATGCAGGGATGGCCGAAAGAGCGTCCAGGCTTCGCTCCCGTGGGCGATTCTCCAACATGGACGCAATCACCCTGCCGATGAACAAGCCCGAGAGGCCCCGTGTTCCGATCACGCGGGAATGGTTCAACAAGGGCGGAGAGAAGATTGTCGACGGCCTGTTTGTTTCCTACCAGTCCGGAGATGTCGTGCTGCGCGGTCTGAATGGACGTCAACTGATCTACCCGGCCGTAGACCTGTCCAGGCAATGTAAAGCCTACGTTAACTTTCAGGTGAATGGTCTGCGCTCCGTTCGTGAGCCAGCCCTGCTGATAGAAGTGCTTCTGAATCATGACAATCGCCTCGTCCGCGAAGCAAAAGCACGCCAACTGGGCAATGTCGGGCCGAGTAATCGAGAACTGGTTATTCAAGCCCTTGAACAGGCCCTCGAGGATGAGGACCTGATTGTCATTATGGCAGCAATTGAATCGATGGTCAGACTGGAGGCAGAATCCCTGCTTCCACGGTTGGATGAATTCATCGACGGTGATGACGAAGAACTCATGCTGTTGGCCAGCCGTGTCAAGCGACGCCTCGTTGGTGAGTCTGAGGATGCTGGTGATGTCAACCAGCTGGATCGAGAAGCAGTCACCGACCATAACAATAAAATTCAAGAGCGAGTGCAGGTCTGGATTCAAGAGAAATCCGGTGATCCGGCGAACCGGGCCCTCTACACCAGGCACTATGGCAGTCTGCTAAGGCTGAGACAGGCGTTTAGCGAGGCAGTCGGTATGCCGCCCGCTATGGTCGATGCATCTGACCTTATTGAGTCACTTGCCCAGGTCGTTCGAATGCCCGATGGCTGGTTGCTTACGGCGGCTAATGTCCGTGATGAAGATCAAGCAGCCTTTAATGTAGAAGCTGTTCGATCCGCCGCGATGGAGCCTTTTGTCGGTCCTGCGACGAGTGTACTGCTTTATCAAGCTGGCGCCAGAGATTACCAGGTCATCGTTGATGGCCAGAGTGTCGCCTTCGATGTCGCCTTGTTACGGTTAGTGGAGGGCATCCTCAAGGGTGAAGTGTCTCATGCTGGATTTCCTGGCCGTGCGGGGCGAAGACCGGCAAACTCGAGGCCGCTTGCCGATGTGATTGCAGGCAGAAAACCGCTTGCTGGGCTCGCAGCAGTCAACGAAACCGTCGACCGAGAGATTCAACTAGGCACTCTCGACGCGAACTTGCTGGAATTCCATTCTCGCCTGCTCCTGTTACGTGAAGTCATCATTGCCCAGCCAGCTGAGAAGTAATTCGCATCACTGGATGTGCGAGTAGGTGTCATCTTGCGGGCGCGGGATTCTCTCGTTGCGGACGGACTCCAGTATCGATTGGTAGTAGTCCCTTAATTCGTCAGGGCAGTTCTTAAGGGCCTTGTCGGCAAATACTTTTGCTCCATTCCAGTCACCGGAAGCGCTGTATACATAAACAAGCGTCCCCAGGAAACAGTGGTGTTCTGTGCCAGCTCTGCGGACAAGATCCACCGCGGCACTCATGGCGGCTTTCGAGTCGCGGACTTCTGGATTCAATGACGTGGCCCTCAAGTAGGCGAGATTGTTGTGCGCCCAGGTGAAACCGGGGTCTGCTTTGACGGCGGATTCGAAGAGATCCAAGGCACTCTCATCTTCTCCCGCCGCGTACGCCAGCTTGCCCTGTCGACACAATGTCATTGCTTTGGCTGGCTCAAATGAGCTTTCCAGAGCGCTCAGCACCTCGGCACGTTCTGCCCAGGCCTTGTTTCTTGTGTCTGGAATGAGCTGCAGTGCATGCCCGAAATCTTCCAAGGCGAGTGCCAACTGCTGCTGATTGCCTTCATCTGTTGCGTCTGAAAGCTGGCGGTAAAGCTGTCCTCGAAAGAAATAGAGATCTGGGACTTTTGGAGCCAGGTCGATGGCCCGGGTGAAGTCGTCGACTGCAAGATCGACGTCATTACTGGCGTTGTGAATAAAACCGCGCAGCCTGTGAAGGCTGAAATTGTCAGGCTCGATCTCCAGTGCTCTATCAATATCAACAAGGCCCTCGGCCAGATGGCCCGTTTTCAGATTTAGTTCAGCGCGCCAGCGTCGCGAAAATGCGTTGTCCGGATCGAGTTCAATAGCTTGGTCTAAATCAGCAAGGATGGCCTCGCTTGGCTGATCCAGCTGAAGTCGTGCGGCGGCGCGGAAGGCCAGTGACTGGCTGTCCTCAGGCTCCAATTCCAGCGCCTCCGTCAGGCTGCCAATGGCCTCGACATACTTCTGCTGCTCAAACAGGATTTGACCCCGACAGGCATACAATATCGAATTCGCTGCCCCCAGCGAAAGAGCTCGCCTTATGTCGGCAAGTGCCTTTTCGTCTTCGGCCAGCGTAAAGTGAGCGACGCTGCGATAAACGTAGGATGCAGCATGCAGAGGGTTCAGCCTCAATGCCCGGCTGTATTGCTCAATGGCCTCGTTAAGCTGCTGTTGTCGATCGAAGACTCTGCCCAGCAGAAAAGTGGCTTCCAGGGATTCAGGATTAAAGCTGATCGCACGTTCAAGATCTTTCTGCGCCACTGCGACAATGTCCTCGACAAGGTAGATGCGGGCCCGCAGTACCAGATAGAGATGGTTGGTGTCGTCGTGCTCGATCGCCTTGGCGACATGGCGCATGGCCTCGAAAGGGCTGCCTGCGTCCAGCAGACTCATGCCCATCCAGTACTGCAGATCAGGATTGTCCGGATCCCTCGTGGTGGCAGCTGCGATCTGTTCGTGCAGGGCAGCCAGCTCACCTTCCTTGAGAGCCTGGCGAGCATTGAGGATCACCTCTGCCGACGTCGCTGCCACCGGTTCTTCAGTCACATCAGCGGGGTCTTGAGGTTCATCGCTGGCCTGCGGCGGTTGTTCTGCCGGTGTGGAAGGCGGAATGGTGCTGGGATCGTTGGGGTTTACCGGCTGCTCTGCAACTTGACCGTCCCCACGATTGTCCTGGGCTCGTTTACCTGAGAAGCTCATCACCAGGACTACCGCGCCCACAATCAGGCCTGCCGCCAGGACTCCACCACCAGCGATCCAGCCCAGCGGCACTCCCGCCCACTGCTGGCTACCGTCAGCTTCAGTGGTATCCTCGTCACCTTGCTGATCTACCTCCTCTTCCGAATCCTCGATCGATTGCTCTAGGGATGCAGGTAGCGGCGGCAACGTGCCAGCTGAAGCGGTCTGCCTGTTTGATGCGGTCGGTGTGGGAGGCAGATCTGGTTTGTCGGTCGATACCCCCTCCGGCAGACGTGGGATTGCGGGGATGTGTTTTCCCAGTAGACCTCTGGCTGGCTGGCCCTCGCCTGACGCCCCTGGCTCGCCTTGGGATTCAGCTTCTTCGGTCAGGAGGGCATGCAGAATGTCGTCAAAAGGGACGGTCAGAGGTTCCCTGCAGGAAGGACAGGGAAGCGTCTTTCCTGTAAGGAAATCAGGCGCATCGTGTTCGTTACCACAATTCTCGCAGTGGACACGAATTGACATGAATATCGCCTTGAGTTTTGTGCTGTAAAGTGAATTGCACTGCCCTCAGGTCATGATAACCAAAAGCAGCCCCCTGTGACTATTCGGTCGGCTGTTCGAGTCAAGCTGCAGATTACGTATGGATTTGATACACTCAAGGCGTTGGGCAGAAGCTCGGTTGACGATGCCCTGCTGCTCAAATCACTTCACTCGTGTTGTTTTCGTAGATCGGGAATAACGGTCCGCTTCGTCCGGCTCGAAACTCAGGCCTTTGCATACGATGGCTGTCGCCAAGAGCATCGAGATTCACCCCGAGATCACCTGCCCTCATTGCTGGCACCGGTTCCCCTCGGAGGATGTATTGTGGGTTTCTGTCTCGCCCAGTTTGCGAGGCGACTCGAGATTGGGGGCACAGGGCCAGATGCGCTTCCTGCCGTCGCGGTTCACTCTTGATGGCAAGGCGGTAGATCCGGAAGGCAGCCCCTGCGACGAGCTGGCCTGTCCCCGCTGCCACCTTTTTATCCCCCGTGCCCTGCTGGAGATGAATCCGTTTTTTGTCTCGATCATCGGTAGTCCTGGATCCGGCAAAACCTACTTCCTGGCTTCCATGACCTACAGGCTGCGTGAGGTGATGCCTGGCTGGTTTGGACACTCCTTCACAGATTCTCAGCCCGACGTCAACTTGATCTTGAACCAGTACGAGGATCAGCAGTTTTACAATGCGGATCGTGATGCGGTGATCAAGCTGCGGAAGACCGGCGAGGTTGGCGACTGGTACCAGACAGTGACCTTCCCGCCGAACCAGCCGGTTACCTTTCCACGCCCCTTTTTCTTTAGCATCCGCTCCACCCGCGATCAGGAAGCGACGCAGTCTCAGGACGTGTTTCGACCGATCCAGGTCGAGGAGAAAAATCAACCCAGCTCTCATGTGCTCTGCCTCTATGACAACGCCGGCGAGTCGTTCCTGCCTGGTGCCGATGATGCCAGTGCCCCCGTGACCCGCCATATTGCCAGTGCCCAGTCCCTGCTGTTCCTGTTTGACCCCACCCAGGTCGAGAAGATCCGCATGTCGCTGCAAGGCAAGACCGAGGACCCCCAGGTCACGTCCAATTTAGTAACACATAAGCACGAAACCGTCTTGCACGAGCTGACGGCTCGCGTGCGACGCTTCACTGGACTGGCAGAAAATGAAAAGAGTGACGTGCCGCTGATCATCGTGGTGACCAAGTTTGACGCCTGGTGCCACTTGCTGAATGCCAACACCCTGCCGCCGGCCTGCAAGAACGAGGGCAACGGATCCGTGGCCCAGCTCGATATGGAGACAGTCATGAAGGTCTCCGGCGTGGTCCGCAAGGCACTGCTGCATTACTCACAGGAGTTCATCAGTGCGGCGGAGAATTTTTCTTCACGGGTTTACTATGTGCCGGTCAGTGCCACCGGCAGCGCACCCGAAGTGAACGAGACAAATGAAATGTCCGGGCACCGTCCTCGTGACATCAAACCTGCCTGGGCGGAGGTGCCGATGCTGCTGGCCCTCAACCTGTGCTGTAACAACGTGGTTCATGCAACCGAGTGAGTTTCAGAAGTGACGACTGGTCACGGGATACCCGATGGCTCAAGAACTTATCTACACGTCGGTACCCACTGGCCTGCTACCAGGCCGCAAGGGATATTCCACCGTGGCGGCCACGCGCGGTATTCCCGACACGTTGATGCGGCAACTGGAGTCGCTGTCGGCCTATCGGCATATTCACCAGGCGGGATCTGCTGAGGCTGCAGCCAATCCAACGGTCTTCAGCCATCTGACGCTGGATAACCAGGGCCAGCAGCTGAGCCTGCTGTCACGGATCTCGGATACGGAACTTGATTACAGTGGCCGCTCGAATTATCTGGCACATCACCTGGCGCTGAGCCCGGTGGAACGTAGCCCTGCCGGTCCGGCCAGCATCTTGGCTGCACCGTCTCTGCTGGTGACGCAATGGTCGGGCGAGCCGGCCTATATTGACGCAGCTCGGGAGCTTCCGCCGGTTTCAGAGGCGAGTGGACCATTCAGTGGCTGTCAGCGGTTGGGACTGGATGCCGGCTGGGCAGGTGAACTGGCACGGCTGGCGCAGGACACGGCGACACCCTTGGCCCACCTGGTTGTTTCCACCGAGATGAGTCCGCACCTGCTGGCCCTGCTCGAGGATGCCAGCTCGCTGCTGTCACCCCAGGTCCGCTGGCGATTTACCTTTACGACCTATTACACCAGCCTGCCACCGAATGTCGATTGTTGCCTGCGGTTTGTGATCGAGGGGACCAACGAGGCCGATGCAGCTCGTGGGAGTCCCCAGGTTCCCTGCCTGGATCTGACGCGGCCCGGCGAATTGCCTTTTCCCGATCATCCGCTGGTCCGTGCTGCTCAAGCAGGTCAGCGATACCAGGCGCCGACTCGACCCGCTGCTGCTGAACCAGAACTGACGGCTGAGGTGACCCCGGCGGGTGGTGCCGGTGGCGATGCCTGGTCGCCGACCGAGGCGGGTGGTGGGCCAGATGAATTTGAGCAAATGATGGCGGACGGCGTTGTGGGGCC
>Ga0209403_10000646_pt1 | contig 49950 bp, 30 predicted proteins | sample ArcticOcean_MG_C_8_FD_187440 | JGI IMG/M metagenome (GOLD analysis project Ga0209403, IMG submission 187440) | Marine microbial communities from western Arctic Ocean - ArcticOcean_MG_CB11_86 (SPAdes) (version 2) | ecosystem: Environmental > Aquatic > Marine > Oceanic | place: Arctic Ocean... | reverse complement strand
GAGGGTCAGTCTCGGGGTTGGCGAGCGAAACCTGCGTATTACGTCATTCCGCCACGCAGGTGTGATCAACAATAAGGTGGGGTACAAACTGTCGCTGAAGTATCAACAAGGAACAGAGTGGCCCTTTACAGACTCAGCAGAACCGGACTCGGTGATAAAGGGATACCAGATCGGGTTAGATCGAACCGAGGTTGGAAACAGAGTCTCCAACCAAAGACAACCGGATATGCAGGAATTCAGCGCAGATGCTCGCGTTGACTATCAGATATCGCCAGAGGCGACCGCTGTGATATCAGGTGGTCTCGCCAGGGTAACCGATGTGGAAATCACTGGAATCGGATCTTACCAGGTTGAGAACTGGGCGGTGGGCTACATTCAGGGCAGAATGATCTACAAAGATCTGTTTGCTCAAATATTCATGAATACAAACGACTCTGGTGATGGGACTTACAATCTGAGAAATGGGAATTTCGCCACCGATAAATCACGGGTCTTTGTGGCTCAGTTGCAGCACGGACTCACACTCTTTGAAAATCGGCAGGTATTTACTTACGGAGCGGACCTTATACGTACACGACCCGAATCTGAGGGCACAATCTATGGACTGAACGAAGACCATACCGATCTGAATCAATTCGGATACTATCTGCAGACCAAAACAAGTCTTGCATCAAACCTGAACTTTATAGCAGCAGGACGTGTGGACCATCAGAACACCCTTGAAATGATGGCCTTTTCGCCTCGGGCTGCGCTCGTTTTCAAACCCAAAAATGACCAGAGCATCCGTATTACTTTCAACCAGGCGTTTCAGATGCCCGAAGTACTTCAACAGTTCATAGATCATAACATTTCAGCCACGCTCAGCGGCCTGCCCTATCCCATCCAACTGATGGGGAATCCACCGAAAACCGGCTGGACATACCGAAGAGACGAGAACGGCGGCCTCGATGGATTATATATGCAATCCCCATTCACTCCGCCGCAATATGGAGGAATCACCCAGGATCTGCCTGCCGAAGCCACACAAATGTGGCCTGCGATGGTCGCAATCATGCAGTCAAAGAGGGTAGACATTTCGAAACTTCCCGCTCCCGGATCAAGTAACGTGGGCACAGAGTTGAAAATGCTAAACCTGACTACCGGAGATTTCGAACATGTGGGTCCCGACAAGGTGGTCCACACTCCGGCCCTGAAACCGCGGAAGACAAGGACCTATGAAGTCGGATACAAGGGGATACTGAGTCACAAAGTATACGCCACGGCCAACCTGTATTACGAACAGAACCGGAACTTTTCAGGCCAGATTGTATCTGCCAATGTCTTCTACAATTCCGGAGACCTGGCGGCTCATCTCTCGCAATTCATGCCCGCGGAAAATGCAGTATCTATTGCCGAAGGCATCGCCCGGATCCCGGTTGGCACAGTTACCGCACAGGGAGCCCATCCCGCTGCGCTGATGGTTTCATTCAGGACGCAGGAAAACAGAACACTCTCGCACTATGGATTGGAACTGGGGCTAAAATACTACGCCGGTCGTCACTGGACATTGAGCGGGAATTACACCTACCGAACACCAAACTATTTCAAGAGCAATTTGCCCGACTTTGATGACGTATCTCTGAACGCCCCCAAACACAAGGTGGGTGCGGCCCTGAAATTCAAACACGATGAACTGGGCCTCGACGGTAAATTGAGAGTGCGCCTTCAGAGCAAGGTTAATATTCTGGGCAGTTCCCTGGGTTCGGGCATTTTGAGCAGATATACAATTCTGGATTTGAATGGGGGACTGAAATTGCCGTTTGATCGTCGGTTCAAAATCTCAGTTTCGATCCAAAATCTCTTGAATAACAAGCACCAGGAGGTCTTTGGCGCCCCCGAAATAGGGCGGCTCGCCATCACACGACTGCAGTTTTCCTTGTAATCTCCCAGCGATTTCCTCTTTATTCACTGGGTCTTCCCTCCTTCGGCGGTATCCTTCTCGTATTGCGATCCTCGGACGTGCCCTGAACCTAAACTGTGGCGCCGCTCACCTTGTCTGTCTCTTCCCATTATCTTATATTCACTGAGGCCATCGACAGTACCTGAGGGTGCCCTTTTTTCCCTCCTTAGGTGGCAGGCCTTCCCCGAGGCTGAAACCCTATTTCCCGTCTCATCGGAGTTTGTATGTCACGTGCACAAAAAGTTGGTGTAGGCCTCATTGGAATGGGAGTTGTAGGCAGTGGTGTTGTCCGAATACTCCAGGAACGAGCTGAACATTTCCAATCCGCTCGTGAAATCGACCTGGTTCTGAAGCGGGTGGCCGTCAGAGATGTGTCGAAACCTCGAGATGTCACAATTCCTGTCGAATTACTTACGGACGACGCCAGAAAAGTCGTGGATGATCCCGATGTCCAAATTGTCATCGAGAACATGGGAGGGATCGAGCCGGCAAAAGAATTTTGTTTGCGAGCCCTTCATGCAGGTAAAGACCTCGTCACGGCGAACAAGGCGCTCCTCGCCGAAGAGGGAGATGAACTCTTTGATGCCGCTGCCAGGCACAATGCGGAAATTGCATACGAGGCAAGTGTGTGTGGCGGTATCCCGATCATCAGATGCTTGACAGACGGCCTGGTGGCCAACCGAATTGAGTCGCTCTATGGCATACTCAACGGTACCACCAACTACATTCTAACGAAAATGACCGACGAAGGTGGCGCATTCTCCGATATCCTGCAACAGGCTCAGGAACTTGGATTTGCGGAATCGGATCCCACAATGGATATAGACGGCACGGATGCGGCTCAGAAACTCGCATTGTTGTGTCGAATCGCTTTTCACACAGTGTTATCACCCTCCGAGATCCTCAAAGAGGGTATCTCCCACATCACACCGCTCGACATAGATTTCGCGCGTGAACTTGGATATACCATCAAGCTTCTCGGGATCGCCAAATCCAGGGAAGGACGAATTGAGGCTCGCGTTCACCCCGCACTTGTTCCTGCCGGTGCCTTATTGGCCAACATCAAGGACGAATTCAACGCGGTTGAAATCGTAGGTAGTGCTGTCGGTCCGCAGGTGCTCTATGGCCGGGGAGCGGGGCAGCTGCCAACTGCAAGCGCAGTGGTCTCGGATCTCGTCGACCTCGCAGAACGGCACGTAACCCAGGGTAGACCCAACAGATCGTCCGTATCTGGCCTGACTCGATCAACGCCTATTCCGCCGGAAGAAATCGTTACGAGTTTCTATTGTCGATTCACTGTCTACGATAGACCGGGTGTCCTTGCGCTGATTGCAAGGATCTTTTCTGAAAAAGAAATCAGCATCGCCACGGTGATTCAGCAGGGCAGATCGGAATCCGAAAAAGACGCAGTGCCATTGATCATGACCACGCACCAAGGGAGGGAAGCTGCTATGCGCGCAGCTGTTGCAGAGATAAATAACCTCCAGGTAATCAAAGAACCGTCACAGATCATCCGTATCGAACGATTGTAATGGGCTATGGATTTCCAACTGTTCATGCTGGCGGCTACGGTGGTCTTGATGCTCGTTACCGTGGCAACCAAATACATATCAACTCTGCGCCTCGTCCGCCACCGGGAGCGACTTCACGAAGTGGAGACGGAACTTCACGCCCTGAGGGGCCGGTTGAAAGTTGTAGACAACGAAAAGGCAATTGCACGAAGCAACGAAAAAAACCTTAACAATCAAAAAACGCGCCTCGAAAAACGCATCCCAAATCTTAAAAAAGAACTCAGAAGCCTGGATCGCTGACTACGTGTCAAATCTCTTACCAAAGCGTCATTCAGACATTGCTTTTGAATTAACTTCCCGCTGTCTGAAATCATTAACAATAAAAAAGGCGTGCGACCCATTGGGTCGGACGCCTTATATCTACGTTTTCTCTATTTCCTAAATGCCAGCACTCGATGAGCGCGGTGCCGTCAGATTCTCGTTCAGACTGCCATATGCCAAGTCACACTACGACAAGTTGTGGTTTTCTATTCGCCCATGTTCTGTTCGCGAGGTTTCCTTTGCCCCTCGTCGCCTTACAACAGCCTGTCCAGCTCCGGAGCTAACTGTTTGGCCTCCCGCGGTCCAACGTGCTTTGTTACAATCCTTCCCGATTTGTCAATCACAAAGGTAGTAGGCATCAACTGAACACTCCCATTTCCGTATTCCGGTTCACCATTGCCATAGCCTCTGACCGTTGGGATACCCTTTAGAGCTGACCAGGCACGTTCAATCTCCTCGATTTCAGAAAAATTGCCCACCTTCGCGACCGTATACTTGATCCCAGCCTGTTCAGAGAATGAACGTACATATTCGGTATCAGATTCGTGATCAAAAGAAACTCCGATCATCACGACGTCTTTATCCTCGTAAGTCTCGTGAAGGCTCACGAATTCAGGAATTTCCAACCTGCAAGGTGCGCACCAGGTAGCCCAGAAGTTCAGCAGCACCACCTTCCCGCGATATTTTGACAATTTAACAGTTTGGCCGTCCAGCAACTTGAGTTCCAGATCCGGTGCGACCACACCTATATCGCCAGCATTCCTCTCCACGGCTTCCGGCCGGGGTGTCTCGCACCCGAGAGTAGGGAGCAGAAACAAGACTGCAAAATACCTTAAGACGCTATAAAATCCCACAGCCACACCTCCTGAGAAACCAAAGGACAATAAATCTCGCCCTGGGGATATAAGGTTCCGGACATCATCATATATACCGCACCCCATTTAAGTCGAGCGCTTCACGTGTATAGTTAGCAACACAAATGCCAGCGCAATTCTACCGAATCTCAATATTAGATAAGACGTGTATTATTAAGACTCTACAATAATTCAGAAAAACTAACACCCCCTCAATCAATACATTGAGAGGGTGTTAGTTTCATGCATTCAATCAGTCTATTACAGCAGCATCATACGTGATCGTAAAAATCCTCAATCTGACTGTCCGTCACCATTGGGTTCAACCGTACCCTGACCAAGGTCATCGGAATCGTCATCGTCATCGTCATCGTCAGTACCTTCGTCTCCATTCTGGTTCATGACGCGGGCAACATCGATTACACGATCCCCTTCATCCAGATTGATCAATTTGACACCCTGAGTGTTTCTGCCAATCAAGCTGATATCACGGACGGGTTGCCGAATAAGAATCCCGTGCTGGGAAATAAGCATTAACTCATCGTCTTCATCCACATCCTTCACCGAGACCACCTCTCCATTGCGATCAGAGGTCTTGGTATTGATCACGCCCTTGCCACCACGACGAGTATGCCGGTAATCCGACACCTCTGTTCGTTTTCCATAACCCTTTGAGCAAACCGTCAGAAGCCTGCTGTCTGGTCCACTAACAACCACCATACCAACGACGGAATCATTGGTCGAAAGCGTGATTCCTTTCACACCTTGAGCACTCCTGCCCATATTCCGGACATCCGATTCCGTGAATCGGATCGCCTGACCGCCGCTGGTGGCCAATACGATTTCCTGATTCCCATCCGTGATCGCAGCTCCAATTAGCCGATCATCTTCGAGAATGCTCATCGCAATAATACCACCGCGGCGAGGTCGGCTGTATGCGGACAACACCGTCTTCTTGACCTGACCTTTCTGAGTCACCTGCATCAGATGACGACTGTCATCGAATTCCCTTACGGGAACGATTTCAGCGATCTTGTGTTCGGGATCGATTTCGATAAGGTTGACCACAGGTCGTCCCCTCGAGATGCGCGTCCCGAGTGGTATTTCGTGAACTTTCAGCCAGTGGCAGTGACCCCGGTCCGTTAGAAACAGGATATAACTATGTGTGGATGCCACAAAAAGGTGTTCTACGAAATCTTCATCTCTGATTTGCATCCCTGAAACACCCCGACCGCCGCGTCTTTGCTGGCGGTATGCGGTAACGGGCATACGCTTGATATATCCAGTATGCGAAATCGTGATGACCATATCCTCTTCGGCAATCAGATCTTCGATATTGAATTCTGATCCCGACAGTACGATTTCGGTTCGACGGTTGTCACCGTATTTTCTTTTTATTTCAAGCAAATCGGTTTTGATCAGATTCATTCGAATGAAACGGCTTCGCAGAATGGACTGTAGACGTTCGACCTCTTGTATCAGGAGGCCGTATTCGTCTTCTATCTTCTGGCGTTCCAGCCCTGTCAACCTCTGCAATGTCATCGTGAGTATGGCCTGGGCCTGACGTTCTGAAAGACCGAGTTCCTCCATTAACGCGGTTCTGGCAGATCCTGGATCTGCAGACCCTCGAATGATTTCGATTACCCGCTCTATCGCATCGAGTGCGAGTCGGAGTCCTTCCAGGATATGCGCCCTGGCTTCGGCTACACCCAATTCGAACGTCGTACTCCGAACAAGCACCTGGTGACGATGGTCCACGAAATGCTGAAGCATCTCCACCAGTCCGAGCTGCTTGGGCTGACCACCCACAAGCGCGATCATATTGGCGCCAAACGTACTTTCGAGCGCGGTATGGCGGAACAACTGATTCAGAACGACCTCTCCCTGTGCATCGCGCTTCAACTCAACGAGGATCCGCATACCCTTACGGTCGGATTCGTCCCGAATATTCGAAATTCCTTCGATACGCTTGTCCCGCACAAGGTCAGCCATCCGCTCCAACAGGGATGCTTTCGCCACCATGAACGGGATTTCCTTGATCACAATGATTTCACGGTCATTCTTCAGCGTTTCGATTTCCGCACGCGCGCGGATCCGGATGAGCCCCCTTCCGGTGCGATATGCGTCAAGGACGCCGCTCATACCGTAAATCACACCACCGGTGGGAAAATCAGGAGCCTTGATATACTCCATGATATCCAGCACGCCCAGCTTGGGATTCTCTATGAGGGCAACCAGGCCGTCTACGACCTCACTTACATTGTGGGGAGGTATTGCCGTTGCCATCGTAACAGCTATTCCCACGGCTCCGTTGCAAATCAGATTTGGGAATCTTGCCGGAAGTACAGATGGTTCCTCGAGCCGCTCATCATAGTTGGGTCGGAAATCGACCGTCTGTTTGTCCAGATCGGCGAGCATTTCACCACCGGGTCCAGCCATGCGAGCTTCCGTATACCGCATAGCTGCAGGCGGATACCCGTCGATGGAGCCAAAATTTCCCTGCCCATTGACCAGCGGGTATCGCATTTTAAAATCCTGCGCGAGGTGAACCAGAGTCGGGTAGACAATGGCTTCCCCGTGGGGGTGATAATTGCCCGAAGTGTGACCCGCAATATTCGCGCACTTTCGGTGCTGCCTCGTCGGGGTCAGACCCAGGTCGTTCATGGCCACGAGAATACGCCGCTGAGATGGCTTTAGCCCATCCCGTACATCCGGTAATGCCCGGTTAACCAGCGTACTCATGGAATAATCCAGCATGGACTTCTTCAGTTCGTCCCCAATATCTACGGGAACAATGCGCTGCCCGTCCATCATCATCCGATTACTCTCCCAGGTGGATCAATTGAGTGTTAGTCCTGTCCAATGCACGAATTGGAGGCACTTTAATGCCCGCTTACGTCAACCTCTGCTTCAAGAGCGTGGGCCTCCACATACTTTCTCCTTGGGCCTACCTCATCCCCCATCATCATGGTGAAGGCATGCTCGGCCTCCACAACGTCGTCCTGCGACATGTGAAGCAAGGTACGCTTTGCCGGGTTGAGCGTGGTCTCCCACAGTTGGTCGGGGTTCATTTCTCCCAGACCCTTATAGCGCTGAACCATAACGCCTTTTTCGTCCCCAAACTCTGCAAGAATCGAATCCCGCTCCTCTTCATTGAAGGCGTAGTGCTCCTGCTTCCCTTTCTTGACCAAAAACAAAGGGGGTTGCGCGATATATACTCTTCCCGAAGTAATCATAGGGCGCATGTATCTGAAAAAAAACGTCAGGAGCAGAGAACGAATATGCGAGCCGTCAACATCGGCATCCGCCATTACGATCACCTTGCCGTAGCGAAGCTTCTCCACATTGAAATCTTCACCGACACCGGCGCCAAGCGCCATAATCATAGGCTGGAGCTTGTCATTCCCCATAACTTTGTCGATGCGTGCCTTTTCGACATTCAGCAGCTTTCCCCACAATGGAAGGATCGCCTGAAATTGACGGTCACGACCCTGTGCAGCTGACCCGCCTGCAGAATCGCCCTCTACCAGGTAGATTTCGGTTTCGTCCTTGTCCTTGGATGAGCAGTCCAGCAGCTTCCCTGGCAAACCACCACCCTCCAGGACGCCCTTTCGCCTGACCATTTCGCGAGCCTTTCGGGCGGCCTCGCGCGCCCTTGCAGCATCAATGGCTTTTTGCAAAATCTTTTTGGCAATTGCAGGGTTTTCCTCAAAATATGCAGCCAGACGCTCACCTACGAGGGACTCCACAATCCCTCTCACCTCGCTGTTTCCCAGTTTGGTCTTTGTTTGCCCCTCGAACTGTGGTTCAGGAATCCGGGTGCTGATGACAGCTGTCAAACCTTCTCTGGCGTCCTCGCCAGATAGCGTAAATTTGTCGTTTTTGAAGAGATTATACTTTGCTGCGTATGCATTGAGTGTTCTGGTGAGTGCAGTTCGAAATCCTGTTTCGTGTGTGCCACCCTCCATCGTATAAACGTTGTTCACAAAGCTGTAGATATTTTCCGAATAGGAGTCATTGTATTCGAAGGCGATCTCGGCGCCAACATTTTCGCGTTCCGCATCGAATTGAACCGGGAGGTGGAGCGCGTTGCGCCCTTCGTCCAGATACTCAACGAATGCAGCCAACCCGCCTTCGAAATGAAACGTTTCCTCGAAATCTACACGTTCGTCTTGCAACACAATCGTGAGGTGATTGTTCAGGAACGCCAGTTCCCTGAGACGATTGGTTACGGTTTCCAAATTAAAGAGCGTTGTTTCGAAAATGTCACCATCCGGCAGAAACGTAGTTTTCGTGCCGGAACCTTCGCCCTGTCCAATTTCATTGACCTCGGTAACGGGAATTCCGCGCTCATAGCGCTGGGTGTAGATTTTTCCTTCTCTGCCGGGAAGGGAGGATCGAACTTCAACCTCGCACCAGCTTGCAACCGCATTTACAACTGAGACACCCACGCCGTGGAGCCCGCCCGATACGGTATAGGTCTTCTTGTCGAACTTACCTCCGGCGTGGAGAACCGTCATAACGACTTCCAGAGCGGGTTTGTTCTCCGTAGGGTGCATGTCAACAGGAATACCGCGACCGTTGTCCTCAACCGTGAGACTTCCGTCTGAATTTATGGTAACAACGATCAAATCGCATTGGCCTGCCATAGCTTCATCAACACTGTTGCTTACGACTTCCCAGATGAGATGGTGAAGACCGTGAACACCTGTGTCTCCGATATACATCGCAGGTCTTTTACGAACGGCCTCCAGACCCTTTAAAACCTGAATCGTGTCTGCGCCATATTCTTGGTGTTCAGCCATAGAATTCTTGTCCCTTCAGAACAGTCCAATCAAATTTCGAATTCAGACAGCACGCTCCGCTTATCGACCAAAGCGGATGGACCGAACAACATTGCTGCCTGCCGCTTCATTCAAGCAGTTCTGCAACCGGTCCCGCTCGAACAACAACCTGTGTCTCAATGCATCGTGATGAACCGAAACAGTAAGTTCTCCATTTCGAAGGCCCACCACCTTTGCGGCCAATTCCTTTCCAATTATTTCCTGAACGATTCCAGGAAAAGCCAGCACGGCCCTTTCCTCACGAATCTTTCCCTCGATTCCCAGTCCACGAAGGCAGTGCATTATTCCCTCACCCAGAGGAACGGTGAGTCTGGATCTAAGCGCATCGTCTTTTTTTGAGCCTTGCAGCATGTGAGGCCCTTCGTTCGTTTCTGCTAACCGCCCTTAAAGGTCGATTCGCGTGTAGCCTTTGCCTTCAAAAGCCAGATCAGGATCACGTGCAGATGTCAAAATTACCTGTCCGAATGAGGCCACAAGCTCAAGGAGCGACTCTGCGCGTTTCTTGTCCAACTCGGAAAAGATGTCGTCCATCAAAAGGACGGGCGCATAGCCCGTACGCGAATCCAGAAAGGATGCCTCGGAAAGTTTCCAGGCAAGCAGAACGCTTTTTAGTTGGCCTTTTGAAGCGAACTGGTGGGCACTTCGTCCATCGAGGGTAAACAGAAGATTATCTCGATGGGGCCCACTAAGTGTATATCCGACTGAAAACTCCTCGGCCTGTCTGTCGAGAAGTGCATCGGCAAGTATCTCCTGGGCCCGTTCGCGATCCTCCGATTTGACCAGACTTCTATATGTTGAACCAAATACCTCTGGCGACGCAGAGATGGTCCGGTAATAGGCCTGGGCCATCGGTTCGATCTCATCGAGAGCCTGGAGCCGAGCGAGAACGATGCGTGCGCCGAGCGCAGCCAATTGACCATTCCAGGGAGCAAGCTGGGTGGGGTCGAGACGATCGCTTTCTTTTAGCAGGCGATTTCTTTGTGAAAGAACCCTGCGAAACTGATCCAGATCGGAGAGGTAAGCCGCATTGCATTGAGAAACCAGTATGTCCAGGAGTCGTCTGCGCTGAGGGGGATCCCTCAGGACCAGGTCTACATCTTCGGGAGAGAACAGAACCGCGTTGAATCTACCAATCAATTCTGAAAGTCGCGGGAGAGGGTTTGCGTCAAGGTAGGCCTTCTTTTTCCCTAATCGGGAATCATATGCAATGCGAATGGGAACCGGTTGCTCGTCTCGGGATGTCACTGCATCGATGCTGAAAAAGTCCTTTCCCCACTTTACCACATCCTTGTCTCTAGCACCACGCCCGGACTTTCCAATTGCCAGAAAAAATATCGATTCCAGCAGGTTCGACTTCCCTCTTGCATTCTCACCGCAGACGGCTGTCTGTTTCCTGTCGAAACTGAATTTGGCACGTTCAAAATTGCGATAGTTTTCCAACTCGATTGCGGTTATTTGCAAAGCACACAAATCGCTTAGTCGTTAAGTCGCAGTGGCATCAGCAAACAGAGATAGTCTTCCCCATCTGGTTGATCCGATGGCCGGATAATGCACGCGGTGACAGGGCTGTCAAGTTCGAACACGATGTGATCAGAATCGATCCTTCTCAAAATGTCCATTAAATAGGTCGAATTATATCCGATGGCCATTTCTTCTTCACCGTAATCCGCTTCCAGAGTCTCGCGAGCCTCGCCGCCAATCTCCTGGCTGGTGGCTGAAAGTTCTACTTCGCCGGGGCTGATCAGAAATCTGACCTGGTGCGTCTGCGAGCTTGACAAAATCGAAACCCGCCTCACCGCAGGAGAAAGCAAACCATTCGCGATTTTGAGTCGCTTTTCATTTCCCTGGGGAATCACTTGCTCATAGTCGACATAGGGTCCTTCTACAAGGCGAGAGAACAACCGTACGTCACCACCATTGGAATCCTCGTCAATTGAAGACGACAGGTCGAACATCAAGTGATTCTGCCCAAATTGTACTTTTTTGAGACGACTACCCGAAGACATCAGTTTCGATAGATGGTTCAGGGCACGTGTGGGTACAATGGCCTCGGTACTTACACCGCCCGACTGTGGTTCGTCAACCGCTTTGGAGTATTTCACAAGCCTGGCACCATCGGTAGCAACCATGGTCATTCTGTCATCGGCCACTTGCCACAGAACGCCGTTCAATACGGGCCGCGTTTCATCTCGAGAAACCGCAAATACCGTTTTTGATATCATGTCCTTCAAAAGCGCTGCCTGATGATTCTCATCCCCATCACCCTGGCTCTCGAACAGAAGTTCAGGTCCCTCTATCTTCGACGGCAATTCAGGAAAATCTTCTGCCGGAACGGACATGAGGGCATAAGTGCCTTCACCGCCTGTTTGTCTCTGGAGGGTAACCCTGCCCTCTTCCGCATTGAGTATGATGCCCTCATTCGGCAACTCTCTAACGATTTCTGCGAATTTACGTGCAGGTACCGTAGTTGCCCCACCTTCTTCTACGGACGCGTTTAAACCACAAACAATCGAAATATCCAGATCTGTAGCGCTTAGCCTCAACCCACCTTCAGAAGCCTCGAAGAGGATATTTGAGAGTACTGGAAGCGCCGTCTTGGATGGCACAACGTCCAGAACGGAGTTGATGCCTCGAAGCAGTTCATCCTGACTGATTACAACCTTCATAAAAGAAGATCTCCTCTGTAGAAGGAATGTTCCCTGGAACGCACATCTGGGGGTCTGCTGAAAGGGAGACCAGGAGCACCAAAAAGACGCTTTAGATGGGTTAAAAACGGCTTCGGTTTTCACGCACCTGATTACGACGTAATATACTGATTTTTCGGTATTTTGTCAATTAATATCTACCTCCGAAAAGGGCCTGTTTAGTCAAAGATGGGGTTGCCTGGTTTTCAAGACGTGAACTACACCAATGTTCACTACAAATAGGCACCATACTTTGAAACCTGCAGGTAAACACCTGCATGCCAAAAACATCCCATACTCATCTTTAAAACCATCCACTCAAGCGGTCAATTGTCGAAAATGAAAGTTATCCACATGATGATGTGGATAACTAGGAATAACTCCCTTCTGAACAATAACTAAATTAACAATTATTCCCTTTGACACAATGTTTATGACCGATTGGCATCGCATTCTTATAGACAACCTTTTTGGGGATAACATGTGAATAACTGACATTGGGAAGGAGACATTGGAATCAGTGGGGAAAACCTTCAGGTTATAAACACATACTCCACATTGTATCCCCACCAGAAGGGTAGGGCTGAATGCGATTCGTCCCCTGTTTACAGGGTGGATACATATTAACCACCAACTTTCCACATGATTAACAGACATGTTGTTGTTGTTATCTTGATTTAGATTCAGTACTGCTTTATAAAAACAAGAACCTGGCAAGACCATCTTGCCAGGTTCAAATTACACATAATTAGGAATCATATTACGCTGGAACGGTACTCTTTATCCTATTTTGCAGATCTGTTACCAGCGTCCCGAATTCAGGATCCATAGAAAGCTTCTTCTCTACAGTTTTGCAGGCATGGATAACCGTAGTGTGATCCCTATTTCCAAATTCATCTCCAATAGTTTTCAAAGGTGCACCAATCAGAGATTTACAAAGATACATCCCAACATGCCGGGCACTGGCTATCTCTTGCTTTCTGGTAGCGCCGATAAGTAGAGGAATCGGAATGTCGAAGAAGTCGGACGTAACCTTTTTTACTGTATCTATGTTTAGCGGTAGCCTTGGAGCAGATTGTCTGCCCATACCCGCCAATGCCCGACGCGCAAGATCGATATCGATATTCAGACCCAGATGAGACTTCATAGTGAGTAACCGAACGAGCGCGCCTTCCAATTCTCTCACATTTGAAACTACCTGCTCAGCCAGGAAACGGGATACTTCTGCAGGAAGTAGCACACCTTTTACTTCTGCTTTACAGTTGAGAATTGCAATTCTTGTCTCAAGGTTCGGAGCTTCTATATCGGTAACCAGACCCCACTGAAAACGAGAAATGAGCCGGTCTTCGAACCCCTTCAAAGTGGATGGAGGTCGATCCGAGCTCAATACGATTTGTTTTTGGTTCTGATAGAGCGTATTGAAGGTATGGATGAGTTCACGCTGGCATCCCTCTGTCTTAACATAGAACTGAATATCATCGATCAAGAGTAAATCGGCGTTGCGATAAATTTGGATGTATTCAGCTGTGTCTTGCTTTTGAATGGCATGAAGATAGTCAGAAAAGAACTTTTCGGCTGTCACATACACTATTTTTTCAGCCGTGCCCTTCCGGTGAGCAAGTTCCCCAATTGCCTGCAGAAGATGTGTTTTACCAAGACCAACGCCCCCGTAGATGACAAGAGGATTGAAGGCCGTCTGGCCGGGTGATTCTGCAACTGCTTTTGCAGCTGTAAAAGAAAATTCGTTGCTGTCGCCTACTACGAATTGCTCAAATCTGTATTTTGGATTCAAAGGAAACACAAGTGTAGAGGCGTTCTTGCTAACGTTAGAAACAGGCTCTGCAACCTGATCAACTGGCGATGGAGTTTCCTTAATCGTCTCATTATTTATGAATTCAGATGGACCTTCCAACTCGGATTGAACAACAAATTCAAGTTTAGGTTTCCATGTGGTTTCTTCTTCCACCGTAGCCCGGATCAGCCAGGAGTAGTGTTCCTCCAACCAATCAGCGAAAAAGGAGGTAGGTACTTCGATCACAGCCTTCTCAGGACACAGTTCCAGCGAGTTCGTAGGACCGAACCACGTCTGAAAACTCTGAGGCTGAATCTTCTGCTGAATCGAATGGAGACACCTGGCCCAAAGGCCGGCGGAATCATAGGGCATAGGACAAAGCCATCCCGTACGGGGAGACAGATCTTCCCACCGAAGGAAGTAAAAGAAAGACAATGTGAATGGGAATACACTAAGCCAACATCAAACTGGAAAGATCCTGGAGGGAGATCGGCATTGTGTCATGCTGGTTCCATACGGGGCAAACAACGAAGGGAAACATGCCCGCAACAGAATACAGACAAACACCAGATCTTGGAATCTGTTCCGTTGAAACTGGTTGAAGCTGGATCTACTAGGGGGAGTCCCCGGTTCGTTCAAATCCGGGGGGTTAGGTGGACCACAATCTAAAGAATCAGATTACCTAAGTCAAGCGATTTTCGCCAAAGCCTATGTGATTATAACTGCTTGTAAAAGATAAATTTACACCTACTACATACAGCATCCTGTAGTCAAATCATTTTGATACAATATCTTGTATTTTGGTCAACTACTACCGCTACACCAACACCCAAAATGGCTTGACAAAAGGGGTCTCCGAACCTATATTTTAACTCTATTTTTCTTTCGTATCTGTGGCTTGATCCACAACCAGAATGAGGAGCATGGTATATGAAGCGTACATTCCAACCAAGCAATAGAAAAAGAAAGAACAAGCACGGCTTCAGAAGCAGGATGAGCACCCCAGCGGGACGCCAGGTTCTATCGCGTCGTCGTCGCAAAGGTCGTAAGCGTGTGTCGGTCTAACAATGGGCAGGCCGAATCTGCGTCTCAGACGAGAGGTCCGTCGACTCTACTCGGTGGGTAGGATCTACCGTGGTCGTTGGATGCACGTCAGGATTGGGAATTCCTCCCTGCCGAATCTGCTGATATCAGTACGTAAACGCTTTGGCGGTGCAGTTTCTCGAAATCAGGCGCGCAGACGGATCAGAGCGATTTTCAGAGACCTTCTTCCAAACGGGTCAAATGGAAAACTCATTCTCATTTCCATTGCAGATGCTGCTGGTGAGACGCGCTTCAATGAACTTCGCACCGATCTCACATCAGCCCTTTCCAAATTTGGTCTCTTAGACCAGTGAAATTTATTGCGATTCTCCTCATTCGCGTTTACAGAGTAGCAATCTCTCCATTTCTCATACCCCGCTGTCGTTACCAACCTACCTGCTCTGAATACGGCCTCCAGGCAATTCAACAGTTTGGTTTTCTTCGCGGTTCTTACTACGCAATGGTTCGGGTATTGAGATGCCACCCATGGGGCGGTTCGGGGTACGATCCCGTCCCCAAATCAGAGGATTCACCCTGATGGACAGACGCACCATACTGGCATTCGTAATTATTGGCATTATCATCATTCTTACTCCGTATTATATGGAGTTGGTTGTGGGTGAAAGACCGATTCGGGAGCAGCGTTCCGCCCCCCGACAGTCGGACGTGGAACTCCTCCCGGAAGAAGTAATGGAGAAGGATGCGAATTCCGCAATACCAGAGCCCAGAGTCGCGCGACCTGAGAGAGAGAAAGAGAAGAGGCCTTCGCCAGCCAGAACATTTACACCCAGGCAGGTTCAAGTGGAGACCGATCTCTACATTGCATCTTTCTCAACTGCGGGAGCAACGCTCAACAGTCTTAAACTGAAGCGGTACAACGATTTAGATGGAAATAGGCTTGAATTGGTTTCACCCGGAACGGAAGCACTCGCTGTTTCGTTGGATTCTGAATCGTTTGACGACGTTGAATTCGTACCGGATACGTACGGCTTCGCTATTATTGGCTCCGAACAGGGTGAGCTTGTTTTCAGGGCCCAGAAAAACGGAAAGACCGTTGAGAAGCGATTCCTGTTTCAGGCGAATCGGTATCGATCGGATATGACACTTACAATTTCTGGCGCAGAACGGGATTCTAAAACATCTCTCTATTGGAAGGGCAGCCTTGCAGATACAGAAGGCAATCCCGATGAAAATGCCGTTTATTCAATGGTTGTCACGCGCTCCGGTGGCGAAGTTGATCAGTGGGACGTGGAAGATCTGGGACCGGACAGTGATCCGCTTCCCAGTGGATCCGTGTCCTGGCTGGGCATCAAAAATAAGTATTTCCTGGCCGCATTCATTCTGCCGGATGATCGATATGACTTGAATATGAAGGGCGAGAAAGCGCCCCTCAGCCCTGAGGAATACTATGAAACCGCCATCATCTCAGAGACGCGTGATGATCCCGTGGTTGTTGGTTTGTATTTTGGGCCTATTTCTTACGATCTGCTTCGCGCTCAGAACCAGGATCTGCGGGGTAATATCACCGAACTTGAACTTGATGAAATTATGGACTACGGCTTTTTGCGCCCAATCATGAAGCCTGTTACCATTGTTGTCCTCAAATCCTTTCTGGCACTGCACGAAATCATTCCGAATTTCGGCATAGTAATCATTGTATTCTCTATCCTTATCAAGATCGTCGTATTCCCAATGACGCACAAGAGCCTGGAAGCTTCCGCCAAGATGCAGGAACTCCAGCCCAAAATTACGGCCTTGCGCGAAAAGCACGGTGAGGATCAGCAGAAGGTCAGCCAGGAAATGATGAAGCTTTACAAGGTAGAGGGGGTAAACCCTCTGGGTGGGTGTCTCCCAATGCTCCCACAAATGCCGATTCTCTTTTCGCTGTTCAATGTGTTCAGAGGAGCTATCGAGCTCCGACAGACTGAATTTGCCTTCTGGATTACGGACCTTTCCCAACCAGACAGATTGACGGTAGGTGGGATTGAGATCCATATCCTTCCTCTGTTGATGGCCGTTTCCTCATTTTTCCAATCCAAGATGACAATGAAAGATCCAAAGCAGGCAGCCATGGTTTATATCATGCCTATATTTATGACCTGGATTTTTTGGAGCATGTCATCAGGCCTCGTGCTTTATTGGACAATGTTCAATGTGCTCACACTTGCACAACAGCAGGTAATGGAAAGAACAAAGTCGATTGTGGGCACAAAATGAGGGAAATGACCCAGTGCGCCCATCAGACCGCGACACCATTGTAGCCATCGCAACTGCGCCAGGTGAAGGCGCTATTGGGATCATTCGTTTGAGTGGTGATGAAGCTATTTCGATGGCCTCTTGCTCTTTCCACGGCAAAGAGCCGCTTGATCAGTTGGAAGATCGTCGCCTTACATTTGGCCGCTTGATTATCAGAGACCAGTTCCTCGATGAGGTTCTGGTCTCTGTCATGAGAGCTCCTCACTCCTATACGGGCGAACACACGGTTGAATTAAACTGCCACGGTGGACCACTTGTACTGAGGCGAATTGTTGAGTCACTCCTTGCTGCTGGTGCAAGACAAGCAGAGCCAGGGGAATTCACCCGGCGTGCGTTTTTGAATGGCAAGATGGATCTCACCCAGGCGGAAGCCGTGGCTGAGATGATAGGTGCGCGGGCTGACCTGGGGTTGGAGGCGGCCTATTTCAAGCTGCGTGGTGGATTGAAGGAAAAATTTCAGGTGATGGCAGAATCATTGCGGTTCGCCATTTCGATGCTTGAGGCGGATCTCGATTTTTCGGAAGATGTCGAGATCGATACGGAGGTTTTCGCGGACCCTTTACGAAAAGCCAATACGGAACTTGAAGATCTGATAGATTCGTACAACCAGGGGAAGGTGATTCGAGATGGCGCCGTGGTAACACTCGCGGGAAAACCGAATGCTGGAAAATCCAGTCTGCTGAACAGTTTGCTGGCAGAAGATCGGGCGATTGTCACTTCGGTTGCTGGGACGACAAGAGACACTATCGAGGAAACCGTTGACCTGAATGGTGTACCCGTCATACTTGTCGATACAGCCGGCCTACGCAAAACTGGAGGCCTTGTTGAGCTCGAAGGCACAAAAAGGACGTTTGCCGCAATCGATAATGCACACCTGATCCTGCAGATCGTGGATGCCTCTGTTGATCCAACATCTGAAGATTTGGACTTTTTAGAGGGAGCGGATCACGATAGGGTCATCCTCGTCAAGAACAAGGAGGACCTGGGTGAACGCCCTGGCTGGTTAGGTGGAACAGAACGGGATCAGATCTCGGTATCGGCGCTTACCGGTTCGCACGTGAATGAGCTCAGGGAAGCTATCCGGGATCGTGTACTGGGGAAGTGGGAAGGAAAGCGGGGAATCATCACTCAGGAGAGACACGTCGAAGCGTTGGTGAGATCCAGGGAATCGCTTTCGAGAGCATTGACAGCAGTGGAGGGGAAACTTCCGGGTGAGGTGGTCGCTTTCGAGCTAAGGGAGACTTTGGAATTCCTGTCATCCATTGTTGGCGAAACCACATCCGATGATATACTGGATAGAATCTTCAAGACCTTCTGCATTGGAAAGTAGACATGTTTCACGTGGAACATCACAATGGATTCGTGGCTTGAACAATATCGACCTCGAGCAAACGGCGCGTGAGCTGGGAATTGCCCTTACTGAGGAGCAACTCTTGCATTTTGAGTCCTACGAGTCAAAAATCACTGAGTGGTCGGACCGCACAAATCTGGTGTCGAGAGGAGATCAGGCCCATTTGAGAGGGCGTCATTTCCTCGATTCTCTCCTTGCGCTTCCCTATCTTCCTGAGGGGAAACATTCCCTGATGGATTTGGGCTCTGGGGCAGGTTTGCCGGGCATTCCAATAAAGATTGTGCGCCGGGATATCAAGGTCACGCTTTTGGATTCGAACAGAATGAAGAGTCTGTTTCTTGCAGATGTCATCAAGGTGCTGGCATTCAGCGGGCTATCGGCAATCAGGTTACGTGCAGAGGAAGTTCCATCGGGAGAAGAGCTTGTTACGTTTGATGTGGTGACTGCACGCGCCGTGGGTGTTTTGCCACTTCTGTGGAAAATGGCTGAGCCAATTCTGAACCCGGGTGGGTTTCTTCTCGCGTTCAAGGGCCCTGAGGCGAGGCAAGAGTGGGGAACGCGTGCACCGAAACACCTGGAAGTAGGCTATTTCGAAAAGATTATTCCTGCTACGGGCCGGATCCGGATGATGGTTTGCGTTCGAAAAAAAGTCGACTGACAGACAATAGATGTCTTCAGGTAGAATCTACCTCGACCAATTCAAGGAGAACGCCGCCGGCACTCTTTGGATGTAGAAACGCTACTCGTCTTCCGCCGGCGCCCAATCGAATATCTCCGACAACTTCTTTTCCCTCCTTCCCGCAATCCTCCAACACCTTATCCAGATCCTCCACAGATATGGCCACGTGGTGAAGGCCTTCTCCATGGCTTTCAAGAAACTTTGCGATCGCGTTCGATCCCTCTATCGGCTCCAGCAATTCTACTCTTCCTATGCCCTTGCCGTAAAAGGCAATTTTAACGCCTTCAGAAGGATGTATCTCCTCATAGTCAAGAGTCAATCCAAGGAGTTTATAAAGCTGACCCTGTTCCGACAGACTCTTTACCGCTATCCCAACGTGATCAACAATAGCGGATATCACGAGTTACCCTCCATAGTAGAGTGAGAACCAAAGACCTTCCGAAGGGCGTCTGTAATTTCTCCCAATGTAGATCCAACAGAACATGCCTCTACAATTGTCTCGGTGATCGGCCCGGATCCAGATGCCCTGTTCTGAAGGACATCGAGCACGTTCCGTACGGCTTCATTGTCCCTTCCCCGTTTCATGTCAGCGAGAAGCTTCTTCTGTTGGGATTCGGCGTCTCCAGGCGATGTAAACGACGAAGCAACCGGGTCACCGGATGTGGAAAACCGATTCAGTCCCACAACAACCTGCTCGTCTGATTCGATGGCGTTCTGGGCCTGGTATGCGGATTCACCAATCTGAGCCGCAGTATATCCAGAAGATGCGGCTTCCACCGCTCCGCCGTTTCTGTCGACGAGATCCATTACTTCGAGAGCCTCAGATTCCACGCTGTCTGTAAGGCTCTCTACCGCATACGATCCTGCAAGTGGATCGATTGTGTCGCAGACACCGCTTTCGTAGGCAATGATTTGCTGCGCCCTCAAAGCGAATTCTACACCTGCCTCAGATGGCAAACCAAGCGCTTCGTCATAAGCATTGACGTGAAGGGACTGTGTTCCTCCGAGGACTGCTGCAAGAGCCTGCAAGGTGGTTCTGGAACAGTTATTCATGGGCTGCTGAGCAGTCAGCGTTGATCCACAAGTCTGAGCATGGAAACGCATCCTTCTGCAGGCGGGGTCTTCAATTCCAAACTGTTCTTTCACCAACCTTGCCCAGAGGCGACGTCCAGCCCTGAATTTCGCTACTTCTTCCAAAAAATTGTTGTGAACACCATAAAAAAAAGAAAAGCGAGGGAGGAGTTTATAAAGATCCAACGCATGTTCGTCAGCTGCCTGTGCATAAGCCAGGGCGTGAGAGAGTGTAAAACCCAGTTCCTGGGCAGCTGTTGCACCAGCCTCTCGCATATGGTACCCGCTTACACTGATCGGATTCCATTTGGGTAAAGAATTTATGCAATAGTCCATAAGGTCAACGGTCAGTCGAAGAGAGTGACCGGCCGGAAAGATGTATGTTCCACGTGAAACATATTCCTTGAGGATATCATTTTGAACCGTTCCCCCCAGTTCCGCAGGAGAATGGTTTCGACGGACGGCAGTACCCAAATACATCCCCAGGAGAATGGCCGCCGTGGCGTTGATGGTCATGGAAGTACTAACTTTGGTCAAATCGATGTCCGCCATCAAATTTTCCATGTCCCACAATCCGCTTACCGATACACCCACTCGTCCAACTTCTCCGTCCGAAAGGTGATAATCCGAATCGAAGCCCATCTGTGTTGGCAGATCGAATGCAACACTTAATCCGGTTTGACCGTTTTGGAGAAGCATATGATAACGTTTGTTTGCTTCCTGAGGCGTGGCGTAGCCGGCATACTGCCGCATTGTCCAAAGATGGCTGGTGTACATACTCCCGTACACGCCCCGCGTGAATGGGAGCTGTCCGGGAAATCCAAGGCTATCCAAATATGTGGCATCCCCATTGCGAGGCGTTTCCAGAATATCCAGTTTACGGCGCCCGGGAGCCGGCGACAGGTTCGCGTGCCATGCTTTTTTTTCTAATTCCATATCGGAAAGATGAGACTCACTGGAGGTTCCTGTATCAGAATGAATAGGGTCATTGTTCAATAGTACCTCGCATCGCAGCAAAGCTGCGGGTGAAATTAGAAACTTCTGTTGGTCATGACAACATACACTTGCTTGTGTATCTTTTTAGAACATCCTTCTAATTTCCCCACTTAGATTGGATATCCACACCAACTTGTGTGTGGTTGCAGGTCTTTGGACCTGTTCTGCGGGGAGGGCAAGATCAACCTAAATGGTTATTTTTCTCCCCTGATCATCCTCATCTGCCCTCCCCACAACTATTTATGGCAAATCAATGGACACCCGTTATTGGGTGTCCATTCGTATATTATATAAACAATAACTTATTGTAATTAAACGATTTGACCGTATCTATACAACCAAGTTCTCGATTCGACCGATTCCGTCAATTTCACAAACTACAAGATCACCCGGTTTAAGCCAGAGTTGGGGTTTTCGACCCATGCCAACACCGGGCGGTGTCCCCGTGAAAATCAAATCGCCAGGTCGCAATGTAAAAACGTGTGACAGGTAAGCTATCAGGGTATCGACTTTGAATATGAGCTGTTTCGTATTCGAGTCCTGAACCGTTTCTCCATTCAGCATACAACGAATCCCGAGCTCATGTGGATCCGGAATTTCATCCCTGGTTACAATGTGAGGCCCAAGGGGAGCGAAGGTATCGAATGTCTTGCCCAATATCCACTGCCCAGCCGGTTTCTCCAGTTGGTAGTCTCTGGCGCTCACGTCCTGACCAACCGTATATCCCGCAACATGTTCCATTGCATGATTCTCGGGGATATTCCTGCCTTGTTTCCCAATTACAACCACCAATTCCGATTCATAGTCGAGTTTTTCACTAGAACTTGGCGCCTCGATGGCATCCGTTGGACCAATTATGGATGAGGCGAATTTTGAGAAAACAACAGGCTCAGATGGCACTGCCATGCCACTTTCTTCAGCGTGGTCAGCGTAATTAAGACCAATACAGATGACCTTCTCAGGGTTTGAAATGGGCGCGAGCATCCTGATGGTCTCAATGTCAATGCCGCCCTGTCCTGCGTTCAGGATTGACCGTGCTGCATTCATCATGGAAGATCCACCCGCCAGAAAACTTAACATGTCTGAGGGGATATCAGGATTCAAGACGTTCAAGTCATAAACGAAGGACCCGGACCTGGCGCCCAATCTAGATTGGCCATCAATTTCATAAGTCAGAAGCTGCATGTTCGGAGGGTTCCTTTCATTAGGAATGCGATTGATGTAATCAGCTGATGGCTCACGCGTGGGAACGAAAAACTTACAGGGTGGCTTTTGACCTGTCAAGTCCTTTCGGGTCATAGAAATACGTTGTTTCCGTAATGCCTTATACCTTGCATCGGGACGCCGATTATGGTACCTTTTCGCCTTGACAATTAATCGTCGGAAAAAAACATTGGAAACCTGAACTTGGAGAATTTCATGTCGGAATACACACCACCGGTTGGAGCCGAGAAGATTACAATGAAGTCCGGAAACCTTTCCATTCCGGATTACCCGATCGTCCCGTTTATTGAAGGAGATGGCACGGGACCTGATATTTGGAGGTCTGCTTCGGCTGTTCTGGACGCCGCAGTGGAAAAAGCGTACGCCGGCAAAAGAAAAATTGCGTGGATGGAGGTCCTGGCCGGCGAAAAGGCCTTCAATCTTACAGGAAACTGGCTGCCGGACGAATCGGTTGAGGCGTTCAGGAAGTATCTGATTGGAATCAAGGGTCCGCTTACGACGCCCATTGGTGGAGGTATCCGCAGTTTGAATGTGGCCCTCCGGCAAATCCTGGACCTGTATGTCTGCCTCCGCCCCGTGCGATGGTTTCAAGGTGTTCCCAGTCCTGTGAAAAGACCCCAGGATGTGGATATGGTGATTTTTCGAGAGAATACGGAAGACATCTATGCAGGCGTGGAATGGGAATCAGGTTCTCCGGAAGTAAAGAAGGTCATTAAATGGTTGCAAGATGAAATGGGAGTCGACAAAATTCGTTTCCCGGACACATCGGCAATTGGTATAAAACCTGTGTCCGAAGAGGGAAGTAAACGCCTGATAGGTGCGGCAATTGGATACGCTCTGGACAATAACCGCAAAAGCGTCACGCTTGTCCACAAGGGCAACATTATGAAATTCACTGAAGGTGCATTTGCTGCATGGGGTTATCAACTGGCAGCGACCGAATTTCGAGACCAGACCATTAGCCAAAGAGAAAGCTGGATTCTTGGCAACCGTGAACAAAAACCGGAAATTTCTGTTGAAGACAATGCGCGCGCGATTGAACCCGGATATGAAATGATGCCTCCAGAACGTCAGGCAAAAATTAAAGCGGATGTAGAAACCGCCCTGGCATTGTGGGATACGCACGGCGAAGAAAAGTGGAAAAACAAGCTGCTCATCAAAGACGCGATAGCAGACATTACCCTGCAGCAGGTGCTTACCCGGGCAACCGAATTCGATGTTGTTGCAACCATGAATCTCAATGGGGACTACCTTTCAGACGCGTTGGCTGCTCAGGCTGGTGGAATTGGAATTGCGCCTGGTGGAAATATCAATTACCAGTCAGGTCACGCTATTTTTGAAGCCACACACGGTACTGCACCAAAATATGCCGGTCTTGATAAGGTAAACCCGGGGTCTGTAATCCTTTCGGGTGAAATGATGCTCAGGTATATGGGTTGGGCAGAAGCTTGCGATCTCATACATGCGGGACTGGAAAAGACCATAAGATCCAAGGTCGTTACGTACGATTTTGCCAGAATGATGGATGGGGCGACAGAAGTAGGATGTATGGATTTCGGAAAAGCAATTATTGGAAACATGTGATTCAGGCCTGTTGAATGACCGAAACAATCCCTTCCGCCCATTGGCCGAAGGGATGTTCAGTTTGAAGGGTGACGGAACCGTTCTGAAGAACGAAGCGTCAGGAAGGAGAACAGACAGGTGACTAAGATTATTATAGCCACACTCACTGTTGTTTTATTGGGAGGCGGTTTTTGGGCTTCCAATCGAATATCCGAGGTGGAGGAAGAAGCAGCTGCTCTCCGGAAAGACCTGAGCAGGACAAAAACACAGCTTGAGCAAAGAATTGGCAAGGAGCGTTTTCTTACAGAAAAAATAACAGGCATAAAAGCAAGAATTGTTACCAATTTAGGAAACATAGAAGTCAAATTCTTCCCCGAAAAGGCTCCCCTGCAGTGTTATAACTTCATCACTCGGGCGGAATCCGGGTTCTACGACAGCACGCAGTTCCACCGCGTGATCAAGGGTTTCATGATCCAGGGAGGGGACCCGAATAGCAAAAACGACGATCCATTCGACGATGGCAGGGGAAAACCAATGGTCTCGATCCCTCATGAATTTAATGATACTCGGCATCTCCCTGGCATTCTCTCCACGGCGCGACCGGGAGACGAATCAGCTGGCGCCGGTAGTCAGTTCTTCATCATGCACGGTAGCAACTCAAATCTGGATGGGAACTATACGGCCTTTGGAGAGGTCATCAAAGGAATGGACGTGGTGAATGCAATCGCCACGACCAGCACCAACAAAACCAATCCCCGGCTCATAGACCGACCTGTTGAACCCGTTACAATACGACGGATCCTCCTTTATCGATAGGTCATATAGATTCTCCACAAAGTTGTCCACAATGTGAACAACTCGAAAAAGGAGAAACGTATCGACGTGCATCGGGTTTGTTGCGCGATTCAGACTCAATTATTCACACATAAATCATCAATTGTGAATAACATGTGAATAAACCAGTTTTCTAACGCAAAACCCAAACTTCTCGATCCAGACTTTCAGTCGGAAAGCTCCTGTTCATATGCCTTTTCCGTGTGCCGAACAGTGCAAGATTTCACTTGCTCCGCCCGGGTCATTGTTCTATATTTCTGCGGAATTCCAGGAAGTTATGCTAAATTTCGTCCAGTTCAGCCCAGGGAAACGGGCGCGTGATTGAAAAGGTTAAAGACGACGTTGCCGAACTGCTTGAACCTTCCACTCAGTATCTGGTAGAGAAGCGGTTACGGCCGGATTTCCTGACTCTGGTGGGCTTTGTGCTCAACCTGGTCGCGGCAATCCTTTTTGGCATTGACCAGATTCGATGGGCCGGTTTCGCGGTGCTATTGGCTGGCATTTTCGATATCATGGATGGTCAGGTTGCCAGGGCGGGTCGTCAGACCACCAGTTTCGGGGCACTGCTCGATTCAACCGTGGATCGTTATTCAGAAATCTTCGTCTGGTTTGGCATTGCAGTCAGTTTCATAAAATCCGATTCCCTCTGGACAACCTCAGCGGTCTTTTTTGCTCTTGCCGGATCCCTTATGGTAAGTTATGTAAGAGCTCGGGTGGAGGGGTTGGGGGAAGAATGTAAAGTTGGTTTGATGCAGCGTCCGGAGCGGGTCATCGCGATTGGGGTTGGAGCGCTCATTGGCCAGTTCGCTCTGACTCTGGTTGTCTGGGGAATCGCACTTCTTGCCAACTACACAGCCCTGCACAGGGTGTTATATTTCCGAAAAAGATCAAAATCCTGATCACCGAGGCAAGAAGAGGCATGGTGACATTCAAATTTCCAACCCGGGGTTCATCCGGGTTTTTTGTTTTTGAGTTCAATACCTGATCATAACCACAGCTAAGCCCTGTTTGTTGCGTAGGGACACGGAGCCATGAACGGACTTTTCATAACTTTTGAAGGCATCGACAAAAGCGGAAAATCGACCCAGGCCGAGATGCTGTCTGAACGGTTGGAGCGACTGGGGCATGAGGTTGTCCTTACCCTTGAGCCGGGTGGTACGCCTCTCGGCAAGAAGATAAGAGAACTTGTTCTTGGCAAAGAATACGATACCGCCGACCGGACAGAGGTGCTGTTGTTCGCAGCCGACAGGGCACAACACATACACGAAGTGATTCTTCCAGCTCTAAAGGTGGGGAAAGTGGTGATCTCCGATCGTTTCGTAGATTCCACGATTGCATACCAGGGCTATGGCAGGGGAATGGAATTCACCAGGTTGAATCAAGTGCAGGAAATTGCCACTGGGGGACTTCGACCGGATCTTACGTTTTGGATAGATATTGAATTGGAGATTTCTCGCGAACGCAAACTACTGGATAATCCCGACCGCGTCGAAACTGGAGGAAAACCATTTTATGAAAATGTGCGGAGAGGCTACCAGACGCTGTATGATTCGGAACCCGAACGAATCAAGCGGCTGGATGGTACCCAATCCATCCCTGCCATCGCACAACAAATACTCGAAACCGTTTGCAACCACAAGCAAATTGAAGTCGTAGAGTGCTCTGAGCCGGGAACCACCAAGGGGTCGAGGGCGTCCAATCAAGGATAGGATTGGGGTTTGAGGTTAACGAACAGTCGAAGTTGGAGGCAAAGGATGTTCATAAGACGTACTAGATTCTGGGCAGGCACCGCGTTGGTGGCAGCTTTAGTCGCATACCTGGCATTGGATTCGGACCTGGTAAAAGGTGAAGATGGCTACTCCGTTGTAGGACGAAGCATCGACGAGTATGCTGAAACGCTTAAACTGCTTACAACAAGCTACTATAAGCCGCTCGCCTCTGACTCATTGACCGCATCTGCAATTCAAGGCATGCTGGAAGATCTCGATCCGTACACCCAATTTTTGGATCGAAGGGCATACGAAGAACTGATGATCGATACCCGCGGTAAATTCGGAGGTTTGGGCATTACAATCAGTCGGCTTGACAGTCTCCCGGTGGTTATGAGCGTGATTGAAGGAACGCCTGCCGATACATCTGGCCTGGTAGTGGGTGACCGGATTATCGAGATCGATGGAGATCCCACGGTTGGAAAACAACTCCAGGAGGTAGTCGACGTTCTCAGGGGAGATCCAGGAACCAATGTTTCAATAGGAATTGATAGAACCGGCAGGGCCGAGTCGTTCATCCAGCAAATCATTCGGGCAAGGATATCAGTCAAGAGCGTCCAGTACGCGGAACCTGAAGAAGGGATAGGCTATATCGCGATGTCCGGGCTTGTAAACAGCCGATTTTCGGAGACGACGCCGGAAGAACTCGAGGAAGCTATTGATGGCCTGCTGGCGAACGGGGTCAAGGGAATTGTCCTGGATCTGAGAGCGAATCCGGGCGGGCTGCTTGGACAGGCGGTATCCGTGGCTGATAAATTCCTGGATGAAGGACTCACTGTCGTAACGACTAGGGGACGCATCCCATCACAAGACAAGGAATATCGCACAGCGGGTCCGGAAATTGCCAGGGGAGTTCCGCTTGTCGTTCTGGTGAATGGATACAGTGCCAGCGCCTCTGAAATTGTGGCAGGTGCAATACAGGATTCGGATCGTGGTCTGATTCTGGGAACCCCAACGTTTGGCAAAGGGTCAGTCCAGTCATTCCGTCAGGTGGGTAGGGATAAGGCATTGAAGTGGACCACGGCATTATACTATACGCCCAGCGGTCGGAGTATTCACAAAGGGTCGCGACGATTCAGACCTACGCAAGACCTGGTGCTGAATATCGGAAACAAGAGTGTCTCCGCGTTTCATGCAATTGCTACCGTAGCAGAAAAAGACAGACGAGAGGATGCAATTGCGGAGCTGATGGAACGTTTCGATCTGGACACTCCGGAAGAAGCCGAGCAGATTTTCGATGTCAAATTGGGTGAAATGCTGGGCCTGAGTTTAAAATCCAGTAACAATGATCCCCAGGGTGATGATCCCAGCCGGAAATACAAGACTGCCGGGGGTCGTACGGTCTATGGTGGGGGAGGCATTACTCCCGATGTGGAAGTTGAACTTGAGGCGAGGCCACGCATTGTGGTGGCGCTTCGTCGTGCGGGGCTCTTTTTTGACTTCGCAGTTCACCACGCAGCTTACCATATTCTGCCGGAAGAACCCGGAGCCTTTACCGCCGGAGCGGATGTCCTGAAGGCGTTCAAGTCATTCGTGGCTGATTCGACAAATACAACGGCATTTACATATCGGACGGCGGGGGAAGCCCGCCTGTCAGATCTGGAGGAGTCGTTTGCTCAGTCCGGTCTAGAAAATGAAGCCAGTGAGGAATTCGAAAGGCTAAGACAGGTGGTCGAAAAGGAACGAGAAATCGAATTCGACAAGGCGTTGTCTTTTATAGGCATGGAAATAGAGCGGGCAATCGCAAATCGTATGTGGGGAACGCAAGGCCGGTTGCTGATCTCGCTTCGAGGTGATCGTCAGTTCGAGGAAGCCGTTAAAATTCTGAATGATCCGGAGCGGTATCAGAAGAGCATGAAACTTGCACTGGCGGCAGGAAAATGAAAAAAGAAATTGGCTGAGAGCAGTACAGGTGCAATTGAAAACGAGGCGACCAGATCACATGGCCGCCTCGTTTTTTCTGCTGGTTTGGCTGTAGTTTACTTGGAATCCAGGTCGTGAACAGCATCCCAATTCTCTGGCGGTGGTGCCTGCTTGTATTCATGACACCGCGCTAGGAATATTTTGCTGGGACCATCGAGTGGGTCGATCTGGAGTCCGCTCTCGAAAGTCGCGATGGCATCATCCCATTTGCGTTCCTTGTAAAGCGCCAGACCCTCCTTGTAAATTTCTATAACTTCCATCTTCTTCGGGTCCACTTCTCCGAGACGTCCCAGTATCTCATAGACCCTGACGGGCTCATCTCTGCCTACCACTCGTAAGCTGTCGAGCTCTCTTACATCTATGACTTCGCGCGCTGCTCGGTAGGTGGTTTCTGAAATCATTGTGGTTACGTCGTAGGCTTTGCCGGCACCTTCGAGACGAGCAGCCAGATTCACCGAGTCCCCCATAATTGTATAATCTACACGGGTTTTGGATCCGAGGTTGCCCACAACCATTTCACCGGTATTAATGCCCATCCGTACGCGGAAGAACTCCCCCCTGCCCTGCTCGACCCACATTTGCCTGAGCTCCTCCATTCGCCCAGCTTCTTCCCACTTCGCTCGAAGTTCACTGATTTTGGCCTGCATGTCGACAGCAGCCAGAACAGACTTTACGGCGTGATCTTCAGTTTTAAGCGGCGCACCATAGAAGGCAATGATGGCGTCACCTTCGAATTTGTCAATTGTGCCACCTGTCTCTCCAATGATGTCACACATTTCGGACAGGTATTCATTCAGCAGTTCTACCAACTCAACGGGCGTGAGGCTCTCGGAAATGGTTGAAAAGCTCGCAACATCCGAGAAAAAGGCGGTCATCACACGTTGGTCTCCACCCAGCTGACCCAACTGCTCAGGATTTTCCACCAGTTCAGCGATGACCTGTGGATCCAGATAGTGACCAAAGGCGCCCTGTACGAATTCCTTTTCCTTTTCTTTTTGCACATAGTCATAAATGGTGATACTCAGGTAACCGATGATGAGCGTAGCGATAGGCCCGAGAACATCGATCCAGTAGCCCGCCTGAATGAATATCACGAAGGCACCCACCACATAGATTGAAATGAATGCCAGCATGATGCTAGCGCCGAGCATTGCCTTGAATCTGGGGATCAGGATTCCAACCAGGATTCCCAGGAAGATCATGATCAGCACATTCGCCCATTTCGGCAGTCGGTAAAGGAAGTTTTGTGTTAAAATGGTATTGAAGACGTTTACGTGTGCACCCAGCATAGCTTCTCGCGCACCGAATGGTGTGGGATTCAAGTCGTGTGTGCCTGTTGCGGTTAGACCGTAGAAGAACACCATATTTTTGAAATTGTCAGTAGTTACGATACGATCAGCAGTTTCATCCCCATGAAGCCCGGCGCTGGTAATTCGGTCCAGGAAAAAGAGCGGGTGGTCGGTATTATCCACCCCGCCTCGTCGAATCAGATCACGAATAATGCCAACTCCCAGCTTCACATCCTCCAACCTGCTGACACCCATCTGGGTTGCCACCTCGTGCAGGGAGAGATCAGGATTGTTCTTGAGTATTCGGTATATCTGAACGTTGTTCTTGATTCTGTTGAACGAACTGGCAAGGACTTCCACAACCGATGGCACTTCTTCCGCCGGAATGCCTACTGCAGCTGCGAAATTGGCGGCATAGGACTCAACGGTCAACTCCGGCTCTGCCTCCAGAGCCTGTTGGATCGCCAGGCAATCGGAGACCAGATATTTCATTTCAAGTAGCAGATCCGCCGTCAGGTCGGCATCCGCGTCTCGTGATGCCCGATCTAGATAGGCCTGGTCGTCATTCAGGATGTCTGGCGATTCAACTGCAATCCGTTTGGCCAGCTTGAGTGCCCTGTTGCCAGGATCGGTTTCCGCAAAGTCGACGATCAGGTTGTATGGCATATGCTTGAAGGTCTGATGATAGGCACCCGCCCAATTAACCAGCATTTCGCCATTTCCAGATACTGGGATCTCGATATCCCTTACGGTTCCATCAGGCAGGTTGGCATTTGGCAGCCGTACAGATTTGCCCGGAACAAATTCTACATTTTGTATGGGTACCTGAAGAAATTTGCACGCCATCATCAGACTGAGGGAGTAGAAAACCCGACCTTCGTATGCCAGGACAAGGCGATATCTACGTACAATGCCATCGTGATCGGGTTGGGGCAAGGCGAAGCCGATTCCTTCCGCAGCCTCGATAAAGTCCAGAAGTGGCACATCCATATCGATCGTGTGGAAGATATTGGGAGACAAATCTGGAGGTAGTGACGTGAAAGATCTGGAGAGGGCGTCCAGGGCGGCGTTCTGCGCCGGACTGCGCTTTCTGAGATTGTCCGCTGCGAATTTTTCGCCCTTTTCGGCGATCTCAAAGGTTTGCGGAAGAAATACGATATCTGAAGCATTGATGGCCCTGAGGAAATCTTGATCATGATCCTTGATAAGCTGGATCACCTCTGCCTTTGTCAGTGTTTCTCTTTCCAATCCTGAAACGTCATCGGGAGACAGGAGAGTCTGCGCTGGTTCGTAAAAGAAAATATCGAACCCGATCATGCTCGCATCATATTTGTCCAGTATGTCCACAAGAATCGCATGTCGGTCTCTGGTAAGCGGCCAGCCATAGGTTTGCAAGGCCAGGTCATCGATGTCAATGGTAGAGACGTAAGGCGACTGAATCGGTGCACCAACAATTTCATTCCGGGTTCGGAAACGTGTGTCGTAAATGGATGCTTCCTGGTCCTGATAGAAGTTTGTCCACGACAACGCAGCAATAACAACGCTAGTAAGAACGCCGATGAGAAACTGGGGACCGTTGATGAAAGTCGATGCTTCTTTCCCGCTTTCGTTCATTTCAGACCTCGTGGTTTTGGATCTCATCCAGCTAAAACAGGACGCCTTTGGAAGAAGCAGTGGTTCAGAAAAGTAAGGTCTACTTGAATAAAAACAAAAAGAAAAAAACAGGGGAGGTGTGACCCTTTTTAAAAAAGAAAAAAGGCGACAACAGGGAATGTCCCGATTGTCGCCTTCAAGTTTTCTGATGATTCTGCAAATCTACTCTTTGGAAAATTTTTCAATTTCTGATTTTGCCTGTCCGGCCCAATCACTCCCTGCATGATTCTTTATAAGATCGTTGTATGTGCTCTTGGCAAGGTCGGTTTCACCGAGCTGGGAATGACACTGTGCGATAAAGAATTTTTGCTCCGGCACCGACTCTGCATCGGGGGCTGACTTTATGGCTTCTTGAAGCTGGCTTATGGCATTCTTGAGGTCCACACGGCTTGGGTAGCGCACGCCACCTTTATAATAGAGCTGATCCAGGACGGCGTCTTCAGCCTCGGCGCCCCGGACACCGGCTACGGTGCGGGTCTGCTGCGTTTCATATGCCTGTTTCTTGGTGACCTTCTGGATGTTTTTCCACCGGTTCAGGAATGCGTTGGAAACCTTCACCTTCGTGGTATCCTCTGCTTCGGGCTTGACGTCCTCTTTTGAGGATTCTGCTGCCTTTTTCTCTTCCGCCACGGCTGGAGATGCAAATGCCAATCCAATCACCAGCAACAGCAGGGCCTTGAGAATTCGTAAATGCATAATATTTGCCTCCTTTTAGATTTCAGATCTGATCGGCGGAGCATTGTGCCACCGGAATGATATCTCTTGCGTGAGATACATATACATAAATTCGATGACAATGGTTGGTGATGTGAGACACACCGCCAAGTTAAAATTTCATAATTTCATCCGGGATAACAAGATGCGGATGCTTCAGATGTATCCCTGAATATCCTGAAAGTATCCCTAAGTTGCTATTATTAAAAGTCTTCGATCTGTCCCTTTAATGAAGGATCAAGCACAATGGCTTTTTTGTAGGATGCGAGTGCCGCCTCTTTTTTACCCTGCAAATTTAATGTGATCGCGAGGTTAAAGTGATAGCCTGCAGTCTCCGATTCAATAGAAATCGCTTTTTCAAAGAGTCTGATCGCCTCGGTATAGTCTCGTTTTTGCGTTTTGATCACTCCGAACCCATTGTGAGCATCCGCATTGTCCGGATTGAGGGCGAGAGCACGGTTGAAGGCTTCCCTGGCCTTGTCGAGTGCCTTGAGTCTCAGATATGCCGCGCCGTCGTCGTATGCTTTGTTCGATGACAGCTTCTGGAGTGTCGAGACGCCCAGTGCTGAATCTCCTGCGGGCTTTCGATCCTTCGCCTGAGGAGCGGTTATCCCCTCAATAAAATCAAGCTGTCCGAACAGATTCTGGTCCAGTTGAATTGCGGCCTGATAGGCTTCTTTCGACTCATCTTTCTTACCCTGTAAATGGTAAGTGATCGCCAGGTTCAGGTGAAATCCGGCATTTTCGGGATTCAACTGTGCCGCCTTACTGAACAGATCAAGGGCTTCGTCGTATTTTCGTTGGCGTGTCAGGACCACACCTTTGGCATTGTGGGCTTCTGCACTGCTCGGATTCAGGTTGAGTGCCCTGTCGAATGCGTCGATTGCTCTGTCGAACGCTTTAAGACGCAGGTATGCCGCACCATCGTCATAGGCCTTCTCAGCCGCCAGTCTCTGGAGTGGGTCCACCGCTGGTGCAGCGGAACGAACCGCAGCAGAGGGTGCCTTCCCAAGAAAATCCAGAATGCCCGAAAAATCCTGGTTTATCGCCACGGCTTCCTGATAGGCCTTATTGGAGGCTTCCTTCTTTCCCTGAAGGTGGAAAGCGATCGCTGTGTTTACGCGGAAACCGGCATCGTTCGGGTTCAATTCCAGTGCCTTTTCGAACATCTGCAGCGCCTCATCATACTGCCGCCTTCTGGTAAGCACTACCCCATTGGCATTATAAGCGTCGGCCAAAGCAGGATCCATAGCCAGCGCCCCTATGAACGCATCGGATGCGCGGTCCAATTGCCCGAGTCGGAGAAATGTTGCGCCAGCATCATATAGACCTTCCGCGGTGCCCATAGACACGCCAGAGGCAGTGGCAATTTGGTCGAGTCTGTTGTCGAAAAACGCAAGGTCCCTTCCAAAGAGTTCATCTATTGCCATCACGGATGGCGAGGAAATTTCCGCATCCGGCACGACCCCTGGTCTGAACGTTTGCTGTGCCTGCGAGACACGAATTTCGTTGATGAACCCGCGTTCTTTCCTGACATAATACTCTTTCGCCCCGTTTCGCCAGGCATCGGAAAAGGAAGAACCGAACAAAGTCGTTTCAACTGGAATCCAGATTCCGCCATCCCAGATGACATACTCTTTTTCATTGGTGAAGAAGTCTCCGGCATCCGCGATGCTGATTCCGCTGTCGAACATCATATAAATATGTCCGTAGGCGGGATCGTTTACATCCAGAATGGCTGTGGGGATATTCAGGTTCTCGAGCATCGAGCAGAAAATTGCGGTGCAGTCATCGCAGTCACCGATCTTGGATTGTAGAAATTCGTAAGGATACTTTACCGAGTCGAATACTGAATCGTCTTCGAAAATTTCGAGGTAGGGCGTTGTTTGATCCTGCTGGTATCGAAGACCGTAAACGCTAAGTGCATCAAAGATGAGAGCGGCTTTTCCCATATTGTTATGGGGGAACTTTCGCTGCAGAAGATCAACGTAACTACTTACAACCCCACGGGCGAAATTTTCGACCGTTCTGCTTTCCGGTGTAATGAATGCCCCGATTCGTTCGGGGTTTGACCAGCTCAGCTTTCCTTTTCCAAGCACGTAGATACTGCTGAGTTTTTTGCTGGTCGTCTTGGTACTCCTGCCGCTCGCGTAAGACACTTTTACAGTGGGCTGTACAAGATTGTCATAGTAGGAAGCCTGTGTAGCGAGCAGATCCTGGGGGAAGGTCAACCTGAAGCCATATCGCTGGGTGCTCTGTGGTGGCAGCGTGACCGTCTCTTCGTGTGGTATTTTGGTGAGCGTTGGGATCTCGATGCTGACCGTAACAGAAAGTGGATCCTGAGACACATTCCGGATGACCACATCCACGAAGTCGCTCTCTTCGTAGGTTTTGTACAGGGATTTGAACACTGGAGCTGGTCGGACAAGCGCATCTTTTACGGAAATCAGAGACGTGTTGTAGGAGTAAGATACCGCAGCATGATGTGTGACCGGAAGCACGGGATGATGTTCGTAGGCGTAATCCAGTTTGAAAGCGTTCCACCGCAATCCGAATCCCAGGGCGTAGGTTAAAGTCTTGTCCGCGCCACCGGGAGGTGACAATTCACGATTTAGGCCCCCCCTCACAACGAGGGCCGTTGCAGGTTGATACTCTGCCCCAAAATGGATCCGGTTATCCACATCCATCGAGAGTGTGAGATCCTTCATTGCCTTGAAACCTGCACCGACACGAAGCGTCTGGGGCAATATCTCTTCTTTAGCCTGCGTATCGCTGTCTCGAACATCGGTTCCCGTGACGTCCTGCAAGGATACGCCGAACCGGAATTTGTTGAATCCCTGGGACTTGGGTGTGAACAGCAGGCCCAAATCGAACCCGAACCCCCGGGCATTTCGCAGCGTATTGCCGTTCAGGTCAATGGTCTGGGAAACAAATTTTGCACCCAGGCCAAATGACAGACTGCGGTGGGGCTGCATACCATAGGCCATATTGAAGATCTGAAAGGTATCGGTGAGTTCGGGATCGCTGAAGCCTTCTCGTGACCAGTTCAATCCCAAAGCGTGTTTTTCGAAGAGTGGGAAAACGTAAGCGGCCTGACTGTTGGTCAGTCCGATTCCGTATCTGTCCGCCATCGAAAAACTCAATTCCTGGCGCTGCAGGCCTGGTATACCGGAGGGATTCCAGAAGACCGCCGAGGCGTCATTTGCAAGTCCTGTGAGCGATCCTCCAAGCCCGACGCTACGCGCAGAGATGCCAACCTGCGGCTGGTCTCCCGCGTGGACCGACACTGCCAGGACAAGAAGCGCGATCATGCTGTATGATAGAATTCGAGTCATAGGTTTACAGGATTACTGCTGAAGGATCTCGATTGTAGAACCGGACGATACGTTATTTCGAGTTACAGTAGAACCGTCCGGAAAAACTACTTCGACGGTGTATGATACCCCGGACTGCACCCCGAATACCACTTCCTGTGCATCTGAATCAGATGTAATGTGATGATGGCCCCGGAGCAATGCCCCGGAAAGCAATTTAACACGTGCCCCGATCCCGTCTGCCGCGTCCTTCCGCCTGGGCCGCACCTTTATGGTGCTGGTTCCAGCAGTGGTGTTGCGGTAGAGTTGTCCAGGAGGGTATGAAGGAAATTGGCCGCTCAGGAGATAGAGGTCGATGTTGCCGTCATTGTCGTAATCGGCTGCACCTGCAGATATGCCGAATCGTCTGGAACCGCTAACACCCGAGCTGCCGGTGTTGTCCACAAATGTCCCATTATCGTACTGGAGGAGCGTGCTCACCTGCCCGGCTTCGGAATCCGCGCCATTGGCCACTGCAACATCGAGATCGCCATCGGCATCAAAATCGCCAAACGCGCTGGACCAGCTTATCCACGATCCGGAGATCGACTTGGTGTCTCCTGCGGCCACATTAACGAACTGATCGTTGCCGTCATTTCGGTAGAGAGAATTTGCGCCGATATTTGTGAGAAACAGGTCGAGATCGCCATCCGTATCAAAATCGACCCACCTGGCAGTCTTTCCCACATCGGTGTTGTCCAGCGACAGGGCGCATCCTACTTCCGAAAAGGATGTTCCGTCATTTCTGTACAAGGCGTTGTTCTGTTCACGATTGACCACGTACAGATCGAGATCTCCGTCCCCATCGTAGTCCCCCCAAGCCGCGTGTTCACTGTCGCGGATGTCGGCCACCTTCATTGAGACAGCATCTTCGAAAAATGTGCCATTCCCGTTGTTGACATAAAACGAATTTTGGAAGAAATATTTGCAGAGGTAGAAATCCAGGTCCCCATCCCCATCGAAATCTCCCCAGGCTCCGGAGATCTCGCTCCCCTGCGAGATTACATTGACCGCAGCGCTACCCGTAGCCCTGCTGAAACTACCGCTTCCATTGTTCGCATAAAGCTGATCCTGCTCGGAAAAATTCACTACATAAAGGTCCAGATCACCATCGTTGTCATAGTCGGCCCAATGGGCGTCAATGGAGTTTCGAGTGTCCGCCACACCGGAGGACGCTGCGACATCCGTAAAGGAACCGTTTCCGTTATTTCTGTACAGTCGGTTCGTTGATACAACCGGGCTGATCGATTGACCCCAGTTGGTCACATACAGATCCTGATCACCATCGCCATCGTAGTCCCCCCAGGCGAGATTGGTCGCCAACCGTACCTGGTTTCCGGACAGAGAGTTGGCGATACCGGCCTGGGTGGTAGCGTCAGAAAACAGGGGTTGGGAATCTGCAAAAAGCGGAAAGCCCAGCCACACTGTAAAGAAGATGGATAACGATCGAATCATAATTTGGAGACCGGATTAATCGTTTATTACGGCAACAGTTTTGTGTGATTTTGAACCATCTGAATCGATCACCACGATATACAGACCACTGCGAACGATCTTTTGGTCTTCGTCCTTCCCATCCCAGGTGAAGACCTGTCGGCCCGGTCCGAGCTGGCGACCCGGCTCAAGAATTCGCTGGAGTTGCCCATTTCTATTGTAGATCTCGATCCGTACTGTGGCTGATGAAGCTAGGCCAAAGGAGATGTCAGTGGTTGCGAACAGAGGCGAGCCGGCCAGTCTCGAGAGGACATTTCCAGAGGATTTGGGTGAAAATGCACGGTTGCTGAATTCGATTTCATCACTGGTGCCGGCCCCTGCCGCAGATTCCTGGATCAAACCAAAGGTCCCTAATTGAGATACGGGCACCCTGAATTGGTTTGCGGATGCATCATAAGTGCCACCGATCCTTGTCCAGGTTGAACCTTCAAAGCGATAAACCGCCAGGTTCGGAGCGGCGCTTGCTACCTTGAATGCCAGAGTAGCGGATTTCTGAGGTGTGAATGCCGGCGTTGAGACAATTTCATACGCTCGTCCAACGAGATTCCCAACATCGGGCTCAACAAGGAACTCGATGGGAGTAATGCTGATGCTCGGGTTTTGGGAGAGATCTCCAGCCTGTAAACTCGGGAATACGGTAAGTTTCACAAGACCATCGCCGCTTTCAATGACGGCGCCCGTTCCCGGGAGGACCAGGGTATGGATTACGGCTTCGAATCGATTCATCTCGTTTGCTTTCAGGTCTCTGGCTCCTGCGACTGAGACGACGACAGTTCCACTTGGGAAGGGATTGGACACGTCCGATTCGCCTATCCAGAGGTTGCCACTGAAGTTCAATTGTTTGACCGGTATTTCGCTTTCGCCAGAGGTGAGCCTGAGTGATACTGACGGTGAAACGGTATTGTCCATTCCGGCGGGTTCATCCTGGAATGTAATAACAACGGTGATACGATTTGCCGATCCAAGGGCCCTGGGCTGCACATCTACACTGTCCACGGCTGGCTTAATGGTATCGATGATGAAAGATTGCGGGGGCGACCAGTCGGAAGTGGCAAGTCCGTTGTCTATCGCGCGAACGGCCCATACGTAGGTTCCGCTATCCAGATTGTCCAATACGTGGCCAGGACTTCGAATAGGACCGTGTCCTGAAGATTGGGTGCCCGATACGACCTTGTCCGGCTCTGCTGCTGTGCCCACACGAATTGCATAGGTAATTACATCTGCCGGTGTGTTGTTCAGATCGGAACTGGGGGTCCAGGACAGGGTGAGTTGACTGCCCTGCGTAGCGGCTGCCAGATTTTCCGGCATCGAGGGTGCACGATTGGGGTTAAATCTGGATTCGAGGTTGTCGTTCGCCCGGGTGACGGGTAGAAATGTCACTTCGTCGAGTGTTGCTCGACCACTGCTCAACAGGTCAAGATCGAAATCGCTATCGTAGTCCACCCAGCTTACGGTCGAAAAATCGACGCCCAGCAACACATCCATTGGGACGCGCTCAAGAGATCCGGACTGATTGCGATAGACTTGCAGAATTCTACCGGTGGCCGCCTGGCCGCACAGAGCGAGGTCCATATCGCCATCGTTGTCAAAATCACCCCAGGCCAGGTCGCTGCCTGCCGCACCACTTAGATTTGCTCCAGATTCGGACAGCACACCTGATCCATCGTTTACATAAACCGATGTGGCAAGCGTGAATTGCGCTGTGAGTCCTGTGAGGGCAAGATCGAGATCACCATCGTTGTCCAGGTCCCCCCAGGCCAGCCCGCTGGCCCTGAGTCCGGGGAGCGAGGTTCGATCGTCTACAAGGAGGGTTCCCACAGGCCCGTTTCGATAAAGAATGGTTTGGGAGTTTCCCTGATCGTCGGACTGTCCCATGGTGACCAGGTCGAGATCTCCGTCGTTGTCATAATCTCCCCAGGAGAGGTGTCCGTTGTCGAGCCCGGTTAAAACCTGTCCAGTGTCCTCTTCGAAATTTCCTCCATCATTTCGAAAGATGCCCGCGACACGATCACCCGGGACATTGCCCATCAGAGCAAGGTCCAGATCACCATCGTTGTCATAGTCTCCCCAACCCACACTGCTTGTCGCCATTTGCGGAAGGTTCTCAACACTGTTCAGCGTAATCGCAAAGTCGTTACTCTCGAGCCGGTTGCGATACAGGTGTGTGTACCGATTTCCGCTCTGGTCGCCACCGGTCAGGGCAAGGTCAAGGTCTCCGTCGTTGTCAAGATCACCCCAGGCGAGGCTGCCGTCCTGCACACCCTGAAGGCCGATGGAGCTGTTTTCTGTGAGAATTCCCGCATCATTTCGGTATACCAGTCCCCTGCTGACGCCATCCACATCCCGACCTGCCAGAGCCAGATCCGGATCGCCATCGTTGTCATAATCTCCCCAGCTCATCGCACTATTTTGCAACGGACGAAGGCTCTGGACGGAGCTGACAAGGTCATCCACGCGGAACTGCTGCTCAAAGGATTCGGGCGAAGTAAGAAGGCCCCCATCGGTTGCACGGACACTCCAGTAATACGTATCCCTTGCCAGCGGAATCGCCAACTCGAGCGTTCTGCTGTTGCCCACGTTGCCGGTTGTGGAACGTAACGCCCCTGAAAAGGCATCGTGCCCATTCTCTTCTCTACCAATTCTCAAGGTGTAGGAAAGCCCGGTCGATGAGGTCTCGCTGTCTGACCCGTCATTCCAGCTGAGTACGACCCCTGATCCGGTTACGATGGGTGAGCTGAGCTGCGTAGGAGCGAGCGGCGCCCGGTTGGACGAAGCCAGACTGCCGGTGTACAAGTGAGATGACCGTTTGCCAACATCATCTTCACCTGTTATCAGAAGATCGATCCCGCCGTCGGAGGTCAGATCCACCCATGCCAAATCCCCTCCTCGAAGACCCGCGAGTTGCAGACTAGTGTCTTCCTGCAATGTCCCTGTCGGCCCGTTGCGCAATATGAAGGCTTTTCTGTCCGACACGCTGGTCTGGCCGGCTACCCCCAAATCCAGGTCTCCGTCCGCGTCTACGTCTGCCCATCCCAGGGCGCCTACCAGTCTGGTTGCACTGATGCTGCTCTCTCGAAGGATGCCTGCCGTGTTGTTATAGACCTGCAGGGTAGCCTCCCACTCGTTATTCCATCCAGATATCGCCAGGTCCAGGTCGCCATCGTTATCCAGATCTCCCCAGGCAAGGTCACCATTTGCCACAGGCAACAGATCAGGGTTCCGATCATCTCTGGCGAGGGTGCCTCCATTCAAATTAAGATATACGACTGTCTGACGAGTGCCTCCTGCGCCATAGCCAGACATGGCCAGGTCCGGATCTCCGTCCCCGTCGATATCTCCCCAGGCGACCGACCCCTGGTTGAGGTTGATCAGCCTAGCTGAATTCGGGCTATCGACTTGCAAGGATGCCCTGCTTCCCAATGGACTTCCAATTCGAGACCCCTTGATGCGGTCATTCTCGTAAAGTACGGTACTCGTATTCCCCGCCGGAGTCATTCCATTGACAAGCAGATCAATATCCCCATCGCTGTCGTAATCGGACCAGGCGAGATCGCTATAGCGCAACGGCGAAAGACTGTCCTGCGACAGGTCCTGGATAAAAAGCCCACCGTCATTCAGATAGACTTCGAGTGTGCCTTTTCCTTCGGCGCTAAGACCGGACAGCGCGATGTCGAGATCGCCGTCTCCATCGTAGTCTCCCCAGGCAGCGGAACCAAGGTAGATCCCTGTTATTTCGGAGCTTACTCTGCTGAGAATGCCTGCATCGTTTCGATAGACGCGGGCGATCGGTTGGCAGTTGTTCTCCGTACCGGTAAGACCCGTAAGCAAGAGATCAAAATCACCATCTCCATCGAAGTCTCCCCAGGACGTCGAGCTCGACCAGACACCGGGGAGGTCCTGGCCTTGAAGCGTCAGGGTTTGAGCAGAGGTTGAACTGGATAGGAGAAGCAAGAGCAGAATTAAGTTCAAAGGAGCAACCATACACGGGGTCACCCAGGATCGGCTAAAAGACCGATGCCAATTGCGAGATGACACACTTCCGATATTTTGAAGGATCCGCATGGGTAAACTTTTCCAGGTAAAAATCAACGAGAAACGAACTGTAGAACCCTCCGAAATCTAAGGGTCAATTTTCGATAAGTCAAGTGATATTAAGCCACTTACCGAGAAATGAGAAAACTGCCAAGGGTTCACAATCCAGAGAAAAAAAGGAAGGCCGCCCGAATGGGCGGCCTTCCTCAACATTCGCCTTCTCTAAATCTGTTTCTCTACCTCTATTTCAGCAGCAACATCTTATGAACCTTCGAGAATCCTGCTGCTTCCATACGATAAAGATAAACACCGCTGGCGACCGCTCTGTCGAGCCGGTCCCTGCCATTCCATCTGAGGGCGTAGTACCCAGCGACCTGATCGCTGTTTACCAGAGTCAGGACCTCCTGACCCAGGACATTGTAAATCCTCAAGGTAACCTTTCCGGCCTCGGGGACCGAGTATCTGATCGTGGTTGCCGGATTGAATGGGTTGGGGAAGTTGTGACCCAGGGCAAACTCATCCGGTACCAATGTGAGACGATCTCCGAGGTTTTGCGCTCTGTTCAGGTTGAACTTGCCGTCTATGAGAACGCCTTCAGCGATTCGCAGCAGGTCACCCTGGGGATGATCATCCAGAAGTCTGAATCTCAGTCTCGCGAGTCCTCCTTCTCCTTCAGCGGCTGCGCCATAGGTGACCGCGCTTGCCAAAAGGATTTCACCTTTTTCAGCATCGTGAGACAGGGTGCCGAAAACTTCAGCCAATCTTCCATTCTGCTGAAGCAGACTATTCTTGCCGGACGAAGCCGATACGTACTGAAGGACCGATGGGTCATAATCGAATTGCAGTGCATATCCCTTCAGATCACTGGCATTCGAGAGCAGGGCATCCACAGTGAATATGGCGCCGCTCTCAGACGAAGAGGGCCTTCCCACCAGTTTCAGTTGAGCGGTATTGTCTACACCATAGACGAGGGCCACGTGTGTAGCAGGTTTGCTGCTGCTTTCTCCCTGGATGTATTTGCGACCAAATCGCTGCACGAACTGAATGAAGTCGGCCAGATTGACCTGGTCATCGCGTGTAATATCTGCAAATGCGTTGAATCCCGGGTCTGTCGATTTCTTGCCAAAGCTCTGTACCATTTGAATAAAATCGGCCAAATTGACCTGACCATCGCCTGTGATGTCCGCCGGGAATTCCAGGGCCGCTGCGTTGGTTGTAAAGCTGCCTGTGAGCGAAGCGCTATCAAAGGTGCCGTCATTGGCAACAACCTTATAGTAATATGTCTTTCCGTCATCAAGCGTTTTGCTAACGGTAAATGCGGTCACTCCCGATGGGTCGCCAGACCCTGTGCCGGCTCCGGCGGCCACACCCGTTTTGATTACCAGAGCATCCGTAAAGGCATTCGAACTGGACACTTGAAAACTGTATGAAAGTGTGCCGGAGGCAGAGCTGTTGTTGATGACCACCGTAGGACTTATGCCGCTGCCCTGGATGTGTGCAAATGTTGGGGCTGCAGGTCCCTTGTCTGCGGCAGGCGCAACCGAATCCGAAACCTCGGAAGCGTCTCCCTGGAGTTGCTGAGATCCAAGGGAGACCACGCGGTATGCATATTCAGTTCCGTTTTGCACGGTTCCATCTACATAACTGTTTGTAATGTCGAGGCTGGCTACTGGTGAGAAGTCTGCGCCTCCGGCCGACCGTTGTACGATATACCCTACGACACCCGTAGAAGCACTGGCATCCCAGGCGACCCTTACGGACTTGTTACCTGCAGTCACAGATGGTTTGGCAGGGGGCGCGGGTGCGGGCGTCTGCCCTTCCGCAAAGGTCGTGAACGTAAGGGTTTCACTTGTGGCCGGGCCATTACCTGACCGGTCGTACGATTCCACCAGGAATCCGTATGAGGAGGCAGGTGTGAGATTCGTTAGCGTGAGGCTGTGATTGGTAACATCGGCGGCATCTCCTGCGCTGAACCCCAGTGTTCCTCCTGCAAGACCGAAATCGACCGCGCTGTCTGACAATTCATCTGTTTCCCAGGTGATCAGTGCAGATTTGTCGCCCGGGGTGACAGCCACGTTTCGAATCACTGGAAGTGTCACGTCCGGCGCTGAATCGGTTGTGAACTGAAGGACAGAACTCTGTGTTGGTCCATTGTTGTTTTGATCCTTAGAAGCTGCCTGGAAGAAGTATGTGGTGCTTGCAGAAAGATTTGTGAGTGTAATCGTGTGATCCGTGTCAAAATCCGGATCGCTGTTTATCAGCTCGAGATCCGCCTGTGCGGTGCCATACGCGATCTCCGCGTCTGCGGCTTCGTTGGTGACCCACTGAATGGTTGCTGAACGATCGGTCTTGTAAATTACAGAAGGTGTCGTTGAGATAGCAGGAGCCGAGAGGTCCACATCGGAAGGCGTGGTGCCAAATGCCACTTGACTCTCTGTTGCTCCATTGCCGGATGCATCGGTGGATGCCACTTTGTAGGCATAAGTGGTGCCGGGCTCCAGGTTCGTCACAACAGTCTTGTGGGCTGTCACATTGGTACCATCGATCTCCTCGGAATTCAAGTCATCGTTGGAGGTTCCGAAGTTGAGTTTGCCGTTGGCGCTTTCATCCGTTTGCCATTCGATCGTAAGGCTGTTGGTGGTAGAAGCCACCACCGTTGGGCCCTGCGTGATCACGGGGAATTGAGTATCTGCTTCCGTGCTGGTCGTAAAGCTCCCGAAGCCACCAGGAGGCGCGAACTTTGGTGTGATGGATGGATCTCTGCTGGATGCAGTCAAACCGGATTCGTTTGTAGAAGAGGCCTGGAACAAATAGGGAAGACCGCCCGAAAGTCCGGTAATTGTGACCGAGTGATTTTTTACCAGAGCATTGTCGGGGAAAATCAACTGAGATGGTTCGCCGAAAACAGGAGTGCCTTGAGCAACCGTCCCACCCGGAGCAATTCCTATCGCCACCTGGGAACTGGCAAGCTGATCTGTTTTCCATTTCACAATGGCGATCTGGTTCGTGAATTCAACGAAAGGTCCTTCGAGGAAAATGGGCGCCACATCAACTGCTTTTGACCGGGTCCGGAAGGTATGGTCAGCTGTAACCCCAAGGACTGAACCGGATGCATTCGTGGTAACGATATTTCCGGAGAGGTCTGCAGAGCCCACGGCATAATGGTAAACCGTATTGGGTGACAATTCCGTCAGAGTGACCGAATGCACTTTTGAACCCGTAGCATCTTCAACGGTTTCCGTATAATCTACCGACTGGCCATATAAGACTCTCGAGTCGGCGGGCTCATCGGTAAACCAGTCAACGGTAACCGACGACGTGGTGATATTACGGACTACCGGGCCTTGCACAATGGTTGGCGGATTGGTATCGTCCTGCGAGGGTGTCCGGAATTCTGCCGGGTCGCTTGTTGACGAGTTTCTGTCGGCATCCGAAGTTTCGACTTCGAATGTGTAAGTTGTGCCAGGTTCAACTGGAATTGTGACCGAATGCTTCCGACTGCGTTCAATGTCTTCCACCTCGTTGCTGAATTCGCCTGCCTGTTTCGAAGCAGCAGATGGGCCAAATCTGATTACAGCTGAATGCGGCTCATCTGCTCCCCAACTTATAATGGCAGAAGTTGTGGTGATTCCCAGGGCAACTGGCGATGAAAATACCACCGGAGCTTGAGTATCGGCGAGGGCTTTGGTAGCAAAAGTCAACTGGCCCTCATTGGTCGTTGGCCCATTATCGGACACGTCCGTTACGCTTACCTTGTAATAGTAAACCGTACTCGGTTCGAGGTTTGTTAGCAGAACCTCATGTTTTTTGGCGGGCGTGGATGGAGGTGGAGAAAATTTCCCCCGCATCACTGTTCTCGAAGATGGCATTGGTGGTGTCAAACTGAACTTCGCCGGTTGTGGGTTCATTTGTCTGCCAGGCAATAATCACCTCGTTGTCGGTACGCCTCGGGACGATCGGCGCCCTAACAATCCTCGGTTTTGTGGTGTCTTCAACGGCTCTGGTCCGGAAGTCGAATGGTGAGGAGAGCGCGACATTTCCACTGGCGTCTATCGTTCGAACACGATACGTGTAGAGTGTGTCGGCAACCAGGTTTGTGAGGGTAACACGATGCTGGTTGACAGATTCATCGACAACCACAGAGTCCGCAGATCCCGCGATCTGGCTTGTGTCAATCAAAATGGCGGGATCTGCACTATAAAATACCGCACTGTTGCCCGCCTCGTCGGTATTCCAGCCCACCACGCCGCTGTTGAAAGCACGGCCTACTATTGAAGCCCTGCCAAGAATTCTGGGTGGTTTTGTATCTGCGGACGAGCGCGTTGTGAACCGGAGTAGCCTGGTCTCGAATGAGAGATTGTTCAAATCAGTCAGCTTGATTTTGTAGAAATAAGTGGTCCCGCTATCCAAACCCAAAAGCTGAATCTGATGAATCAATTCCGTGGATGTTCTGGATTGAGACAGGTTCAGCGTGGATTCCGAAATTCCATAGCTGACTTCAACGGATGCAGCCTCATCTGTCATCAAAATGATTTCAGCACTGTTCAGCGTAATACCTAATGCCGCCGGGCCCTGCTGAATTCGTGGAGGCGCAGTGTCCGCCCGTTTGCGCGTCAGAAACGATGCACCGCCAAGGGGGAAAGCCGCAGAGGTGCGATTTTCTGCATCGGTAGAGACGACCTGGAAGAAATAGCGCGTACCCAGATCCAATCCCTCGACAAGCAACCTGTGTTTTACGACCAGATTGTCGTTGCTGGCACTGAGGCTGAGGTCGTTTCTGGATGTGCCGTAGTTGATGACACTGTTACTGGGTTTATTCGTACCCCATTCGATGACTACTCTTGAATCCGTAACGGTGACGGGAATTGGCGGATCGGTTACGATCGGAGCGTTGGTAAAGGCTTGTTGAAGGTTCAAGACCACATTGGGTTCAATTGTGGACGTGGACTCACCATCGCGAAACACCACCTTGGAAAATGTGATCTGGGCGCCATCGAACGCGGAAGTGGCCCGGAAACGCAGGACACCGAGAGATGCACCATCTACCGGAAATGCATTGCTGAGTCCTTCGACCAATGTTGCGCGCGCGATCAGAGTGTTGCCCTGAATTTCGACTGTTGCAGGCGCGGCGGGAGGCGGGGGTTCTCCGCCTCCTTCTGAAATGGATATGACCACTCCCGGTGTCACATTGTCCACATTCCCATCTGCAAAGTCAAATCTCAAGCTGTTCAGGGTCACATTAAGCGTAGAAAAGCCCGGAGCGAGCGTGACCGACACAGTACCGATGAGTTTCAAGTCGGAGCCCGTTTCGGTTAGGGACCGCCAGGGTACCTTCATTAAATTCTATAGTGGCGTCTCCCGAGTTCCATTTGATGGGATTCGCTGGGAAGGAGTAACCCTGTTTCTTCTCACCAGAAACCTCAGTCACTGCACCCGGATTGTCCAGACCGAGCACGGCAGTGAGCCCAACGGTGTTGGAGAAACCCGTGGCAAAAAGTTCAAGCAGGACCGTTTCGCCGCCAGCGACCTCCAGGTTCTTGCCGGAAGTGAGTACATCGTCGCCAACGTCCTGTACATCTATAGATGCCCGGGATTCGTCACCTGTAGTGGCACTTCCTCCTCCCGAGGGGTCCCCACCTGTTCCATTCACAGCAAGGATGACATCCGATGTGGCCGATTCCGAGTTCCCGTCCGCAAAGTCGAAGTTGAGGGCGGCAAAGGCGATGTTGAGGGGTTCGCTGGTTGCCATCGTAAAGGTGAGAATCCCTATCAGCTTCAGATCGGAACCCTCCTCCGTAAACGTGGCCAAGGTACCTTCATTGAAGGTGAGTTCAGATCCACCCGTCCAGGAAACCGGGCTGGCGGGAAAAGAATAACCTTGCTTCTTTTCTCCAGATATTGTCGATACCGCTGAGGGATTATCGAGGGTCAGTGTAGCCGTCAGACCTACGGTGTTCGAAAACCCTGTGGCGTAGAGTTCGACTGTCACTGATTCTCCAGAACCTGCCTGGATCGACCTGGAGTCTGTCAGGGATTCGTCTGCTGAAGATTGAATATCCGCAGAGATTCGGGATGCATCTGTGCCACCGTCACCAATTCCGCCATCGGCACCGGGGACGGACACGACAAATTGCCTACGGGGCACAAATTCAATACTCGCAGCATCAATTTCGTCTGTATCGATCTGTGCTCTGATCTCATAAGATGTGAGCGTTTTGACACCCGAAGCGAAGAGTTGCACGGGAAATTTGACACCCGGATTTACAAACCGTGAACGGGAATTCTGATTCCCGGAATCCAAATTGAAATCCGCAGAAAAAAGTTTCGGGAGTCTACCCAGATTTACCACAGTCATCACCAAATTGGGTTCGGCAATTTGCGAGGTGCCATCCGCATAATCGAATCTAAGACTGGTCAGCGTGAGCTCGAAAGCTGAAAAGCCCTGCGCGAGTGTTATCTGCACCACACCTACCAGTTTGAGATTCGACCCTGCTTCGGCGGAAACGGCGAGTGTGCCTTCGTTGAATTCAATTTCCGAAGCTCCTGAACTCCATTTGATAGGATCGGCAGGGAAGGAATAGCCCTGTTTCTTTTCTCCAGAAACAGCTGCAATGGCAGTGGGGTCACTTATGGCGATTGCTGCCGAAAGCCCAACGGTATTGGAAAATCCGGTCGCGTACAACTCAACTGCAATGGTTTGACCACCCTCGGTCTGCAATTCTGTAACGGTTGACAGGAATTCATCCCCAACCAGCTAGATGTCCGCACTGGCTTGCTGGGCGCGGACGTCAGCTGAAAAGCAAAGGATCGACGCCACGACCATGAAGGGAAACAGCAAGAATCTCATGCTATATTTATCCGGGGAGTCCATAATTCGCCTCGATTCAATTAACGGTGTCATGTAACTCGCTTTAAAACAAATCTTTGTGCATTTAGACGGAGAAAATTCTCCTGCACTTCGCTCTGGTTTGGTCTGAAGAAATATACGGCCTGGACTCATCAATTATCTGTGCCTGCGATCACAAGGCCCAGAATCATTTTAATCCTTACCCGTGCCTTCCTGCGCCGTTGAACCCAACCTGCCATGAATTACGTCACGAATCTTTCCCGGGCTCCATCCCTGAAATGTTTCACTGGTCAGGATTTCCATTCCTGGATGATCTTCAGGAACCCACCTTTCTTTGTCTTTAGCTGAAAATATTCCTGTAATAGGTAGTCCCATGGAGACCGCAAGGTGAAAAAGATCAGTATTCCAGGTCACCAGTTGATGGCAGGCTTCCAGAAGCGCAACTATCTTCGGCAGATCATCGGTTTGAAACAAGAGTACTTTTTGCCCAAGTTCCTCTCTTATCCGATTCGCATGCTTTCGTTCCTCGTAACCGAAAAAAACAAGCGCGCGTGTATTCGGCAGCGAGATGATCAGTTGGGCCAGATGCAGGACCTGTTTGAAAGCCGGCCGATGATTGGCCGAACTTATGTCCAGGCCAACGAACTGCTCCTCGGGCGATCTGCCTACCAGGTAGCGATCTCTTATTTTCTTTGCGCCGGCTTCAGAAACAGACCAGGATACCCGTTCTTTAACCTGTGGAATTCCAAGAGTTTCGGGGATTAAAGAAAGTCGTCCGGGTTCGTAACAGGTGCCGGATTTGGGCACGATTCTTATGTTGAAAAAAGGGAAATCATCTCGTTGAAACCCGATGCGAATCTGCGCGCCACTTTTATAACACAGTGAGGCAGGGCAAAGGTTTTCCTCACCACTGAAACAGAAGGCAATGTCGAATTTATGTTCGCGGAGTCTTCGGATGACTTCTTTGAGTTTGTTGCCCAAAGGCAGGAGGAAATCGTCGTAGGAAATAACCTCGTCCACGAACGGGATTTCGCGGGCGATATATTCCTTCTGCGTCCGAACCAGGAGGGTGATTGATGCATCCGGATATCTGTGACGAATCGCCCAGAATTGTGATGCGCCCAGAAATAAACCTCCTGGTCTTCCATCCGGGATAATGAGCAGATTCTCAGGCGCTTTGAGGGCTTCGGCAACAGAAAAGGCAGGTTGAGAAAGGTCGTCTTTACCCGGCGCAGAAAGTCTAAGAGCAAGCGGGCTGATCAGTTTTTGTTTGAGCCAGCCTCCGGCCTGAGCATTCAAGGTAAAGCTACTCCTTCCAGAGCTTGGATTCCAGTTTTACCCCTTTGGACATTCTTTTGTAGGATTTTTTGTCGTAGCGGAGTTGTCTGTCGTGTACGCCCATATTGAAGAGAATACTGTACAGACTCAAGGACACTTTGGAGGTAGGTTCTTCGAGGAGAAATGGGCGCATATTTTCGCAAGCGTCCACAACCCTTTCGTCGTTTTCGATGTGTCCGAGGTAATCGATCTCGACGTTTAGATATTCTCTGCCCAAGAACGTAAATCTTTCGGCATCTTCCATCTGGCTTTTCTTCCGAACCTTATTACATGATAAGTTTGGGCCGAAAGGTCTCTACAAGCGTTGCGGCCTCTTCACCATATTCCGGTGCGTGCTCTCCAATGAGATTCACCAGGTCCTTTATCTTGAGCGCCCTGTGCCCGTTGTTTCCAAAATTCAGGATAAGCTCTTTCAAAATGGTATTTTGACCAAATGCCAGTAGCAATCGCCTGTAAACGGCATTTTTTACAAATGCGTAGGCATCGATTTTAGCTTGCGGTTCCGGATTACAAACCAGGATGCCTTCATTGGAGAT
>Ga0209403_10000638_pt1 | contig 50307 bp, 49 predicted proteins | sample ArcticOcean_MG_C_8_FD_187440 | JGI IMG/M metagenome (GOLD analysis project Ga0209403, IMG submission 187440) | Marine microbial communities from western Arctic Ocean - ArcticOcean_MG_CB11_86 (SPAdes) (version 2) | ecosystem: Environmental > Aquatic > Marine > Oceanic | place: Arctic Ocean... | reverse complement strand
CGTCATGCATTTTCTTGGACGCTGGATCCGACACGGCATCTGGTATCCGGACCGCGTAACCCGCCTCTTTCGCCAGGATATCTGGTCCATGCCCGAACGAGCCGTCCACGAATCCCTGGAAATCAACGGAACCATCGGCGACCTCAAAACAGAAGTCCCCCACTACTCCTATCAGAGTTGGAACCAGATCCAAACACGTGGCATTCACTACGCTGAGCTTTGGGCAGCAGAAATGATACGGCAGGGAAAAACCTACTCCCCCATCGCCCCCTTCGCCCACGGCATCTGGTCCTTCATCCGCGGCGCCATTCTAAAAGGCGGCCTGCTCGACGGCCTGCTCGGCATTCGGATCGCCTGGGAAAATTCAAAAGTCGTCTACAAAAAATACCGCCTCCTCAGATCTTGAACATCCCGACAAACACGAACTAAAATTCGCGGGAACCTCTTACTCATACCCCTTCTTCAAGAGCTCCAAATACGTACGAGGACATCGGTGATCAGTTGCGGACGCTCGACAAGTATTCGACCATCGGTGCGTCTGACCTCGAGCAACGGGGATGCCGCTGCTCACTGGTGCGGTTGATCGGCAATCCGGTGCTGGGGTTTGTGCGGGATTATGTGTTGCGCCTCGGGTTCCTTGACGGTATCCCCGGACTGGTGATCGCGGCCAACACCGCTTTTGCCACGTTCAACAAGTACGCGAAACTCCGGGAACGGCGTCTGACCGGGGAGGACGTTCCGAAAGATTATGACGACAAGCCGGAATGAGCGGTATTGACAAGTGCCCGGAGTTGGATAATTGTAAGCGCTTCCGCCGGCTGCACGTCGCTGCATTCCGGTACTTCTGTAAACGAATGTCATTCGCAAAGCTGGACTGCAAATGATTAACCGTGTGTTTTGCCTCTGCGCAGTTTTTGTTTTCTCCGCAGTCGCTTTGTCTTCAAGAATCTTTGCGGAAAGTGTCCCGTTCTTTCCGGGCGAGAGCCTGACCTACGAGTTGAAATGGGGTGTTGTCCCAGCGGGAAAAGTCACCTTCAAAGTCCTGCCGATGACCACGATCGATGGGGAAGAAGCCTATCATTTCGTCATGACTGCCCGAACCAACCGCTTTGTCGACGCTGTTTATAAAGTGCGTGACCGTATCGACGGATTCGTCGCGGCGGACTTTTCTCGCTCGCTCTACTACCAGAAGAAACAGCAGGAGGGCGGCAGTACGCGTGATATCAAAGTGGTTTTTGACTGGGAAAGCATGACCTCGCAGTACACCAACTATGACCGCATACGCACGCCTGTTACTATCGAACCCGGAACCTTTGATCCGCTGTCGGTGTTGTACGCCTTCCGCTGTATTGATCCGAACGAAACCGCCGATTACAAGATTCCGGTGACCGACGGCAAGCGCTGCGAATCCGGCCGCTTGGATTCTGTCGAGAAAACACATCTGCTAACCCGTGACGGAAACGTCTCCGCGTTGTTGCTGGAACCGGATATGTCGAAGGTCGGTGGTGTGTTTCGCAAGAGCAAGGATGCAAAACTGAAAATCTGGCTGTCGGACGACGAATTTCGTGTGCCGCTGAGGTTTTCCAGCAAGGTTGCGGTCGGCAGTTTTCACGGAGTTTTGGTCGAGCATGTGCCTGGCCAGGACGACACCGACTGATCGCGAACGAGACGCCGTTTGAAGGATCGGAAACGCATCGCAAAATTCGTCCTCGACGATGTCATCAGTAAAGACCCGCCATGAAGGGCGGTCTGGCGCGGGAAGCGGCGAATACCGATATTCCTATCCTGCTGGAGGGCGAAACCGGGACCGGCAAGACGCTGCTGGCACAAGCCATCCATAATTCCTCCGACCGTGCCGCCGAAACATCCGTTTCGTTCAATGCCTCCGCGATGACCGATACGCTCCTGGAAAAGTCAGTTGTCCGGTCATGAGAGGGAGCTTTACGGTGCGGCCAATCAACTCCGCAGAAAATTCGAAGTCGCCCACAAAGGCACCATGTTCTTCGATGAGATTGCCGACATGAGCCCGATGGCTCAAGCCAAGAGCCTGCGCGCCATTGAGTATGGGGAGTTTGAGCGACTCGGTGCCGGACTCACGCACGATGCAGATGTGCGTATAATCTCTGCAACCAACCGCCCGTTGCGCCAACTCACACGTGAACGGCAATTCCGCGAAGATCTTTATCATCGCCTCAATGGTTTGACGCTGGTCCTGCCGCCGCTGCCTCAGCGGCGGAAATATCTGGACGGCCTCATTGCCGGCGAGTTGAACCGGACCGCTGCTGGCGCCGGCAAGGCAATCGCGGGCATCGATCCTGATGCGCTGGATCGGCCCAAGGCCTACGAAGGGCCCGGCAACCTGCGTGAATTGCATCGCGTCATTCGGACGGTTGTCCTGTTCACCACCGGCGACACCGTCATGCCGGAGCATGTCATCCTCGACGACCAACGGGGCAGTGCCGGAAACCGTGCGCCGCCGGTGCCCGATAGCGATGACCTGACACTCGAGACCGCTGTCCGCCGACATTGTCAGTATGTCTATGACCTCACCGGCAATAATAAACGCCAGACCGCCCGGGTATTGGGAATTTGGCGATCAACTCTATAACACAAGATCGACCCGGAATGAGCGATCACCAAAAGATGCGCTTGGCGCTGTTCAACGACAAGTGGGCGCAGCGTGAAACGATTTTTTCCCGCCACGCACCGTTACCGTTCTGGGCGCCTGGATTGATTCTGACGGACGCGATCCGCTCGGTCTACGAGCACTTTCTTCCCGTCTCCGAATATGCCTGGGACCTGGCTTCCGTGCTCAGTGACGTGCTGCCGGGAACCTTCAAGGCTGATGCATTTTCCGCCTGGGTACCTGCCAGCCTGCGCCGCCCACCAGCTTCGCTGCCCGACCTATGGGCAACGTTGCCACCACCGGTTGCCGGACGGTTGACCTGGACGTCCGACGATTTGTGGTCGCTTGCTTGTGTGTTGGCCGCGCCGCTGCAGCATGGCACAACAGCCGGGCGATATCCCGAACAGCAACGGGCGTTGCGCGACTGGTTGCAGCACAGTGAAAAACCGCGGTTTGCCGTGGACTACGCGTGTGGGACAGGGCAGGGGACTTGGGAGCTGGCGACGCTGCTGCCGCCGGGGTCGCTGGTCGTGGGAATAACTCTGGAACCGCTGGAATCATGGCTTGCCGGCCATCGCAACACAAGCCATCTGGAATGGGCATTCCGGAATATGGGCTCGAAGTACGAATACCCGATAATTGACGACCAGGTCGAAGTCGCCTTTGTGGCTGGTGACTTCCATAGTTTGGCATGGCGGCAGAAGACGGATCTGATTGTGTGCAATGGACTGATCGGCGGCCCGCTGTTGAACCGTCCGGATGCCATGCGGGATGTGTGGCAGCGCTTTGTCGCGGAGCTGTCGCCCGGTGGCCTTTTGCTGATTGGCAACCGCTTTCATGCCGGCCGTGCCGCGGACTGTGCGGCATTCCTGGCCCTCAGACCCGATGGGATTCGGGAGATTTATGCCGATGAACACAGTTTCGTATTCTGCTCATAGTGTAGAAAGGTGATTTGAATTTGTCGGGGTGCATTCCCGCGTGCGGAGCAATAGTCTGGCAAAGAGGGGAGTTGGCCGGCGCAAAGGAATCATGGGGCGGCATGGCTGGCGCCGGGGCAAACGTCAACGATCTGGGGGGATAGGCTTATGTACCACTGCATATCGAGAGAGTTCGTACCACTCCGGAAAGATGGCGTACGATATGATTGCAGAGGCAGGAATATGCCCCAGCACAAAGATGCACAGAACTGTCTGTGTAATTGACGTGGACACGCAAGCTTCTGGCTCTATATTACTCGTTGCGGACGAGACCTGCCATTTGTGGGTCGAAATCATGATTATCCTATGATCATGACATCACGGATCTTTGCATTGCTTCTATCGGTAGTGCAAGGTGCCGGTTGTGTACGCCGCCACTTCTAATCGATCCGAGGTTAAACTCTCTCCCACTATGGACTCTGGTTTTTGGATTATAGCCGTCACTATCGCCATCGGAACATGGCTGACCGCGGTCTGGGCTGCATTTTCCGACCTCAGTCGCGCTGGCATTCGTAAACTGGAGCAATCGAAGCACGAGGGCTTGATTGACCGTGCGGAGCTTTGGTTGGACCATCGCGACGACTATCGCATCGCGATCCGCGTGCTTTCCTTCATCAATCTCGGTCTTTTCGCCCTGACCAGTGAGTCGTTGCTGGTAGAGGTCGGGGTGCAGGAATCCAACGCTGTATTCGCAGCTCTTGGGTTCGTCGTTGTTCTTTTTCTGATCTCCGAAACCGTCGGGCACTGGGTGGCTGCCTATCATTGGTCTATTCTAAAATTCTCTGCTCCCTTGCTCGGTCCCTTTCGCATCGCAGCCATACCGATCAACAGCTTTCAGGACCGGCTGGCCCGCGCCCGCGACAACGGGGACGAGGAGATTCGCGCCACCACAGAGGACGAGATCATGTCCCTGGTGGAGCAGGATGCCACAGAAGAGGAGGAGGACGGCAGCCTGGAAGACAACGAGCGTCGCATGATCCGCGGCATCTTCGACCTCGACGAGACTCTGGTCAAGGAGATCATGACACCGCGAGTCGACATCGACGCGCTCAACATAAGCAGTTCCATCGGCGAGGCCAAGGCGCATATAGTCGAATGCGGACACAGTCGCATCCCGGTTTATCGCGGCACCGTGGACAGCATTGTCGGCCTCATTTATTCCAAGCACCTGCTCGATGATTCCCGTCTGGCCGCGGCCGACAATGTCGAGCAGATCTTGCAGCAGCCCGTATTCGTGCCGGAGACCAAGAACGTCGGCGAGTTGCTCGATGAGTTTCGCCAGCGTAAAAAGCATATGGCCGTGATCATCGACGAGTATGGCGGTACCTCTGGGATCGTCACCATCGAAGACATCCTTGAGGAAATCGTCGGCGAAATCCAGGATGAATTCGACGCTGACGAGCCGCCAGGGCATCAAACCGTGTCCGGCGGTGCCTTCGAAATCGATGCCCGCATGCCCATCGATGAAGTCAATGAACTGCTCGGTGTGGACATTTCCGATGACGAGGAATACGATACCATCGGCGGCTATGTCACCAAGGTGCTCGGGCGGATCCCGAAATCCATGGAGAATGTCCAGGTTCCCGGGCTTGATGTCAATATCCTCAATGCCGATGAGCGCAAGATCAGCCGAATGCTGTTGACTCGCAACACCCTGCAGACACAAAACCAGATTATGTGAAGGTGAATTAGATGTCGTGGAACTGGAAAGTGCAACGTGCGCGCCAGGCCTTTCTCGCTTTCGAAGACGGTACCGTGATGCGCGGCCATTCGGTCGGCGCTGAAATCGATCGTGTCGGTGAAGTCGTCTTCAATACCGGCATGACCGGCTATCAGGAGATCCTCAGCGATCCGTCGTATCACGGTCAATTCGTCACCATGACGTATCCTGAAATAGGCAACACCGGTGTTAACAACGCCGATGCCGAGTCCGGCAGTGCGTACCCCAACGGCTTCATCGTCCATGAAATGAACGAACCAGAGAGTTGGCGCGCCGACGAATCGCTGTCGACCTACCTGGTGCGCCACAGCATCCCCGCCATCGCCGGCATCGACACCCGTGCGCTGACTACGAAACTACGCGACCAGGGCACGCTGAAGGCTTGCCTCTGTGTAACCGGTGACACTCCAGTGGATGCCGCCGTTGCCCGCGCCCGAGACTGGGAAGGCTTGGACGGCCAGGACTACGCGGCTAGAGTCACCTGCAAGTCGTCCTTTTCCTGGGATGTCGATGGTACGAAGACCGCCACCTGGGGCATTGCGGAAGAGTTGCCGCCGTGCGATTCTAAGGTGGTTGCATACGATTTCGGTATCAAATGGAATATCCTGCGCAACCTGCGACTGGCGCAGATGGATGTCACGGTCGTTCCCGCCGAAACGACTGCGGCCGATGTCCTGGCGCAGAAGCCTGATGCCGTATTCTTTTCCAACGGGCCGGCTGATCCTGCAGCGGTTGAGTATGCGGTCGACAATGCGCGTGAATTGATTGGCAAGGTTCCGATCATGGGGATTTGCCTGGGGCATCAACTTCTTGGTTTGGCCTGCGGCGCTTCCACGTATCGCCTGAAGTTCGGCCATCATGGTTGCAACCATCCGGTTCGCCGTCTCGACACCGGCGCCTTTGAAATAACCTCACAGAATCATAATTTCGCGATCGACCCCGACAGCTTGAGCAAAGCTGAGCTGGAAGTGACGCATACAAATCTCAACGACGGGACCATTGAAGGCGTTCGTCACCGCAGCGCCCCGATGTTTGCCGTGCAGTATCATCCCGAGGGCAGTCCTGGTCCGCACGACCCGAGTTATCTCTTTGCCCGTTTCCGTGAGATGATGCTGGAAGCGAAGTAGGTCCGGCGCGCTGCTGTGTCCACTTCTCCTGCTGGAACCCCGGTAATCGGTTGCCGGTCTGTATTGGGGATTCTGGCAAATTTCTGTTGCTTAAAAAATATCGGCCAGCACAAAATCTTTCCGCAATTGTCGCATAATCGTGTTTTGTTTACGATGCATGCGTCGACGGTCCTCTGCGGCAATGTCGTTGTGGTTGCAGAGGTGCAGGATGCCGTGGACGATATAAAGACAGACCTCGTCGCCCAAGGATTTGGCCCGCGGGCAGGAGAGGGCAACATCGACACAGACGCAAATTTCGCCGATTACCGCGTTATCGCTCTGCGCGTCGTCACGATAATCAAAGGTGATGACATCGGTCGGCTTATGGTGGTCGAGGAAGGATTCGTTGAGGGCAGTGATTGTGGGGGTATCGACCAGGACGACGGCGAGCGTTTCACCGGGATTCGATTTTTGGTCCAGACTGCTTAGGCTGATCGCCCGTTTTATCACCCGCAACATCAGTCGCCGATCCCGCAGCGGATGCTTTCTGAGACGTTTCGATAAAGTTACTCTCATTTTTTTTGAGCTTGGGATAGGCTACGCGACCGTGCAGCATGGTAGTGAGGTTTTGCTTGATAGACAGTTCGATTTCGTTGACTTCTCCCATCGTGAGTTCGGCTTTCTTTAGCTGCCCGTCGACGATGCGGTTATTGAAAATTTCGGATATTAGAGAGTCGACTTTCTGAGGCGTCGGCTTTTCAATCGAGCGCGAGGCAGCCTCACAAGAGTCGGCCAACGCGATAATTGCGGCCTCTTTGGTGCGGGGCAGGGGGCCAGGATAGCGGTAGTCCTCGTCATGTACGGGTTTGTTCTTGGTTTCCTCCTGCTTGGCGCGATTATAAAAGGCAACCACCAGGCTGGTGCCATGGTGTGATGCGATGACATCTCGCAGCGGTTTGCGCAACTTGTGCCGGGCCGACATCTCCAGGCCTTCCTTGACATGGTTGATGATCACCAGCGCACTCATGCGTGGCGTCAAATCGGCATGCCGGTCACTGCTCCCAGCTGTGTTTTCCGTATAGTACAGAGGGTTCGATAGCTTGCCGATATCGTGAAAATAGCTGGCAACGCGGCAGAGCAGGGAGTTCGCACCGATGCGCTCAGCAGCGTGCTCCGACAGGGTGGCTACCATGAGGCTGTGATGGTAGGTGCCGGGGGCTTCCAGTTGGAGGCGCTTGAGCAGGACGTGATTGAGATCGCCGAGTTCGAACAGCGTGATGTCCGAAGTTATGCCGAACAGTGATTCGCAGACTGGCAGCAGCAGATTGGCCAGCAGTACCGTGGCGAAGCCGTTGACCAGGGCGATGCCGAGAATCCACAGGTAATTGACAATCGGCGCCGATTGCTTGAGCATGAAAAAAGTGGCAATGACAAAGATTGCTAAAGCAACCATGAGCCCGGCACGGAAGGTGCGGATGCGGGTGCGGGCGTGGCGCACGGATACGGCGGCTAAGCTGCCACCGGCCATCGCGAGCAGGAGTATTTGCAGCGGTTCGGTACTTTGGACAGCCAACAGCATGCCTTGGAAAATGCCAACGACGATACCGACTCTCTCATCGAGCAGAATACTCAACAGGACGGCAGACAGCGCGACCGGCAACCCCGGGAGGACCAGCAACGTCCTGCCATCGTGGATTGACCATGAAATAATTTCGGTGCCGCGGACCACAAACATGGTAATGGCGATCACCAAGGCGATGAGAATCATGTCTTTGCTCAACATGTTCGGACGCATGCGATAGATAAGCATGCCGCCAAGGAGAATGATCAGCATCGTTATAGCCAACGCCCAGATAGTAGACAACAGGTACTCGGTATCGCCGCGGCTGTTTTCCTTGGCGATCTCGTGGGCGTAGAGTTGGGCCAGATCGCGGTTACGGATCAGTTGACCTTTCTTGATGAATGCATTGCCCTTGCCTACCAACTTGATGACCTCCGGCACGCGGGCAACGGTGACACGGCGAGCTGCTTCGGTTTCCGGCTCCAACGCCATCAGATTCGGCACGATCGACTGACCGATGGCGCTTATTGCCGCTTCTTCTTGAACCTCGCTGAGCAAGTGCGGAAAGGCGTCGGCAGAATTGCTGATTATCTGGCGGGCGAGACTCTGTGGCGTCTGCAGCGAATTCAGGTTGATCAGTTTCGGCACGTTGCCTTCGATATCGATGGCGATCTCGTTGACGAACTGATACTTCTGGTACTTGTCGAAGAACTCCTGTTTGACGTCCGCATCGACAATCGGTTCCCGGATCAGCACGTTGAGGTTGGATTCGAGCGCTTCCCGCTTGGAGTCATCAGCCATGATGATATTGAGCGCATCGATCTGCTCTTGGCGTAGCCGGGAATTCTGGCCGGGGTCAGTGGTGCCAGTGCGGACTTCGGAGAGCCAGGAAATGAGTTCGCGGAGGTTTTTTTTGGTCGCGACGTTGGCGCTGTTGTCGATTCGGTAAATATCGCGGACACGTGCGCGGGCGTTGCGTTTTCGTGCCTCCGTTTCCTCATTGTCGACATACTGGTAATCGACTTCGGCGTAGATCGTTTCGCTGGCCCTCTGGCCCTCGACGTACCCGACGGAACCACTCAGCGGGTCATAGAGGAAACAGAATGAGCACGCAGTCCACAGGCCGAGCACGATGACCAGCGGGCCGATGCTGCGGGTGATGACATGCTTGCGCGCCTGTTGGGCATCTGCCTCGCGCTTGCGTACAGTGCCCTTCCGTTCGAGCAGGCCACCCTGATTGGGTTTGAAGGATTGAAAGAGCTTCATAAGTAGGAACCCTCATAGGGCCCGGGAGCAACAGCAGCGATTCGGTGCTGGCTTTTTGACCGGCTGTCTGGCGCACTGCGGGCCAGCGCATTCAGGGAAGTTTGAGCATCATCCCCGAGCGGACGTGGTTCAGGCTCGACAAAACATCCCGATTGGCGTCGAATATCGCCTGTGATGCAGTCGACGTGCCATAAAACTTCCGGGCGATACCGTTGAGTGTGTCGCCTTTTCGGACGCGGTAGATACGCCCCGTGGCGTCACTGCTGCGGTTGCTCTCAACTGGCACCAGGTGAAAAGTCTGACTTGCAGCAGGCGCTTCGTTTGGATCCCGAATCAATTGCGGTAAGCGGCCCGGCATTTCGTCAACTGGCGGACCATCGGGTGTAAGGCGTTCCTGAGGGGGTTGCTGCACGGCGGGCGTCGCTACTGGGACAGGGGTAGTTGTGTGGAGCTCAATGGTCTGTGGTTCCGGTGCGTGAACCGTGACAATCGCCGTTTCATAATGACGAATCGGTTCCGGGTGTATCGGTGAATGCCACTCCGGGTACCATGTTTCAACCACCTCGGCCCACTTATTTTCACTGGCATTCCTCGGTCGCTCCGCCAGTTGCGGGCGTTGCAAAGAACCGCAGCCCATCAGCATCGTCACGAACAGGACGAAAGCGAGGCGGTGGACAATCGGCATCATAGATGTGCTTTGCTTTGTCATTGTCATCCTTCAAATTTTTTGATGACCAGGACGGCGTTGTGACCGCCAAACCCGAAGTTCATGTTGAGGGCGACTTTTACTTGTTCCTCGCGGGATTCATTTGGGACGTAATCAAGATCGCAGTCGGGATCAACTGTGTGAAGGTTGAATGTACCCGGTACGACCGAATGGTTCAACGCTTGAATGCAGAAAATCGTCTCGATGCCACCGGCGGCGCCCAGCGTGTGGCCAGTCAAGGCCTTGGTACTGCTGACCGGGATGCTGCGGGCACAATCGCCGAACACGGACCTGATCGCCATGGTCTCGAATTTGTCGTTGAACGGTGTGCTGGTGCCGTGCGCGTTGATGTAGTGGACATCGCTCGGCGCGATATTGGCCCGCTCCAGGGCGCGTCGGATGGCAACGGCGGCACCGGCGCCATCGGGCCGTGGTGCAGTCATGTGATGGGCGTCGGCATTGGCCGAGTAGCCGATGATTTCAGCCAGAATCGTGGCGTCGCGCCTGGTCGCGTGTTCCAGAGATTCAATCACCAGCACACCGGCCCCTTCCGCCATGACGAAACCATCGCGATCGACATCGAACGGGCGACTGGCGGTTTGCGGATCGTCGTTGCGCTCGGACAGCGCCTTCATCTTGGAGAATCCTGCAAGTCCGGTAGGTGCCAGGCAGGCCTCGCTGCCGCCGGCAATCATGGCGTCGGCATCGCCGCGTTTGATTGTCCACCATGCTTCACCAATGGCATGGCTGCCGGTGGCGCAAGCAGAGACAATGCTGAAGTTCGGGCCGCGCAGATCATACAGAATCGAGATCATACCGGCGGCCATATCGCTGATGAACATCGGTATCAGAAACGGTGATACCCGTCTCGGCCCGTCCGATGCATAGCAGCCGCACTGTTGCTCGAAGGTGCGGATCCCGCCGATGCCGCTGCCTACGAAGACCCCGATCCGATGATTGTCGATGGCCTGCAGATCGATGCCGGAGCTCGTGACCGCCTCGCTGGTAGCGCCGATCGCATAGTGACAGAAGGGGTCGAGCCGCCGCGCCTCCTTTGCCGTTATAAACTCGGTGATGTCGAAGTCTTTGACCTCTCCGGCAAAGCGCGTGCGGAAATCAGAGGCGTCGAAGGTGGTGATAGGGCCGATACCACTGCGGCCCTCAAGGACGGAATCCCACGCGTCGCCGACGGAATTGCCAACGGGTGAAATCACTCCTGTGCCAGTAACTACAACGCGTGTATCGTGCAGGTTCACGGTCGAACGAATTGGTTCAAGATTCAGGCCGATAGCTGGACAGTGATTTCCAGCTTTCTCGATGGCCGTGCGGGATCGGATAGCTTCTCTGCCCGTCCCCCGGTTTGGTTCGCGTTCATCAACGGGCCTGTCTCTCGGACTTTCTCGAACACCACAAAATCGGTGTCAGAAGTTCGGTTGATCTAAATGTTAGATTCGATTGCGATGGGAAAACATCGCTGGTGCCGAATCTTGTGACTTTCGTTGCCGCTGACTACGCAAATAGGGCAGGCACCTCAATTGGCGAAGTTCTTGTCAATGTAGGTGATAGCGTCTTTGATGTTCTGGAGTTTTTCGGCGTCATCGTCGGGAATCTCGAAGCTGAACTCTTTTTCAAGAGCCATGACCAATTCGACGGTGTCGAGTGAGTCGGCACCGAGATCTTCGACAAATTTGGCTTCCGGCGTGATCTGCTCGGGGGTTACTCCGAGTTGTTCGACCACGATCTCTCTTACTCGTTCATCTATTGATGCCATCCAGTATTCCTCCGTGTAGGTTTGAGTCGGCTACCGGCGATTCCGCAGTCGGACCCGCGTTGGTACAAGGTTTTCGCATGATGTAGTGCCATCGCAAGAACGGTCGGTGTACGATATGCGTCCCGTCATTCTCCGCTTCTTAACATGCCCCATGCCCATTCGGTATCGGTAGGTGTATATGTGTGTGTGTGCGTAACCTCAACATTAATCAAAATACCGGGCTAATATGTGCAGTGTGCGGTTGAATGTCAACCAGTTTGCCCGGCCTTTGCAAAGGTTTTTCACGTGGTCTGGCTGGGTACTTTTTAGCCGAGCGCAGGTCGTCTAAGGCAAAGCTGCGTAGAGTAGGGGCCGACAAAGCTCGATCGTTTTTCCGTTTAATCTCGGAAAGTTTCGCGCAAGCTACATGACCATCCCGCCGTCGATGCAGATCGTCTGGCCGGTGATGTACGCCGCTTCGTCGCTGACCAGATACGCCACCAGTCCGGCAACCTCGTCCGGTGCCCCCGGACGCCCCAGCGGGATTTGCGTCAAAAACTGCTCACGTGCCTCATCGTTCATGGCATTCGTCATGTCGGTGTCGATATAGCCGGGGGCCACGCAATTGGCGTTGATATTGCGGCTTGCCAACTCTTTGGCGACGGATTTTGTTAGCCCGATGATGCCGGCCTTGGAGGCAGCATAATTCGCCTGCCCGGCGTTGCCGGCGACGCCGACGACTGAGGAGATATTGACGATACGGCCACTGCGGGCCTTCATCATTGGGCGTGTGACTGCCTTGATGCAGTTGAATGTTCCTTTCAGATTGATGCTCATGACGGCGTCCCAGTCGTCTTCCTTCATTCGCACCAGAAGGCCGTCGCGGGTTATGCCGGCGTTGTTGATCAGAATATCGATAGCACCAAACTCTGCGATGACGCTCGTGACCAGGTCATTGACCGCATCGACATCACTGACATTGGCTTGGCGCGTGTGTATCTCGACACCGGCAGTCGCGAAGTCTGCCCGGGCCTCTTCGCCGGCTTCCGGCCGGACGTGGATGGCGATGACCGCCGCACCGTCCCGTGCCAGGCGGGTGCTGATTGCTTTACCGATGCCGCGGGTGCCGCCCGTGACTATTGCGACTTTTCCTTGCAAGCTCATAAAATATTTGGAGTGTTCGGATTTGAGGATTCAGGGGAGTAGACGGAGTTGCCACGCTCACCACCGTACCAGATTGGCGCCCCAAGTGAGACCGCCGCCGAAGGCTACGAGCAACAGGTAATCGCCGCGGTCGACCTGACCGGTACGTACGACTTCGTCGAGCGCCAGCGGGATAGAGGCGGCAGAGGTATTGCCGTATTTCTGCAGGTTGACGAACACGCGGTCCGATGGTATTCCAAGTTCCTTGCCGACAGCGGCGACGATCCTGGTATTTGCCTGGTGCGGGATGCACCAGCGCACCTGTTCGTGAGTCATGCCGGCTTGCGCGAGTGCGTTTCTGCCGGAGCTGGCCATAGCACGCACGGCCAGCTTGAACACTTCCTTGCCAGACATCACCATGTACTGCTGTTCGTTGTCGAGGATTTCGCGGGAGATCGGCATGCTGGAACCGCCGGCAGGGATGTGCAGAATGTCGGAATGATTACCATCGGCGGCGAGATGTGAAGCGATATAGCAGTCATCTTCTTCGGGGACCGCCTGAATGATAACGGCACCGGCGCCGTCGCCGAACAGCACACAAGTGGAACGGTCATTCCAGTTTACAATCGAGGACAACTTCTCGGCGCCCACCACCAGAGCCGTCTTGAATCGCCCCGTCCGCAGCAGGGCCGAACACACGTCCAAGCCGTAGACAAACCCCGAGCACGCCGCCTCGATCGAGAAGCATGCTGCCCGTGTCGCCTGCAGTCGTTGCTGAAGAAAACAGCCGGTATTCGGGAAACACTTGTCCGGGGTGATCGTTGCTACCAAGATCAGATCAATCTCGTCCGCAGTGATACCGGCCATTTCCATGGCCCGTCGCGCGGCTTGCTCGGCCAGGGCCGATGTTGGCTGGTCATCTGCGGCGACATGCCGTTCGCGAATGCCGGTGCGGGTGACGATCCATTCGTCCGTGGTGTTGACGAGTTTTTCCAGGTCGGCGTTGGTCAGCACCTTTTCTGGTGCGTACGATCCTGTGCCAAGAAATTTTATGCCGTAGGTCTGCATGAACAGTGTCTCGTGGTTGGCGGATTGCCGTTGGTTCAATCGGTGGTCAGTTGCTGCCAGTCGATCGATGACACCTTTTCTATAATGTGTTCGTTGACTCGGTTGTCCACCATCTCTGCCGCCACTCGGATGGCGTTTCGTACGGCTTTCGGCGTGGAGGACCCGTGTGCAATGATACAGTTGCCGTTGATGCCCAGCAATGGTGCACCGCCATATTCTTCGTGGTCTGTCAGTTCCTTGAGTTCCCGAAAGGCGTTCTTAGATAGAAATGCGCCAGCCATTCGCACGGGTGATTTGCGCATGCGGTCCTTGAGAATCTGGGACATTGTCCGTGCCAGGCTTTCACAGGCTTTGAGCATAACGTTGCCGACGAAACCGTCGCACACGACGACGTCGATGTCATTGGTGAACAAGTCATGGCCTTCGATATTGCCGATGAAGTTAATCGGCATCTGTTTGAGCAGTTTGAAGGCATTTTTCGTCAGGTCATTGCCTTTCTCATCCTCGCCGCCGAAGCTGAGGATTCCGACACGCGGCTCTGGTGCCCGCAGGATGTAGCGTGAATAGGCTTCGCCAAGGAGCGCATACTGCGCCAGATGTATCGGCTTACAGTCGACGTTGGCCCCGACGTCGAGCACCAGAAAGGAACCGCCCGTGGGCGTTGGCAGGACTGCGGCGATGCCGGGGCGTTCGATGCCTTCGAGGGTTCGCGTCTTGACCACAGTGGCGGCGACGGCAGCGCCGGTATGTCCGGCGCTGACCAAGGCGTCGGCCTGGTTGTTCTTCAGCAGTCCGGCAGCGACGGTGATCGAGCTGTCTTTTTTCTGGCGCAATGCCGTGGAGCTTGGGTCCGTCATCGTGATTGTCTGAGAGGCGTGTACCAATTCCAGCCGTGATACGTCGATACTTGGCTGGATGTGATCAAGCTCGCGTTTCATGATCGCGGAGTCCCCGACTAGCAGGAACTTCCGGATACCCGGAAAGTCGGTCAATGCCTGATGGATTCCACGTATATTACAGGCGGGCGCGTTGTCGCCGCCCATGACGTCAACAGCAATTTGCATGAATTATCATCTCATCAACGTTTTTCTGTCGTCTGGCAGTGAAGCCCTGAATCCTGCTGCTGTCTGCGCCGAACACCTGTTGGCACGGACGATTGTCGAGATAGGTGGGTCTGGATGTTAGGCAACGAAAAAATAACCGTTCGGCAGGATTATAAAAGCGCCGGCGAGCGAAATCCGCAAGTTTCAGGTGTTCCGCAGTAATCGTACGGGGCTACAGGTCAAGTCCGTCGAGCTTGTCAAAAGTGCCCGGCGGGCTCGCCGGAGCCGAGCAGTCGCACTCGCGCAAGTTGAGGTTGTGGCCGCATTCAGGGCAGAGGCCACGACAGTCGGGTATGCAGAGGCATTTTTGCGGGAAGCCCAGCAGGATATCTTCGCGCACATCGTCCGTTAAATCCAGAAAATCATCCGTTACTTCTTCGTAGAACAAGCAGACATCGGGACTTTCAACGAGATGATCGTAATAGCGCAAGCAGCGGTCACAGCGGCATCGCAGGGTCGTTCTGAGCGTGCCTCGTACGAGGATGTTGTCCGCGGTGGGCAAGACGATGAGATCGTATGCCAGCGGGTTCGAACTATTGAGGCGGTCGCTTTCGCCCATATCGAAGATCGATGGTGGCAGATTGCCGGTGATCGACAAGCCTTCTTCGACTATGTGTTTGACGTTGACTCGGATTTCATCGTTTTTATTCATTGTACTTCCCGGCTATGTTACTAAGGAACGGAAAACCGTGGCCTGTCATGAGGCGTGATTCGCGCCCCGAATGGATAGCGGAACCATACACCGGTTTTCGGTGAAAGATCAATTCTTACGGTGCAAAGTTTCGGAACCTTGACGTTGCCCGCATGTCTTATCCTCTTACGTGTATGTTGCGATGGCATGATGAATGAAATCCCAATGGGGCTGGCACTTTTGGTGTGCGACACCATTATCCAGGAGAAACAGACCAACAAGCGGTCCTTGATCGGGCTGTTTGACCGACTTTACACCAAGAATCTGCCGTGCGTACATCCGAGTCTGTCGATTTTTGTGTCGCTGACCAGCGGTAGGGGCAGTTACGACTGCGAAGTCGTCTGCCGCCATCAGGAAACCGATACCAATGCTCTCGCGGTCAAAGGTAAAGTGGTGTTCAAAGATCCGATGCAGGTGGTTGATCTGGTGTTCAATGTCCAGGGCGTCTGTTTTCGCAACAGCGGCGAGTACTGGCTGGAATTCCGCATCGAAAGCGTCCCGATCATGATGCGCCGAATCTTCATCATGCAGCAGGAACAGACAAAGAATGCCGCCGAGGGCGATTGACCCATGCCGCTCTTCAAGTTCAAAGTAGCCAATGCCGCCGGAAAGATCGAAGAAATCCTGATCGAGAGCGAGAGCGAGAGCGAAGCGACCCGGCGTGTACGTTCGCGCTCGCTGATTCCGATCGAATTTCTCGGCCACGGTGATTCCGGCCGTGGCGTTCGCACCTGGGGACTGCGTCGCAAGTTCGATGTCGCCGACTTCAGTGATCGTCTGGTGCCTTTGCTGGCGGCCGACATCCCGCTGGAACGCGCTCTTGGAATTATTGAGGAAACCAGCGAAAGCCAGGAAGAAAAAGAACTCATCGCCGGCTTGCGTCGCGGTCTGCATGAGGGCCGAAAACTATCGCAGTTGATCCGCGATCGGGGGCGACAGTTTCCGCGTATGTACGCCAGTATCGTTGAGGCCGGCGAGGAAGCGGGGGCGTTGCCACAGGTGCTGGCGCAACTCCGTGATTTTCTGCTCATGCAGCGGGAGATGCGAAATTTTGTTGTAACCTCATCGATTTATCCGGCGTTCGTCCTGTTTGTGTGTGGCGGTGTCGTGATGATTCTGCTTGGCATTGTCGTACCGAAATTCGGCGAAGTCATCACGACTTCCGGACAGCCGGCCGCGGGGTCGACGGCACTCCTGCTGGCTCTATCGACTGGTCTGCACAATTACTGGTGGATCGCTGTCATCCTGCTGGCGGTTGCTGTCATTGCCATCCGCGAGGCGTCGCGTGACGAACGCATTCTGGCACGCTGGGACGACTTCGTGCTCAAAGTGCCGATCCTCGGCCGTATGGTGTTGCTTGCAAATATCGGGCGCCTGGTGCGCACCATGGCTATTCTGATGCGCAACGGCGTGCACTTGCTTGATACGGTTGCCATCGCTGCCCGCGTTATTCAGAACAGCAGGGTGCGCAGTTCGATTTCGACCCTGGCTGCCGACCTGCGCCGCGGTGAACGCCTCAGCGTTGCCCTGGGACGCAGTTCGTACGTGCCGACAATGGTCATCCGCATGCTCGCTGTCGGCGAGGAAATGGGTGCTTCCGATGTCATGCTGGAACGCGTTGCCGATCGCTACGACAACGACCTCAAGCAGCTTGTGAAACGGGCGCTGTCCTGGTTCGAACCGATCGTCATCATCGTGCTGGGCCTGGTCGTCGGTTCGATCGTTCTGATGCTGTTCATGGCGGTGATGGATATGCAGGGCGGCTTGTAACTCTTTAACTCTTCACCCCAATCGAACAATAATGAAGAACGTTGTCTATCGCCGGTCTTTCACGCTTGTGGAGATGCTGGTTGTCGTCACGATAATCGCACTCATAGCCGGGCTGGTTCTGCCCAATGTCATGGGCGGTTTGGAAAAGAGCAAGCGGGACACTGCGAAGGCGCAGATTAAAGTACTGGACGATGCCGTCCTTTCCTACTATCTGGACATGAAGGAACATCCCCGCACGCTCAACGACCTGGTCAAAAGTTCCGGGTCGTCCGCTAAATGGAACGGCCCGTATCTCAAGAGCGCCGCCATCCCCAAGGACCCCTGGGGCAATGAGTATTATTTCGATCACCCAGGCCAGGACGGGCGGGGCTACGACATTTACAGCTACGGTAGAGACGGCGCTTCCGGCGGTCAGAAGAACGACGCCGATATCGGCAGCTGGTACGACGAATAATGAACCGGCGCCGCTTCACACTGCTGGAGATGATCGTCGTGCTGGTTGTCGTTGCTACGATAATTTCTGTCGTCATGCCGCGCCTTGGCGTAGTGCCGCGTGGCGTTCGGGTCACGCAGTTTGCTGATTCCGTTGGCTCCTCCTTCAACGCCGCCGGCACCTTGGCGATGGCCACCGGCCGCCAGGTCAAGGTGCACATCGAATTCGCAAACCGGCAGATCCGTATCGAGGCCGCCAACGTCCAGCGCATGCGCCCCGCTACCGAGGGCGCCTACAGCGATGCCGACAACTTCGACGTTGCCTCTGCTCTCAACCGGTTGAAGCGGTTTCCGTTGCCCGAGGGCGTCAGGCTTGACGAGGAGTCGTTCGATCACCACGGGCAGGCCGCCTACTACGAATTCTTCCCGAACGGCGAGGCCACCGGCCCGTACCTGCCGGTGTGCATCGACGAGCTGCACACTGCCATCGAAGTGGACAGGCTCAACGGCCGTGCCATCATGGCGCCGATCACCGAGCAGTGAGCACGAGCAACAGTCCAACCCCGCGGCGTATTAGGCGGCACGTTGCAGAGTTCGTAAGCTTGGCGCGGCTCTGGTTCACGCTGATCGAGGTGCTGGTCGCTGTCGCTGTTCTGGCGCTGGCGCTGGGGGCTACACTGACACTGTCGGGACAGGCCAAATTCAATATCGCGACTCTTGAGAGTGAATGGTCCCTCCAGCATGCGCTGGAGCAAGCTTCCGAGTTTTACCTGCTGACACCCGATCCGATGGTTGCCAGCCTGCCGGACGGCCTTATTCCGCGAGCACTGCACGCCTCCTGCGAGATCTACGTCGATCTCGAGGGCTTGCCCGACTACGCTCAGGAAGCGAGCAATGGCTGGATCCTTGGCACCTATCGAATCGTGATCACCGACGAAGGCGGTCGAAGCGTTGAGCACATCGTCAACAAACTCATTTTCGAGGCGGACACGGAATGAGATCGGTGCGCACCAGATTCGGCGCCCACGCCTTCACACTTCTGGAGGTCGTGATCGCTGCGGCGCTGCTGGCAGTGATCCTGACAATTCTGGTGTCGGGCACATATACCATCGTCGAGTCGTGGTCACGGGTGAACAGTCATACCGAGAATCTCGAAGAAATTCTGGTGCTGGATCGTACCATCGATTCGATCCTTTCCAACGTCGTCCCGTTCACCTGGCCGGCGGACATCGGAGAACGCCAGCCCAAGCCGGTTCAGATTTTTGTCGGTGAACCGGACCACATGATCGTTTCCTACCTGCACCAGTTCAACCGGCTTGAGGATGGTGCCATCCGGTACTGCGGTTTTTTTATCGATCGCCACAGCGATCTGTATGCCTATTATTGTGATTACCCGCCGTTTCCGATCGATCTCAACGACCCGAAGATAAAAAAATCCTACCTGGCGGCCGGCGTCGAGAGCATTGCCTTCCAGTACGGCGACATAAACAACAATGAATTAATCTTTGAAGATACCTGGGATCCAGATCACGCCTATTTGCCGCTCGCTATTTTGATGCAGGTGAAGTGGTTCGGTGGCCGCCATGAGAACTGGCTGCGCCGCACCGCCGGCGCCGGCTTATACGAGCGTCACGGCAGTTGGCAGTCCGATCGTCAGAGATCTCGCGTCCGGAGGCGGAGTGAGCAGTAACCGAACATACCGCAATCGTCGCTGCAGGGATCACGGCATGGCCTTGGTCATCGTTCTGGGGGCGGCGGCGCTGTTCGCAGTGCTGGCCGCCATGATGATTACCAGCGCCCAGACCTCGCGTATCGTGACCAAGGTCAACACCGAGCGCAGCCAGATGAAATACGCTGCGGAGTCCGCACTGGCATACGGGCAGTGGATGATCATGTCCGATCGCCGCCGTTTTCCAAACCGCCGCCTCGGTTTCCGAGATATTCAACGCGAAGCCGTCGATGCCGAGTCCTGGATGGCCGACGGCAAGCTGCACGATGTCTGGGTGACCGACGAGATCCTGGCCCACGTGCGGGTGCTCGATGCTGCCCGCGGCTGGGATTTCTCGACGCCGAAGGCCGCGCGGCAGACGCGTCAGTCGTTTGCCGCGACAATCGGTGATGACGAGGAACGACGTGATCAACTCGACGCCTTCTTCGACGTTCTCGAGGACTACCTCGACGGCAACGACGAACCGCGTGAACTCGGCATGGAGCGCGACGAGTACAGTTCTTTCGGGCTTGAGGAGTTTCCCCGCAACGACCGGCTGTCGCTGCGCGAAGAGATATACTGGCTGCCGAACATCGAGCTGCTAATCCCGCGCCGCGAGAACGAGATGGAGGTGTTGCCGCAGGACCTGGTGCGCATCGTGCCGCCGCGGAACGTCGGCAATTTCTCCGGCAAGCCGAATGTTTTTTCGTCGTCGGAGGCTGTGATCCGCACGGCTACCGGGATCGACGGCGACGAGATGGTGCAGTTGCAGGAGTGTATTCAGTCGTGGTACGAGGTGCAGACACCGCTGGAAGAGTGTCTGTATCTGGAGTTGTTCAACAAGCTCAACACCCGCATGTCGCTGCGGGCCTTCGGTGTCTACACGATCGAAGTACGGGCCGGCTACAACAACGGCGACATCACCAGACGTATGGTCGCCACCCTCGACCTGCGTAATTTACCGAAGGATCACGTACTGTACTGGCAGAAGATTACGTATTAGCGGGGTGCCGTGCTACTATGCGGTATGCCTGGCGGTCGCTGAGGGGTTGCTACAAAGTCACCAAGCGCCAGAGAAGATACACCGCACCCGCCATTCCATAGGTAAATCGGCAATACATACGAAAGGCCATGGCCCGGCGATGATCGATACCGCGAACTGTGCAGACGGCCAGCAGCACGATGTACACCGCAAAGGCGCTCAACATAAGCACCGCGAATCGGTCGATTTGCTGCAGCAGCCATAGATGCGCCAGCGTCATCGGGACGATGCCCAATACGAACCACCGCCGGAACCCGAAACGGACGGCGCCTGATGAGAAGCCCGCAGTCTGGTCCTCGTCCACATCGATCGCTTCATGATGCATGGCACCGCCGGCCATGCACAGACCGAAATACACCCCGACAAATGTTGCTTGCCGCCAGTCTCCGCCGGCGAATAAAAAGCCGGCGGAGACGTGCAGGGTGCCGCCGATACAGTGATGCAGAAGTGACAGCAGCCAGTTTCGCTTGCCGGTCCAAGCGTATAAGTCCCAATTGACGATCATCAGCAGCAGCGCCAGCACGGCAGCGTGATGACCGCGATTCCAAACGAAAATGAAAAGTGGTACCAGGATACAGGCATGCATGCGAAGTAACCGGGCCGTCTGGCGCTGCTCGGGAAAGCAGGCGTCGTTGAACGCCAGAATATGAGCGCCGATAAGCCCGGTGGCGATCAGCATCAGCCAAATGTACGGCAGCGCGTCGAGGGACGTGATCGCCAGGCAGTAGCCGATGAGCGGCAGGCCAGCGGCAAACAGAAACTCGACGAAACGCGATTGCGTCAGAAACACCGCCGGACGACTGGGAGGATTCATAGCTGGCTCCATCCCAGGACATCGATCGTGATTTCCTTGAAGGGGCCGACGGTCGCCCGCCCGGTGACTTTGATGCAGGTGTCCTCCTCGGGCGCCTCAGACGAGAGAAATTTGACGTAAACGTCGCCGATCCCCAAAGGGTGTCCGTCGTCCGCATATTTGTGCACTTCGAGCTTGGCCTTGACTGTCCGCCTGTCCGGGAAAGATAAATGAGGATCGGGGTGCGGCCCGATACGCCGGACAATGCCGGCAGCGCAGATGACTGTGCCGACCGGGAGGTCGCCTTGTGTCAGCCATTGCATTTCCCTTGCCTGCGAATAGCTGAGCAGCATCGGATCGTCCGATTTTCCCGAAAGTTTCGGATATTTGATCGGCTTCGGTGCCATGCCAAACTTCGACTGGTAAAGGCCGGCATACAGCAACACCACAACGGTCGCTATGAGCGCTGGGACAACGTGCGCCCGTCCGGTCACAGACCGATGCACGCCGCCGAAGCGACCCGGCATACCGAGCAACTGTACGACCAGTCCGATCATCAGCAGGACCAGCAGTGGTTCGATGACTAATCGGTACTGCTGCAGCGGGAGACCGATAATATGCGCCGAAAAATAGACTGCCAGGATCGCCAACAACGGCCAAGCGCGGCGCCACCAGCAACGAAAGGACGAACCCAGATGTTTGCGTCGGGCGATGCACAAGGCCAGCACAAATATGAAAGCCACGTAGCACACACCCTCAAAATCGAACAATGGCAGGACAAGCCGGTCGTTGGGCGCAAGGCAATTTCCGAGCTCGGGATTCGCCTTGCTCAAAGGTACCGGATAAACATAAGCACGTGCCTGGAAAATCCGCTTGTGCGGCTGCTGAAAACCCCAACGCCGGATGATGCGGCCGATGCCGGTGAAGGTGGTATCGAAAGGCTTTGACATGGTAAGGCGCCAGGTCTCGGTCATGGCATCCCGATAAAAATCGCCTTCATTCCAATCCTTGTGCGCTGGATCGTAGACGTAGTCCATCAGTGTTTCGACACTCAGTTCCGCCGACGACCTGGCGTGCGTCGCCAGATGCCAGCCGGCCATGGTGCAGACCGGCACAATCGTTTTGTGCAGACGATAATTACGAATCCCCCACGGCAGGCACAAGAGTGCGATGAGCAGCAGAGGTGCGAGTCGCCGCTGCCAGGTTTGCCGTTGCGGGGCGAACCATATGATTAATGCCACCACTGGGGTTGCCAGCAGGAATACTGGACGTGTATGTATCAATAACACCAGCATCAAGGCAAACCCCCAGGCATGTCGATACTCCAGCCCGTTGCGTAGGAACCAGACAAAACTCAGCATCGATGCCAGTATCAGGGTGATGGCCAGAATCTCGGGATTGCTTGCCGTCACGGCATGGTATACGGGGCCAAAGAGCGCATAGAACCCGAGAGACAGGCAGCCGGTCAACGGCCCGAACAGCCGGGCACCGAGCATGCCGATCAAGAGGATGTTGATACAGTCGAGCCCGAAGTTCAGCCACTGATGCGTCTTCGGTGCGAAGTCCGTGAACCAGTTGGTCAATGCCAGCAGGGCAGGGTAGACGGGTGACCGTGTCGAGTGGGTCTGAAATCCCTCGGCGATGGCAGTGAAATGCTTGAACTCGACCAGGTTACGGGCGAGTTGCCGGTAGTGAATCTCGTCGCGGAACGGGGACTCGTGGTATTTCGGATGCGGCTGTGTCGTTAGCACGACGACACAGCGCAGTGCGACACCGGCAAGAACGATGAAAACCAGCAGGATGCGTAGCAGGTGGGCAGCGGTCGCGTGACCCCGTCGCTCCGGGGGAGGGGAACCCGTAGGGGCGTCTGCCGTCACAGCACCATTCGGTAGCACATGTATGCTTCGGCGGCGGCTACCGAGATTTCATGGCCGCGGACTCGGGCCAGGTATTCCATGTTCTCGATGCTTAGGCAATGCGGCGAGTGTCGCAGTTGCGACTTGTGCAGCCGCATGGAATTGAGTTTTTCATCGAGGTGCTTTGAGATATCGACGTAGAAGTTCGGACGGAATTTATCGGAATCAACGTTCCAGAAAAGCGTCGGATTGTCATAGGCCAGCACAATGTTCGGGAACGACTTTACGGACGGGTCATGGGCCCGGCAGGCGGCGAAGCCGGCGTAGAACACGGCGACATGATCCTGGTTGTGCGAGATCGCCGGCAGCGCCACGATCGTCGGATTGATCCGGTCCAGCGCGAGTTTGCTGGTTTTCTCGATGACATGGATCAGGTCGCGCCGCGGCATTGCGTCGAGACGCATGTACGATTCGGAGTCCGTGAAGATTATGTCGTAGTCGTCGATCTTCAGATAGTTGGCGACGTCTTCGAACTCACTGATCCGCGTGCTGCTCTCTGCGAAGGCGACATCTGAGTTGTACTGCTCGAGATCCCCGACGCTCATCAGTATGACGAAAGCTTCGCCGCCCAGTGCCTTGATCTTGGCGATCGTGCCGGCACAACCGAAAGCTTCGTCATCGGCATGTGGCGCTATAACCAGGATGCGCTGTTGCGACAGAAATTCATCCCTGACGGCAACGGACTGACTCACCGGATCGGGGCGATCACTCATCGTTGAACGTGGGGTTGGCTTTGATACTGTGCGTCATGGAGTATCCGCATTCGTTGGACGCTGGATGAACACCGGATTGCTGATTAATGTAACTGCCGGGTCTCCCATGTACAACCGGACGTAGTGCATCGACGCGTCACGAGTCAACTCGACATCGTGCACAATCTCGAAGGCCTCCTCGGCCGGTGCCCGTAATGAGGCGACGGCTTGGCCGTCGACGACAAGTTTGAAGACCGCCGCAAATTCCATCTTGTCCGGTGAGCGTGTGCCGGCAATGCGTACGGTCACTGCCCGAGCGGTCGTTGTCAGCGTTTCTCCCAGTCCGGCGGTTGTACCGTCGGCATCGCTGACCTCGAACTGCGTAAGTCGCAAGCGGTCGAGCACAGTGATGTTGGCGGCGTACGAACGGCCGTCGGCGATTGCCTGCAGAACAGCGTCGTGGTTCGGTTCGGCATGCACGATAGTCTGGATGCCGTCGACCCGCCAGAGACCGTGGTAGTCGACCTCGCCAATCGTCACGGGGCGTACCTTGCGTCGGCCGTCGGCATATTCCAACAGCATGTAGTCCCACAACTTCCCGGGCCGATATGCTGTCGAGTTGTCCGGATAGATGCCCGCCAGTCCGTTGTGCCGGAACGTGAAACGAATGTCATCGAGTTGCGGCACGGTCAGAAAGTGGACGCCGCTTTTAACCTGTTCCATGCGCTGTTCGGGGCCGGACCAGAAACACAGGGCATCGTTGCTGTGTGCATAGTCGATGACCTGAGTGTACGGCTTTGTGCCGTAGTTTCCGTACTGGTCGAAGCCCACTGATTGCGTAAATGGCCGCAATTGGAAAGTCCCGAGCACGCTGCCTACAACCATCACGATTCCGGCGAGCATCCGCGGCCAGTCACAGATGCGGATGCGATTGCCCTGCGCATCGGCGTAACTGTTACAACTGCGGCGATACATGTCTATGCCCGGCATGAGCAGCAGGAGTGGCAGCAGCTTCAGCAGGGTGCCGGGCATAAAAAAACCGTGCGTTTCATTGCCGAGTGCCGGCAGATTGCGGTAGAATGGCGCGGCATCTGGCCCGAAGACAGTCATCTGTTCACTCCACTGGTGCACAGTAAAATTCTCGGTGAAGGGCATGCCCGACCAGGTATAGATCGGCGCGACGTCGGCGCCCGCGATAATTACCAAATCCGGGTTCCTTGCTGCTGTCTCGCGCACTTGTTCGAGGTAGCGCTCGATCCCGAAGGTGACGATAGAAGGCTGCTCTCGGGCGTAACGTACGACGTGCCGCAAGGGCCAGAGTCCGTACTCGGCGCGCGCCACCAACTGGTCGGTGAAGACTATGAAGTCGAGCTCGGCGGCGGTCGCCTCGTCAGCGATCTGTGCCATGCTTCGGTTGCCCGCACTGATGTTGCTGTTGATGCGAATGGCCCCGTGCAGCCACTGTTTTTCGGCAAGGCTGGAGACCGGGGTGAGAACCAACAGCAGAAAGACAAGCGGAAAGCCGAAAGACGACATCTGCAATCTGAACATTCGGCTCATTCGATGCGTTGCAGCATCGGAAGATGATAGCGGGCCTGGATCTGGGCGTTCTCAGCTTCCAGCGTGTCCGCTTTGAGTACGACGTAGTTGGGGAACTCGTCGAAGGCGATCTTGTGAAAACCGTCGATCGGCGTCTTTAATGCCTCGACGACATCGCACAGTTTGCCAATCTTCATGTCGTTGATCGAGTCGATGCGAAGAAACTTGAGATTTGAAAAGCCGATATTCGCAGCCGACGACAGCACCTGACTGAGAATGACGACCTTTTCGCCCGGTTCAAACAGGTCCCACTGATGCCGTGCATAGTGTGCCAGCCGGCGGGGTGCTTTTGTCTCCCAGTTGCTGCCCCATTCATTGAGGTACTGCCCGGATAGTTCCTGGATTACCAGGCCGCCGACGATGATGAACTCGGCTGGCTTGTCGAGGACATATGGTTCGATCGGGTAATGCGAGAGTGGCACGGATTCCAGCTTCACCGTGAGATATTTGGGCTTACCCTCCCGCACGACATGCAGTATTGCGCTGTCGCCGACATGCGATCGGGTTGTTGTAAGGTGGGCAATCGACTGGCGGCCGAAATCGGGATCTCTGTACTCGCCGAATTTGTCGATTGTGAACTCGTTGATGGCCAGCAGTACGTCACCCTCCTGCATCCCGGCCTTGTCTGCGCCGCTGCCCGGTATGATTGTAGTGATGAAAACGCCATCGCCCTGGGCCGGCACCCCGAGGTAGCGGCGTAGTTGCGGATCCTGCAACGATGCAAATCCGAATCCGGCACGCGGAAATCCATTGTAATGCCCGTCGTCGTAGTCTTCGAGAAAATGCTTGATGACCGGGGCTGGCACTATCACTGCTTCACGGTTGTCGGAGCTGTAGGTCATGACCAGGCCGATCAGCCTGTTGCGGTAAGCCACCGGCAGAGTATAGCTGCTGACATTACGTGCGATCGAAATCTCCATGCGATAGCTGAGCAAGGTCAGGACGTCGAGTGGATAGGTCGCCAGTTCGATACGCTTGATTTCTCCTTCGGTCACAATCGGCAGCCCGTTGCCTTCGAATTGGATGGCCTGCGGTTTGTCGCCGATCTCCGAGGTTGTCCGCAGTCGCCAGGGGCGCATATCGCTAAGGAACGACGGGAGTGCCGGTTCCAGTAATGCCAGATTTACAGCATAGTCGACGTGCGTTACATAGGCGGGAATCTTTTCGCCGGTATCGATCTTCTCGAGTTCGGCAAACGTCGCATTCATTGCCAGGCGCCCGGTGATCAGAACACGGTTGCCTTCGAGGACGACACCCAGTCCCTCGCGCGAGGTCGGCCCCTTCTTTTGCCAGGGCCGAAAGAAACTGAAATCCTGACCAGTCACACGGACTCGGACGATCGCATCGGTCTTCTGGCGGGCCGCTGCAGCGGTCGCCAGCAATGTTGTAGCGACAGTCAGGAAGAGGCAGGTCTTACGGCAGGGCATGATCATCCTCCGGGCCGAGGTACTGTTCGCTCGTCACATGGTAGTTGCGGACGATACGTTTGCGCGCTGCTGCGACATTGACGGCATCGATGACAATCGGCAGACCACCGTCGATGGTGCGGATGACATATTGATCCGCCGACTCCGCAAACGCTGTCGCGACATCGGTGATGCCCTTGATCTTGTGATCGTTGATTTCATCGATCACGGACATCGTGAAATTGCCGAGGTAGGTATTGATCTGGTCTGTCAGAATCGTGCTGAGAATGACGACCTCCGGCCGCTCCTCGAAGATGTCGTCGGTAATATAAAAATCGTAGAGATACTTGATCTGAGGATTGTTCACTTTGTGCGCGCTCATAAAATCGCGGGACATCGGCTGGAACAGCAGGCCGGCAAAGAGTACGTAGCGGGGTTTCTGGTCATACTCGTTGCGATAGATCAGATACGGCGAGGCACCTCGCAAAGATACGGTGACAGTCATTGGTGCGTGCTCGCGCAGAATGTCAAAAACGACGTGGTCGCCGTGGAACTTACGTTCGATGATCTCCGCGAACTGAACGTACTCGTCTCCCAGCGTGATTTGGCCGTCATTGTCGATGGGATACCCGTCGATCATCATGAGCACATCGTCCTTCTCCAGCACCCCGGCAGCGGAACCGACGGACATCACGTCGGTGACGCGGACACCGGTCATGTCGGGTGACATGCCGAGATATTCACGATGAGCCGGATTGAGCAGGTTGCTATGCTCGACTGCGAGTTCGGCGTAACCCTCGTAGGAATCATCCTCGATATCGGCCAGGAAGCGTCGGATGACCGGGGTCGGAATCATGTATCCGGTGTTTTGCGCGACGGCGCCGCTGTATCCCTGAAATGCGACGCCTACGACCTTGCCGTTCTGAATCACCGGGCCGCCGCTATTGCCGGGATTGATCGCCGCATCGACCTGGATACTCAAATGGGTGTCGAGTCCCGAATGTGAGTAAGTGCGGAACTCGATACGCGACACGACGCCGCGTGTTACCGACATGCGCTCGCCGCCGATCGGGTAGCCGAAGGCGTAGACCGTAGAGTGCAGCGCTGGGATATCACCGAATTCCAAGGCTTGAGTTCCCTCGAAAAATTTCGGATCATCGACTTCGATAATCGCCAGATCACAGTCGTGCGCGACAAACTTGACCTGCGCCGGGTAGCGCTCTGGATCGCCGTCCTTTTCGAGTTCGATGAAGCGACTGTTGCTGACGACGTGGGCGTTGGTCATAACACGCCGGTCGCTGATGACGAAACCGCTGCCACTACCTCTGCTGCTGCGGCCGGAATTCCAGGGAATCCGGTAGTCCGGTTTCTGGCCAGCCACAGTCAGCCGAATGAGCGACTGATTGATCGATTTGAAATCCTCCGCTGCAGACACTGTGAGCGTGGTGACCAATAACAAAGCGAGTAGGCGCATACGAGGTCCGATGGATGATGGTCGAGAGTGAACAGCCATGTTCACCGCGGAGTCGGCTATTTGTTGTTGCCGCTGTCTTCGGTCGACTGACTGCGTAGCAACTGCGGTATTTGCGCAGGGGTCGTAACTTTCTGAACGGTCGGCTTGGGGTTCCATGGTACGATATAGATCGCTACGAAGGTCTTGTCGCTGACCGTATTGCCACTCGGGCCGGCGTCGACTGCGACAGTGACCCGGGTGTTTGCCGGTGCCCGCATCAGGGACAATTGCCACAAGTCATCTGTGATCACCATCTTGTCCAACTGCTCGAAGTTCGGTCCCTTGCCGGTGACGCTGACTTGCGTGCCATCGGCTTCGCCGTTGCCGATCGGCGTCATTGCCAACGTGTCGAGACAGGCAAAAAGCAAAACCCGCTTCGGCGTAGCGTTCAACCATGTGATGATAGTCGGTTCACTGGCGCTGACGGGATGCACTGCCAGCATCGATGGCAGGAAGACGTTGGGGCTGTCGCCGAGCAGTGCGTAGCCGTCGCATTGGAGGGATTTCCAGCCGATTTCCTCCGGCACGAATTCGAATTTAGTCGTTTTGCCACTCACATTCATTCTGTCGATTTTTCGTGCCAGGGAGTTTTTGTGATCGACGAAACTTGTCCTCATCATCAGCCTCGCCATGGTCTGGTGCTTGAGGAAGCCTGCGCGGACCGGTTCACTGTCGAATTTCAGGCGCTTCCACTCGCCTTCGGGGGCGCTGCCCGAGAGTACCGTCTGCTCGGTATCGACGTCGAGGCGGTAGAAAATATAACGCCAAATATCGCGCACCATTGGTTTGCGATGCGTCGGCATCAGTTCACTTATGCCGACGCGGCCCTCGACAGTCCAGCCGTCGTCGCTGCCGGCGCTGATGACTTCGAACGTCTTGGGGCGCCACTCATTATCACTGCTGGAGTATCCCATGGTGGTGCCGTTGGCGGATGCCATGATCACGTAAGCTGTGTCACTGCCAATCGGACGCAGGTGGAACCCCACATGATCATCTTTCGACAGATCGGTATTGTGCTCGGTGGTCGGTACCTGGACATCGGCATCGATGAACTCTCCGGCGAAATAGAGATATTCCTCGTCGTAACTGAGGGCAACGCGGTCGGTTTTGTAATCCTGACCAAGGACTTCGAGCGCGTGCCACTCGGCAAGTTTCCAGATCGGGTCTTCTATACTGCCGTCGATGACTGGAACGGCCGGGGCCACTGCAGCATCGATAATCTGTTCAGCGCGCTTGCAGATATAGTCGGCTTCGGGTTCGGGGCGTGGACTCTGTTGCTCTCTAAAATATATTTCATCCTCGTCCTGTGCCATGCCAATGGTGGCACCAAGGCATACGAGCAGGTAAAGCCTGAAGTAGATCATCTGGCACTCTCGCGGTTATGCGTTGTGGAATAAAGAATGTGGTATGTGACCGTTCGTTGCAGTGGATGTTCCACCTGTATAGTGTTACGGCAAGCGAATATACTATGCCATCGAACGGCTTCAAATATCGGCGGTAGGGGATTTTACTGTAACGCCTGGGGCGTTCCGGGAATACATCAATCCTTTACGGACGCCGGCAAGATGTATCCCCCTGATGGGTCATGCTCGGAGAGATTGTGACAATTATGCCCAGAAGTCTGCCTGAGTTGGTTATTACTGAGATTTTAAATTTGTAAAATCTCTGCCTTGACCGCCATTTTTTTTGCCTATATGCTGCCGTCGAGACCGCTGATCTTGTATTTTATCCATGAATTTAGGATAGACTTGATTTTGATTCGGACACAGAGACAATTGAGGATACTGTAGCGTCGGTTGATTTTTGAACGCCGAATACAATTCCCCGTTTTTTATAGGCTGGAAACAGCGGCGGTAGTTCGATGCTGGCCGTGTGGGGGCGGCTGTGAATGCAAATATGGGAGGGATTTTCGTGGCAGGACGGAATTGGGGAACACTGGAATGCATGAAGATCAGAATTGTCGGGTCGCTCGCTGTGTTGGTGCTATCCGGCTGCCAGCTGCATGTCTCACATCCGTGGGACGGATACGGCAGCACGCATGCCCCAGCGTACTATTTTAAGACGGAGATACCGCCCGCTTTCTCGGCGTTGTTCGGGAAATGGCAAAAGTTCGATGCCGATACTATCCGCAAGCAGCACGCCGAGCTTTTTCTCGCCGATTATCAGCAAATGCTGGCGCAGGTGCCGCGGCAGCGGATCAACTTTTATTCGGATCAGGAAATGTGGAGCATTGCTCGCGAGCTGAGCTTCGTGAAGCTGGGCACTAAGCTGCTGGTAGCAGAGTTGCAAAAGCGGCCGGATGACAAGGCGCTGATTCAGACGGTGGACAAAGCGCTGGCGATCATCGGCGAGCAGAGCCTGGTGTATTTCATGGCCAGGCTCGAGGCGCTGGAAGGTATCGCAGAAATTGAACGGCCGAAGCTTGTTGAGGAGATCTCGGCGTTCCGGGAGATCGACGCGGACCTCGTCAAGGCGGTGGATGCTGAGTGTATCTCATTCTACGAGATCAACACATCTTACGAGCGACAGTCGGTATTGTTTTACGTCAAGCAAATCGATGATCCCGGCCGTCGTGTGGATCTTACGGGCTTCTTCCCCAGCTACATGCGTCTGAGCACCCTGGCCCATGCCCGGAGTTTTGATGAAATGCGAGACTTTAGCGACCGTGTACGGCTGCAGACGCCGCAGATCAGTTCGGAGCAGAAGCTTTTCGCGGGAATGTGGCAGGACTGGAACAGCATTGTCCAGCGTCTGCAGCAGGTACTGGGCCTTCCATCCGAGTGGGACGACTGATCGTATATTCGCGATCGGCTGAAACGCAATGCAAGGCCGTCGCCATCTTGCATTCAAGGGCGGGGCGGTCCGTGTGAAGCGCGATGTGGCATAGTAATTAGGGGGTGCCCGGCAGTCATTGCCGCACCTGAGCGCTTGTTCGGGAAGTTTCGCATTACGGGGTGGGGCCGAAGATTTGGTCGACAACTCCAGCAAATACGCTACTATGAAGCTCGTCGAGATGATTTCGCCACCTTCCTCGACGAACTGGAACATGCGGTAGATATACCACTTGTCACCGTAGAACGGTTATGTCGCGTGTCCACGACAAAAACGAAAAAAGCGAATATACCGCAGCATCCATAGGAACGGCTTCAGTAGTGGTCGCTCACTGGCCGGCGCCCGCAGATATCTGATTGCAAGCGCAATCAGTACGGACGAAAGTTTTTGTCGTGTGGATAATCGATTGCCAGCTGCAGGCAATGAAAGAAAATAAACAGCAACTCAGTGGCCAGAAGAAAGCCGAGCAGGATCGCCTGTAGCCCAGAGAACAGCCGTCTCAGGTTGTCTTTTAGATTTGCTGCCATGCTTTTGCTGCCCGCGTATGGATAAAAAGTTTAGGAGGTCGGAACAGATGGTGCAGAGGTAGTGGTACAACCCTTCAGGCGCCGCAGAAATTCTGACAGACGCTCCCTCAGACATGCCCGAAGACGTAGTGTCGCAAGCCCCTGCAATGACAGAGGCAGCCGGAGTCGTTCACCCCTTTGCCTCGCCTTCTTGCCGGTATCGCAGTGGGCAAGACGCCGTAAATCACCAGTGCCATTCATTGGTCGACTCAGCCATTGGTCTCGCGATGGCCCGGTGCTGTGTGAAAGGCGGTGGCACGTTTCATGTAGTCGCGACGTCGCTCGATGCCGAAGGTGTCGAGCAGTTGGTCAATCGTTGTGTCGTTCATCTGATTGGTGATCAGGACGGATGCGAGCAAGCCCGGATCGTATATCGTGACGCCGGCCCCGTGCGTTTCGCGCAACTCGGCAAACTTTTCCCGATTGTAGTCATAGTGCGCCACGTCGCAGTCCAGGTTGACGATGCTCGATACATGGTCACGGTAGTTGGTCGTATGGGCGATCGTCTCGCCGACCGGATTGATAATGCCGCTCGGCAGACCCGCAACCGCGCCGATGAAATGCGTCTGGCACATGTACGCCCAGGTCTGCTGCATCAAACCGCCGTGATACACGGATGAAAACACCAGAACGTCCGGGGACAGTTCGGCGTATTGCGCGCGCAGTGGATCAAAGTTGAGATCGAAACAGATCGCAAAACCGACGCGGCCGAAATCTGTTTCCGCAATACAGGCGTTGCAACCGTTGAGGATGCCGGCCTCGGTGGTCTCCTCGACGACACAATGGTTCTTGTTGTAGATGGCAACCACTTCGCCCTTGCGGTCTAAAAGTTGTGTCGAGTTGCGGCGTGTGCCGTCCGGCAGTTCGCGCACCGCCGGGTAGGTGACGTAGCAGCTGTGCTTGCGCGCATGATCCGCAAATAGTTCGAGCATTGTGTCGCCACGCTCCTCAAGATACTGCAGTCGCTCGTCGTTGGACAGGAAGCTGAACTCGTCGCAGATCTCCGGCAATGCCAACAGATCCGGGTTTTCCGGCGTGACATCGGTCAGTCGCGCACCCCAGTACTCGCGCATCCAGTCGACCGATGGTTTGCCGTGGGGGGTCTGCTCGACAGTCGGCGTAAGCGGTGCGAGTATGCTGATTCGGATGTTGTTCGACATGTGATCGGAGCCTGAAGGAGTGAATTGGACGCTTGAACCATCATCAACTTGCAATCTCCAAGCGTAATTCCAACTCGTAGAAGTGATCCCTGGTCCGCAGGTGTTGCGCAATGTCATGGATCGCACTATGGTGCGTGTGTTGGGGTAATCGGGGTGTCGATTGCTTTAGCTGCTGATGAATTCATCATCGTGCCGATCTATCCATGACCTATAAACTGTTGCCCCGCCCACGCGATCTCCTGTCTGTTGCAGACAGCTTCGATCTGCTGCCAGTCACGGACTTCCGTATTAGCGCGAACGCCGCCAAGCTTGCGGAAATCGTAATTTGTGAGTTCGCGGCGGAGACCGGCCGTGAGTTGACGACGGATCAGGGTAAGGCCGCTGGTTGGCACTTTAGCCTGGGAAAACCGCCAGAGGTTGCTGATGCGCTCCACGATAACCCGGAAGCCTATCGGCTCGAGATCACCGCGACGGGCATTGGTGCGATGGCCAACACCTATAACGGTCTCCTGTATGCATGGCAGACGCTGAAGCAACTGCTGAGGCACGATTCCGAGAGCCTGCCGTGCCTGTCTATCCACGACTGGCCCGATTTGCGGTGGCGTATCTATCATTTGGATATGAAAGCCACGCGGCGTCGGCTCGATAACCTGCACGCTATCCTGCCGCAGCTCGCCGAGTTCAAGATTAATGCCGTACTCATCGAGTACGAAGACTACATCGAGTTCGAGCGCCATCCCGAGCTTGCGGTTGAGGGCGCCCTAACCCAGGAGGATATCCGGGAATGGGTCGATGCCGCGGCTGCCTATGGGATCTCTGTCATCCCGCTCGTTCAAACGCTGGCGCACTGGCAGTACATACTAAATCGCCCCGAGTATCGACATCTCCAGGAGAAAACTGGTGATACCACGACCGCCTGCCCATCGCAGCCGGAGACCTGGACTTTGGTTGCCGATTTCCTGGATGAAATCCTGGCGCTGCATGCCGATGCCCCGTTCGTCCATGTCGGTCTCGACGAAGCTTTTCACGTGGGTGTCTGTGACCTTTGCAAGGCGGCATTGGATGGCCGCCCGCCGTCGTCCCTGTTCATCGACTGGAGTCGCCGGGTGTGCGACTATGTGCTGGCTGGCGGCATTACGCCGATGCTGTGGTCGGACATGATCGAGACGATGGATGCGTCAATGGGGGAGCAGTTGCATCGCGGGGCGTACTACATCGATTGGCAGTACATGAATCCGCAGCGCGATTTTCAGTACCTCGAGGTGCACCACAAGAATCACATCAGTCGCGAATGGTTGAAACGTCCGAACGGCGAGATCGAAGGGAAGCTGCCGGTATATTTCCGGCCAAACTTCACGTTTTACGAAAATCTTCCGGCGGACGAGCGCGAGAGGTATGAACGCCTGGTCGACAACCCCGAATATCCGAAGCGCTTTCGCGCCGACGCCCGGCTCGCGTGGCTTAAGGAACTCGGATTGAAACGTGGCGGGGTTTCCGGAATCCGCGTTTCCTGCCATGGCAGGATGGCGCCGCGCTTTGTCCACGGCCAGATGAACACCCGTTTCTGGGCGGAAGCCTGTCGCGAGCATGGTGCTGACGTGCTGATCGGATCGAGCTGGGCACGCGGTCATAGTTTTGCCAGCATTAATGCGCATCCCGAACTCGACTGGTACGGCATCGCGACCCTCGGTGACGCCGGCTGGGCGCCCCTTGATGCCAGCGAAATGAGGGACTTTGACGAACGTTTCGGCTTTCAGTTTTTCGGACTGCCCGATGGGGGTATCGGTGATTTGTATTACCTCTTCGAGCAGAGCGATGAGCGGGCGGGAGATACGATGAACGATTTCTATACGTACATCGCCGAAGCGTGTGAAGCCTTACTGCCACAGGTTTGTCGTAACCGTGACCGCTTCGAGTTGTTCGCAGAAATCAACGAAGTGCAGAGATTGAGAACCCGAGCGCAGTTCGCAGTGCTGGAAGTGGAGTATTTTTATCAAACCTGGGACAGGGTGCCGCCGGCGTTTAAGCGGCGCATGTTGGACGACTTTGAAGCGATCGGTGAAGCCATGGATGAATGTTGTGAACGTGCAGCGGCACGTTATGCCATGACACTGCGCCAAGCTGATGCCGACGAACTTGCCGCGACGCAGCTTCTTTTCTGGAAGGATAACATGGAACAAATGAAAGCACAGTTGCAGGAACGTTTATCCGAAACTGCCTATTAAGGAGGAATCATGTCGGACAGGGTAAAGAATGTCGAACGTATAATTGCCCAGGTACCCTTCGGCGGAACCAAGCGCCGGGATATCGAGCGCGCCGAGCTGCACAAATGGTCGGAGCTCGAGATTATTCGTGTCGAGACCGAGTCTGGGATAGTCGGCTGGGGTGAAACCGTCCAGCACTATGCCTGGGGGAAGGTTGATGATACTGCCAGCGTTATTGGCAAGACGACGTTCGAGACGATGTGGGACGACCGTCTCGGCCCCGGCCTGCAGATGGCCCTCTTCGATGCCGCCGGCAAGGTCGCCGGTGTACCGGTCTACCGGTTGATCGGTGACAAGTGCCGGGATTGCTGCGCCATGTCCTACTGGCACCACGACATGGCACCGCAACAGTATGCCGATGAAGCAAAGGCGGCGGTCGAGTTCGGCTACGTCTGCATGAAGATCAAGATGCGGCCGTGGTTCGATGTGCGTGAGACGATCCGGCTGATCAGTGAAGGCACGCCGGATGACTTTCGCGTCGACGGCGACTGGAACGAGTTTCTCAACGACGCGGGTACCGCGATCCCGGTGTTGCGGGAACTGGAAAGCCTGTTCCCGAAAATCAAGATGTGGGAAGACCCGATCCGCCGCGACGACGGTGCCGGCAACCGCCACCTGCGCAGCCAGGTTGACCGGCCGATCGCGCATCACTATCAGTTCATGCAGAAGCGCGACAGCCTTGAGTTGGGGGGGGTATGCGACGGCTGGATCCTCAACATGGGGATGGAAGAATGCATGCGGCAGGGCAACACCTGCCGCGAACTGAACATGCCGCTTTTTCTGCAGTTTGTGGGTACCGGACTGACGGCGGCGCTTTCACTGCATCTGAGTGCTGTTCTTAAAGCGGCGCAGTGGCCGACAATCACTTGCCACGAGTTGTATGAGCACAATATGTGTACAGAGCGTATTCCCATTGTCGGTGGCTATGCCCGCGTACCGGAAACTCCGGGGTTGGGTGTGGAATTCGATGAGACAGCGCTGGAGAAATACCGTGTGAAGGAAGCGGATCACACGATCCCCAAGCACCTGATCCGGGTCACGCGTCCCTGCGGGACCAGGGTTGATTTCGCCAGGACGGAGCAGATGTGGGACTTCTATATGGCAGGCAATCAACCCGTCGATGAATGGGGTTGCCACACGGAATTGCTCGGTGACGATGGTAGCGCCGACTTCGCAACGTTGCATGCCCAGGCGAGTGTGTCGCCCGTGATGGCGCAGGCATAGCCGCCCGCTGTCGGGATATCGCACGGATTTCCGGACACCGATTGAACGCTCACCGTATCGGGTTTGATCAGTTTTTTTCGCCAGTCAGTATTGGGAAAAATTCAGCTTATGGTTTAGCGTGTGCCCATGCGTCGCCGAAACGGATTTACACTTCTTGAGTTGTTGATAGTGATCACCATTACCATGATTTTGGCTTCGCTACTCCTCCCGTCGCTTCGGAGCGCCAAGGAAAGTGCACTAGCTGCTGTTTGCCGGAACAACCTAAGCCAGATCACGATCGCCTTGCATGGGTACCTGTCAGACAATGACGAGTTAACCCCCCCTTACCAGGAACGTTACAGCGTTGGCCACAGCGAACTCCTTGAGGACGGAGTGAGCTATAGCAATGTCCGCCGGATGTGGGTCCACGCTGAATGGTTCAGGAGCGGACCTTACAAGGGTGGAGTGAAAGATGGTGATGGATTTCTTGCCGAATATCTGGGAACCAACGAAAGCACCAAGGCCGGCATCATGGGTTGCCCCTCTATTCATGGCCAGCAGGGCTATTCTACCGTCAACTGGACTCGTAACGGGCCGGGGGTTCTGGAACACGGACGATCGTTGGGCATCAATCTCGATGCCACCAGCTGGAGGTTTGACAGTGAGGGTCTAATGGGAAGGAAGATTCACGAGATGGATCTTCCTTCAAAGTTCATCTTCTTTACCGACACCCTCGGCTACGGTTCTGCGTACCTCGCCATTCACTCTGGGCCTGCTTTTTCACATCCGGAGGGGTATACCCACGGCACACCCACGCCTCGCCACGTGGGCCGATTTAATGGTGCGTTTTTGGATGGACATGTTGCTGCCTGTAGCTTGGCGAAGTACTGGAACAGCGATTACTTTCTCCGCAATCGATGATACAACCCGGATGACCATCGGGTTTGGCTCGATCGGGCCGATGGTTAAACATTGTTGATCGACGGGAACACGATATGACTTCATTTTTGCTTGGGGCACCCGTGATGGTTGGCCTGGTGATTCTGATCGACCTGTGGATTATGGGAATCTACAACGGGCTGATTCGCAAACACAACGCCAAGGACAACAACTACTCGCAGGTTTTGCGTTCACGCCATTTCTGTTCGCTGGCGCGGTCCTCGAGAAGTTGCGGGATGAGTGTCGCCACGGTCGATTCCAAAGCGGGCGGTGTGAGTACCGCAAATATGGGCCATTGCCCGGCGTCCTTGTATTTCCGAATCATGCCCGTCAGCGCCGGCTTCTCGGGCCTGTAAAAGAGGATGACAGGCTCGCTCAGATCGCTGACATCGTTCTCCATGGTGCAATCTGCAAGTGCGGCGTCTGCAGCTACCAGGCCGGCCAGTTTCGTGTCGATATCGATGGCACCTAGCAAGCGTGGTTTTGGCAACTCCAGTTCCCGGCAGAATATCTGCAACTGTTCAACTGCCTCGATCGAATTGGAATAGATGAGGATTTGCATGGTTCAGATAACGTCCCCGAACGTGTTACACACCATGTTGCAGACAGTCATTGCGATGGCCTGCGGCAACTGCCGGTTCGTTGCCGAGACCGGCGCGTCGAGATCTATATGGTGGCGGACACAGTCCGCGAGGATGTCGGGGTCTGGGGTCACGTGAGATAGCCCTGGGTTCGAGCAGAATCGATGATGATCTCGGCTGCTTCAATCGGGTCATCAGTCACCTGTATGAGGTCAATGTCCTTGGCGCTGATGCAGCTGGCATCGAGCATGCCGTGACGTATCCAGTCCACAAGGCCTTGCCAGTATTCAGAGCCGTACAGTACGATGGGGAACTGTTCGATTTTTCCGGTCTGTGCCAGCGTCAGGGCCTCGAACAATTCGTCCATGGTCCCGAAGCCGCCGGGGTAGATGATGTAGCCGACGGAGTACTTAACAAACATCATTTTTCGCACAAAGAAATAGTGAAAATCCAGGGACAACGTCTGGTAGGGATTTGCATTCTGTTCGTGTGGCAGCTCGATGTTCAGGCCGATCGAATCGCCGCCCGCCTTGTGAGCTCCCTCATTGGCGGCTTGCATAATGCCGGGCCCGCCGCCGGAGATTACGGCGAGCCCGGCTTCGGCGAGATGGCCGGCGGAATCGCGGGCAGCGGCGTAGTACGGGGAGTCTTCCGGCGTCCGGGCCGAGCCGAAGATGGAAACCGCGGGACCGACGCGTGCGAGAGACTCAAAGCCCTCAACGAACTCTGCCTGGATCCGGAAGACGCGCCAGGGCTCAGTCTTCGTGAAGTCCTCGTCGGTTTTCAGGGTTCGAAAAAGTTCGAAATCTTCATCGCGTGGCGGCTTGGTCTGCATGTTATTTACCAGGGTTGGGGTTGAAAGGTGACGGTCAAATTTGGATACAGGCGGCGTGCTGTTCGCCGTGTGCTGCGAGGGCGGGCACTGCGTCCCGACAGGCGTTTATAGCGATCGGGCAGCGCGTGTGAAACGGGCAACCCGGCGGCGGGTCGACAGGCGAGGGCAGTTCGCCTTCGATCTCGATCGGTTCGCGAGTCCTTTCTTGGGCTGGATCCGGCAGCGGAATGGCACGCATCAAAGTTTTTGTATAGGGATGCAGCGGCTGTTGAAAAAGTGTCTCGGTCGGGCCGGTTTCCATGATCCGGCCGAGATACATCACGGCGACGCGATCGGCGATATGCTGCACAACTGAAAGGTCGTGGGAGATGAAAAGCATTGCCATGTTCATGTCCCGGCAAAGGCCGGTCAGGAGATTCAGGATCTGAGCCTGAATCGACACGTCCAATGCCGACACCGGTTCGTCGGCGATTAGCAGTTTCGGCTTGACCGCCAGGGCACGCGCAATAGCGATGCGTTGGCGCTGGCCCCCGGAGAATTCGTGCGGGAACTTGCGCATCATCTGCGGCTCCAGTCCGACGCGTGTCATCAATTCGGCCACATGCTCCGGCAGATGCGATTTGTCGGCCAGTCCGTGCACCAGCAGCGGTTCTGCAAGTGCGTCGAAAACAGTCATTCGCGGATTCAGCGAAGCGTACGGGTCCTGGAAAACCATCTGGACCCCGGTCCGTGCCTTTTGCAGCTCGCCCGCCCGCAGTGCGGTCAGGTCCCGGCCGTCGAACAGGATGCTGCCGGCGCTGACTGCAGTGAGCCGCACGATTGAGCGGGCCAGTGTCGATTTACCGCAGCCGGATTCGCCGACCAGTCCGAGGATCTCACCGGCATCGACTGCCAGTGTGACGTCGTCGACTGCCTTGACTGTCGGCGTCCGGCCATGCTCACGCCGGAGTGTGTAATAGGTCTTAAGATTCTGGATTTTTAGGAGCAATTCAGGAATCGTCCTTGGCCGGGTCTGTAGCTTCCTTTATGAATTGCTGCACGATTGGGATTGCCTGCTCGACCTCATCCGTCGGAATGACAACTTCGACAGCTTGAGCGCCTTTAACCATCGTGCCCATGATTTCGTCTTTCAGGAACACGTTCAGGCCGGCTAACTCCAGTACTGTCTTGAGAATATGAGTATCGATAGGTCTGCCGGCGTACACTGTTGTGAATTCACTTTCTGGCATGATATCGTCCCCGGTTTTAGATTGGATAATGCTGCAAGACGTTGGCTTAACTTACAACGGAACACAAGGATTTTGTAATACTGTCTGGCCTCCTCCATTTACATCCGACTGCAAAGCTATTATTCCATTGAATGTTTGAACGGTAATACGAACGCCGAACGGTCCAACGTCGAATGGAAAAATGCTGCCATAATGGCCATCGCTGCATGGTGGTACGCGAGTTCCTTCCGCCTTCGATGTTGTCCCGGTTCATCATTCTTGGAAATTCCGTATCCTCGGAGAATCACCGCTCGGAAGCAACGTGGCTCGGGCACCCTCGTAACGCCGATGAACCAACAAACAAAAGCCCCTTCGATGACGCCATCCCACTGGAAGGTGCAACAGGAAAATTCGACCGACGGGTCCCTCCTTCCACCGATTTCCTACACGCCGTTAATGGCCAGCGAAGGGACGCGGCGAACGATTAACGCAGCAGCGCCAACAGTTCATCGCGATTGAGGTCTGGCATGCCGTCGGCATTGTCAATGACGGCGGAGAAAAGCTCCTGCTTCTCTGCCTGCAGCGCCAACACTTTTTCCTCGATAGTGCCGTGGCAGGCGAATCGGTAGGCGATGACTGGTTTCTGCTGGCCGATGCGGTGGGTGCGGTCGATGGCCTGGCGCTCGGCGGCGGGATTCCACCACGGGTCGAAAATCACGACGTAATCGGCGCGTGTCAGATTCAGTCCGGTCCCGGCCGCTTTGAGACTGAGCAGAAAAACCGATGGCTCGGCAGCGTCGGTGAATTCCTGCACCAGTGCACCGCGCTTCTCAACGGGGGTCTTCCCAGTGAGTTTGAAGTGGGCCAGGTTTTCCGCGACAAGATGTTTCTCGATGATCTCCAGCATGCTGGTGAACTGACTGAAGACCAGTATGCAATGCCCGGCTGCCAACAGGTCCGGCAGCGTTTCCATGAGCCACGCTAATTTTGCGGACTCTGCAATCGGTGGCAAGTCGTCAGTTGATTCGGCGGCGCGCTCAGGCAGCAGGGCAGGGTGGCAGCATAGCTGGCGCAGACGGGTAATTGCAGCGAAGATATCCATGACGTTGCCGGAGGCGGCGCGTTCCCGGGCGTTGCCCAGTTCGCGGGCGTAGAGCGCGTTCTGGAATTCGTTGAGCGGCAGGGAAATGGTCTCTTCTGTACGCGACGGCAGTTCCGGGGCGACTTCTTCCTTGGTGCGCCGCAGCATCAGCGGTTCGATGCGGTGCCGCAAGGTGCTCAGATCACTGACGGCGAAGCTGTCGCGATCGCCGAGATAGTTGGGGTTGAGAAAATCGACGATAGACCACAGGTCGAGCGGCCGGTTCTCGAGGGGTGTGCCGCTGGCGGCGATGCGACGCTCCGATTGCAGGGACTTGACGCTAAGCGTGATCTCGGCGTCGGGGTTGCGGATGTTCTGTGCTTCATCGAGTATGATGGTGTGGAAGTCACGTGCCCGCAGGTGGGTAATATCATTGCGGACCACGGCGTAGGATGCAATGATTGCATCGGCATGGCCGGATTCTGCCAGCGTGCGATGGCGGCGTTCGGCGGGACCGGTCAGTTCACGGACCCGCAGGTCGGGCGCGAACTTGGCAATTTCCCCGGTCCACACGGCAATGACCGAAGCGGGGCAGACGATCAGTGAGCAGGCAGAAGGATGGGTGACCTTGCAGCAGCGCAGATACGTCAGAATCTGCAGGGTCTTGCCCAGGCCCATGTCGTCGGCCAGTAAGCAACCGAGGGTGTGTCCCGTGCGGTTGTGAAGGAAACGTACACCGTCGGTCTGATAGTCGCGCAACACATCGACGAGGTCCCCGGGGATCTCTAAGTCGGGCAGGGGGGGGCGCTCGCGGACGGCTTCAAGCATAGCCCGGGTGTCGCGCGGCATCCGCATGACGCTGAGTTGGGCAGCGGTGGTTGCGATGATCGGTGCGCGGTCAATGGTTATTCGATGTTGGCCGGGTTCGAGGTTGGTGTTGTCGAGAAATGTACGCAGGTCGTCTGTGCTGTTGGCGTCGAAAGTGAACATGACACCGGAACGCGTGCGCAACGTGGTTTGGCCGTTGTGCAGCACCGCATGAAGATCCTCGGCGTCGATTGATTCATCTCCGACGAGGCCACCGACTTCGACGTCGAGCCAGCCGTTGCCTTCGTGAACAGTCAGTGTCGGCTTGATGGGGGCAGTGTCCTTGAACAAATCCTCGATTTTGTAGTCGACCTTGAGTATGACGTCGACTGGCAGAGCAGTGCGAGCCTGGCGGATTGCTTCGACTGTTTCGGGTGTCGTCGGCAGACGATACACCCCGTCCTTCGATGCTTCTATGGGCAGTTTGTTGAGAAATTGCCGGACATCCTCCAGTACGGGAGACTCGCTCTGCACGATCGTAAAGTTGTCGCGTCCCGGGGCGAGTCGCGCCGGAGTGATTGCAGGATCGGCAAAAATCGGGGCAGTCTTGATGGTGGCGGCGACAATCAGTTCCTCGCCCTCGGATTTGATTTCGATTCGCGGCGTACCGCGATGGGTGACGGTAGTGACGGATGGCCCGGCGATCAGATCGAGGCGGTGCTGGAGAATGGTCGGTAGATGGTCAGCGATGGCGGTCGTCGCTACTTCCGGATCGTTCTTGCCGAAGACTCGGTTGAGCACGTCCCGGTCGAAGGGGACATCGAGTCGGTAGCGTTTCTCGGCGACAGTGACCTCGGAATGTTCGCCGGCGAGTTGTTCGCCGACGGTGTGAAAAGGTGCACGTGTGCCGTCGGGCGCGATCACAACGCAGGCGAGCGTTGTCCTCGTACCGCGCGGGTGCAGTTCAACGGCCAGTCGGGCGCTGATATTACTGTCGGAATAGCTTGCCTGAGTGTCGCGGTCGACGATGGCGTCGGAGAAATCGTTCCACTCGGTTTTCCAACGGGCGAAATGATCGGCGGAGACTTCCAACAGCGAGGGGTTTTTGCGGATTAAATGCGGCTTATTGATGGCCGGCCATATACGTGAGAGCACGCGGTCGGTCCAGGATGCCCAGCCGTTCTCGTTGCCGTCACGCAGGCGTCGGCTGAGATTGTAGAGATCCTGAACGTGTAGTTGGCGTTTACGGCCATCACTCAACTCGTAGAACCGCAGGACAACTGCCGGTGGTGCGTGATCGTAATCGGATTCGAGTTGCAGTTGTTTCATTGATCTCAGGGGGCGGTGCCGATTTTTCGGCGCCACGTTTTCACAGCGTCAGTGATGTCGTCGGCTTGCGTGACGGCGGTGACTACGGCAATACGTCGGGCGCCGGCGTCCAGCAATTCTTCGACATTGGTCAGTTTTATGCCACCCATGACGGTGAACGGCAGATCGATCTGTGGTGCGATCTCGGCTATCGCTTCCGGTCCGAGGAAGGTGTGGAGGCCGTCCTTCGTTCCGGTCGGATAGATCGGACCGATATTGATGTAGTCGGCGCCTTCTCGCACCGCTTCCTGTGCCTCCGCCAGCGAGTGCGTCGAGCGCCCGATGATCTTGTCAGGGATCATCTGCCGCGCCACGGGCAGAGGCAGGTCGTCCTGCCCCAGGTGTACGCCATCCGCATCGATGGCGATCGCGATATCTACGTGATCGTTGATTATCAAAAGAACCTCGTGCGCTTGCGTCAGTGCACGAAATTGCAGTGCTTTCTCATACAGGCGTCGCATCGACGATTTTTTGTCGCGCAATTGCACGATGCGGACGCCGCCGGCGATGACGGCTTCCAGGATTTCCAAATCCGAGCGGCCGGCCGACAGGTCCTCGGTCGTAACCGGGTACAGGTCGATGCCACTAAAGCGCTGGACGCGCGAGGCATGGACGCTTTCTAGATGAGAACCCACAGTGCTAATTCCGTCCGACAACGCCCTCTATAGGGCTTGATGCTGCGGCTATCTGCAAGGGCGTTGACGGCACCGACAGGTAGCCCTGGCGCCCAGCTTCCACTGCAAGCTTGAAACCGCGCGCCATCCGAACCGGATCACCGGCACGGGCGATCGCAGTATTGACCAAAACGGCATCCGCCCCCATCTCCATCGCTTCGGCGGCGTGCGATGGTTTGCCGAGTCCAGCGTCGACCACGACAGGAATGGAGGCCTGCTCAATGATAATCTCAATATTGGCGCGCATCAGAATACCGCGATTGCTGCCGATCGGCGAGCCCAGCGGCATGACAGTGGCGGTGCCGGCTTCTTCGAGCTGCAATGCCAGAATCGGGTCGGCCTGGATGTAGGGCAGCACGACAAATCCTTCTTTGACCAAGGCCCTGGCGGCCTTCAGTGTCTCCGGCCCGTCGGGCAACAGATATTTCGGGTCGGGGATGACTTCCAGCTTGACGAAGTCCTGCTCGCTGGCGGCACGGCCAAGTTTGGCCGTGCGAATGGCCTCCTCCGCGTTCCTGGCCCCGGCGGTGTTCGGCAGAAAATGATAAGCGCTAAAATCTAGGTGATTCAGCAGGTTCTTCTCGGGGTCGTTGAGGTTGACCCGGCGGATGGCGACGGTGACCATCTCGGTCCCTGCTGCCGCAATACTGGCAGCCATAGCCTCCATGCTGTCGTATTTACCCGTGCCGACGAACAGACGTGACTTGAAGTGCTTGCCGCCGATGATCAGTTTTTCATCATCCATACCAGTACACAAGGATCGTCAAATGGTCAAAGCCAGCGTGCGAGACGCGGCGAATTCGGGGGTGAGAGTGAACGCCTGTTCACACTCGGAAGATAGTAGGGATCGTTTTATTTTCAAGCCGCCGGTGTAGCCGCCGAGTCCGCCGCTGCTGGTTATCACGCGATGGCACGGAATAACTATGGGGTAGCGGTTGTGCGCCATTACCCGGCCGACAGCCCTGGCGGCGCCTGGAGAACCGGCTTCGGCGGCTATTTCGGCGTATGATCGTGTCTGTCCCGAGGGGATGATACACACGCAATCAACGACACGGCGCTGGAATGCCGTGAGACCGTTCAGCGGTAAACCTTCGAGTGTGAACGTAAGGTTTGCATCGGTGAAATACGCCTCGAGCTGTCGCTGCAGCACTGTAACAGAGGCAGGTGCTGAAGCCTTCTCCGACGTGCACCTGGTGGCGGGGGCAGCTCGGTCCCCGATGCCGATACGGTCAATCGTCGTAGTCTCCGAATCCCAGGTGATGGAGATCGGGCCGATCGGTGAACCGTGGGAGATTGTCATTTTCACTTTTCGCTCCTGTCTTTCGACGAGAAAACCAATTCCATGCCTGCCCGTATCCGCCGGAGGGGGTGATTCGGAATGAGTTGTTCGACAGTCAGGATGATGCCGCTGGCGATCAACCCGACGAGCAGTCCAACAAAGCCGCCAATCAGGGCCCCGGCAACATGGTCGTCCGATAGTTGAAAACCTCGGCGCGCAGCGACCGCGATACAAATAATCATCACCGATAGCTGAATGCTTGTGTTCATACGGCGGCGATTTTTTGACTGTGTTTCCCTGTTCACGCGATTTGCGGCTCGCGGCAGAGATTGGACAGGTGCCGGGAATGATCAGTGAGCGTGGACGCAATGCCCACGCTTTTGGGGCACACCGTCGGTGCATCGTGCACCGGCAGGTTTCGGGCCTTGGCAAAAGTATTTACCCGGATCTTCTGTCCGCTTACTTCGCCACGTGGTTCAGTCGCGTTAATCGTAACCGGTGCAGGCATGGTTTTAATGGATGGCATGGACGATTTTTTCATAAATATTGACACGGATCCACGTCGCTTTTGAAGACGCGGTCCAACAACTCAGTCTCAAGTGGGCATCAGCCGAGAACTTTTACCTGGCTTGCCCGTGAGAAAATAGTCTGTTACCGTTCCGCGCGCACGTGAGAGCCACTGCGGTATGCCGGATGCCATCAAGTCCGAACCCGGTGGGTGAGGAATGAAATAACGGCTGGATGGCAGTCAAGCCTTCCTTAACAGAGCACGGTAACGTTACCATGGGACCGGTCAAATACAATCTTCACCAAATCAACTTGAAGCAAAAATGGATGACATTGCGATTGGCTTGTAGAGCCCACGCAACCTCCTTGCGCAGGTGAGAAGCAACCGCGGATATACACTTCCGCTAAAGGTTTCCCAGTGCGGTTGTTGCTGCGGTTCGAAGAAAGATTGCACGCCGAGACGACAGCCCAGCGATTTTTCCGCTACTGGGTGCGGCGCAGACGGGCGACAAATACACCGTCGCAGTCGGCGTCGTATGGCCAAACGCGAATTGTGCCGTCGGTCGCTTCGCCGGTGAGCGGGTGGGGTGTCGGATCCAAGGTGAACGCGCTGTTGGTTTCCAGCAACTGCTGGACAACCGTTTCGTTTTCCCCGGTGCACAAGGAGCACGTTGCATATACCAGGCAGCCGCCTGGCCGAACACCGGCAGCAGCTCGCTGGAGGATGTCGATCTGCAGTTCAGCTATTTTTTTGACTTCACTGGCTGGTCTGGTCCAGCGCGCATCCGGGCTTCTCCGCCAAGTGCCGCTACATGTGCACGGTGCGTCGACCAAGACGCCGTCGAAATTGGCCGCTTGTACGGGAATGGCGCGGCCCTTCCAGGCCCGTGTCCGGATGTTGTGGAAATTTGACCGACGGCTACGTTTCTTGAGGTCCAACAATTTATATTCGCGAATATCCGTGGCGACGACGGTGCCCGTATTGGCCATCATCGAGGCGAGTTGCAGGGATTTGCCGCCGGCACCGGCACAGGCATCCCACCACCGTTGTTTCGGTTCGGCTGCGCAGGCGAGGCCAATGACCTGGGATGCCAAGTCTTGAACTTCAAATCGTCCGGCCGTGAACTCCGGAAGTTCGTTGAGGTTGGGCCGGTCGCCGCGCAGGGCCAGGGCTGCATCAACAGTCTCGGAAATCTGCGGATTGAAACCGTGGGCCTTCAGGTCTGTAACCAGCGCCTCGCGGCTGCCCCCCTGGGCTCGCAGCCAGAGCGGCGGCCGTTGCTGGCAGATTGCCAGCAGGCGGTCATGGTCGCAATTTGCCGGCAGGTTATCCCAGATCCATTCCGGCAGGAGCGATCGCGGTTGTAAAGAGTCGGGAACCATTCGAAAAAAACGGGACAGCGATTTGGCGGACTGCACAAGAGAATCTGTCCGCTGCGGGGTTACTTTTGGCAAGTCGTAGTCGTGCTTTAATTCGTCCCGCCAGATGGGCAGGATGGACGAAGCCGGCACGTCGTCAAGTAGGCAGGCGCCGTAGAGCACGGCCAATCCCGCTGGTGCATGCGGGTCGATCGGTTTGGTTGGATCGGGCAGTATATCCCGCAACCACCCCCACCAGCGGAAGAGTGCGAAATACAATGCGCTGATGAGACGCCGGTCGGTGCTGCCGAACTTGCGATTCTGCCGGAAGAAGGCGGCAAGGATACGATCGGCGGGTTTGCCGGTCTCGATCACGATCCGGAACTGTTGATGCACCACCGTGGCACATGTTCTGGCGCGGTTGGCGGCGCGTCTGCGTGATTCTGTGTGCTGCGATGCTCTCCGGCCGCCGGGCACGATCACCTAACGTTTTACCGACTTACGCGGGCGTTTGAGGTTCTGTGAGCAGATGCGATGGACGGCGTCGATCGGCACCTTGAACTTCTGGGCAACGTATCGGTAGCTCTTCTTGGAGACTTTTTTCATGTGGATGATCTGTTTCTGCACGTCGGCGGAGTACTTGGATAGATCATCCGATTTCGCCTTCTTCTTACTGTTCGCGTCTGCGGCGGGTTTGGCTTTGGGCTTGCGGCCGCGTTTCGACGGGGTTGCTTCGCCCATCGAGTTCTCGAGTTCCTTCAGTGAGGCGTTCGGGCGGTCCGTGCGCAGATGCTGCATGGTAAAGAGCCGCTTGAGATCAGCTTCCGGCATGTCGTACTTTTCTTCGAGATAGCCGTAACTTTTCTTGGAGCTCAGGCGGAATTCGATGATCATCTCGCACAGGGCTTCGTCGTACTTGCCGAAAATTAGGTCAGCCTTTTTCTTGCTTTTTTTCTTTCCCTTCGTCGGGGGGGCGGCCTTCTTGGCAGATTCTGCAGCAGCTTTCGAGCTTTCCGCTTTGGCGGCCTTCTTGCTCGCGGCTATAGCGGCAGGCGAGCCGGGTGCCGGTCGCGTCGGCGGTACGGGCGGCAGCTTGTGAGCCACCGGGGTCTTTGGCATGGCGGTGAAGCCGCTGTCGAAAAGTGGGTGATAAACCTTGTCTTTATCAAGCAGTTCGACCTGCGATGTCGAAATGACCTTGCCGATGCAGCCAATAATGGCGGTGAACTGCTTGCCGTCGAGGGTACGGATGATGCCCTCGCTGGCGGTAAAGCGGAAGGACAAGTCCTGATCGGGATATAGGAAGCTGATCATATTGTCGCGGGAGTACGCAAACTTCATGTCTGTCGTCAGATAGATATATTCAGTTTGGGGCTCGATATCGCGCGGATGGAAGGCTCGCTCCTCGATCGGCACGTTACGCATTGGAAAATTGTTGACAATCGGCCCCCAGAACTGCACCGCGGGATGGACGCCAAGATGTTCCAGTGCTTCAGCTGTCACATAAAGTAGATTAGCCATGATGGTCTCCCTGAGTCAATTTGGCAGATTTTTTTTCTAAAGACGGGTGTGGTTTTATATGCCGTAAATCGCTTAAAAGAAAAGAGTTACGGCAAAAAATCCGGCAAATCCAACTCTGATTTGGCCCCGTACATATATCAAAAAAAACTACTTTTACAATGCAGAGCAATAAATAAAAAGAAAAAAGACCGGATTTGCCACAACCGGTGTCTGTTCACGGGCGACCAATGGTCGGAATATTCAACAATGTGAGGGCGATGTATACAAGATGTCCAATTGGACATATAAGCTTTCAAGCATGTAACCTTACAGCAATGCGGCGTGCCGGGCGCCTGGTTCGCCGGCGTTACGAGGCGGGCGGCACCATCCCCCTGAGCATTTCGCCAATCACCGCATTCCGCCAGCCGCTTGTCAGACGCGAGTCTCCTGCAGGGTGGCGTATAAAACTGGTGATGGCCACCTTGGTGGCGACAACTTCGGTGGCGACACCGAGCTTTTTGGCAATCTCGTTGATGCGGTCGAGAGCATCGCGGACAAGTTGCCTCTCAGCGTGCATCGAGCCCTGTCTGCGCTTGGTCGTGGGCTGGACTGGATTTTCGCGACCGTGAGCAACGCATTCGAGCAGCTTTTTGCTCCAACGCTGGCAGGCTTTCGCATCGATGCCATTGAGTTGGAGCAGTTCGTTGCAGTTGCCCGGCTGGCGGCGTGCGACCTCGAGCAAGGTCTTGTCGTCGAGGATCCAGCGGGGCGGTTTATCGATGGATTCGGCGTGGGCGTTACGCCATTCTGCCAGGCAATTGAGGATGCCGAGTTGCCGGGCGTTTAAACGGCCGCTGCCGCGAATTCGCCACCAGGCAGGCGGCGGATCGTTAACCTGCTGACGGAAGCTGGTCAGCAGGGCGGCTGCGTCTTCGAGCGCCCAGCTGAGTCGATCCCGCTGACGTAGGCGATTGAGCAGATGGTCATAGCAGCGCTGCAGCAGGCTGACTTCCTTGGCGGCGTACTCGAGTTGTGCCACAGTGAGTGGCCGGCGGCACCAGTCGGTGAACTGCTGCGCTTTGCTGATATTTATATCGAGGCAACGATTGACCAGGTCGGCGTAGCCAATCTGGTAGCCCATGTCGAGCATAGCTCCGGCTAACTGCGTGTCGAACAGAGGCTCCGGGAGCTGTCCGCAATACTGGTAGAGTACCTCGAGGTCCTGGGAGCAGGCATGAAAGACTTTCAGGCAGCCCTGGTTGGCCAGCAGTTCGACCAGCGGTGTGGGGTCTGTTACGGCGAGCGGATCGATGGCAAACGTGATGCCGCCGGGTGCGGCGACCTGGATGAGTCCGATGCGCGGTGCATACGTCTTGCGCCAGACGAATTCCGTGTCGATCGAGCAGACCGGAAGATCCATGACTGAGCGGATACGTTCGGAAAATTCCTGTTGATCCTGGATCAGCATGCTGGGGCCTTACACTTGAGGCATTCGCGTGCCGTTTGCTCAGGCTGGATAAGGTTCCGCGGCGGCACGCCGCAGGAACGAGGGGGGG
>Ga0209403_10000636_pt1 | contig 50337 bp, 28 predicted proteins | sample ArcticOcean_MG_C_8_FD_187440 | JGI IMG/M metagenome (GOLD analysis project Ga0209403, IMG submission 187440) | Marine microbial communities from western Arctic Ocean - ArcticOcean_MG_CB11_86 (SPAdes) (version 2) | ecosystem: Environmental > Aquatic > Marine > Oceanic | place: Arctic Ocean... | reverse complement strand
CGGTTTCCGCACTAATAAAGTCTACGAAACCGTGCTATATCACGAACTCGCCCGCCTTCCAGAACACGATCTCGCCCACCAATTCTGTTGACGAGGCCTAAAGAGTTTGCCGATGCTTTCGAGTTCCTGGGCGGATTGTGCGATCACTACTCGCTGCCGAGAAGTCGCTGCATCGTCATCCCCGGCAATCACGACATTAATCGTTCAAATTGCGAAGCGTACTTTCTCGAATGCAAGGGGGATGGTGAGGAACCCGAATTCCCGTGGTTCCCGAAGTGGAAACATTTCAAAGCGGCCTTCGATGAATTCTATGCCGGGATTTCTGGAATCACCTTCAACACTGAAACGCCGTGGTCCTTGTTCGTGAACGAAGATTTGCGCGTTGTCGTGGCCGGGCTCAACTCCACCATGGATGAGGGCCATCACACTGCGGTGGACGCCGAAGACCGTCCGGACAAAGGTCATCACGGGTTGTGCGAAGAGCGGCAGTACGACTGGTTCAAACAGCGACTGAGTGAAGCCCAATTTGATGGGTGGCTGCGAATTGGAGCCGTACACCACAACACGAATCGCGGTTGTCGGGAAGACAACGAGAACCTCCGTGACGCGGAACTGCTTGGCGGCATCCTTGCGGATCACCTGCATCTCGTTTTGCACGGCCACACGCATGAGGCCAAAGCCGATGTCCTCGCCCGCACAGTGCCTGTCTACTCAACCGGCAGCGCCTCTCTCAGAACGAGTGGCGAGACTCCACCCGTGCCCACGGATATTCCCAATCAATACCAATTCCTCCGTATCGAACAACGTGCGATCACTCGGTATTGCCGTCAGTACGCACCACGCAACACACCACCCGTCTTTATTGCAGACGTCCGACAGTCAAAGACCCGAGAAGACTGGACCATCGCGGATAATGCGGACCTCAGCAGTGTCAGTGCATTTGGCAACCAGGCGGACGAAACTCCGGAACCTGACGAACCAGCGCAACCAAGCGATGGTTCGATCCCTTCGCCAGTCATTCCTGCACCGCCGGAATTCTATGCGGAACCGGATTACATTGGCTCGCACCAGTTCGTCGGGCGGGCGAGAGAACTCGAAGATCTCAGCGACTGGGCCAGGCCTGCCGATCCGACCAACTTGCTGCTGTTCGAGGCCATCGGCGGGAATGGCAAGAGCATGCTCACCTGGGAGTGGACGACGAATCCAAAACACGCCATGCAGGTCCGTGCCGACTGGGCCGGGCGGTTCTGGTATTCGTTCTATGAGCGGGGGGCGATCATGGCGGACTTCTGCCAGCGGGCGCTCGCCTACATGACCGGGCAGCCGTTGGAGGAGCTTCGCAAAAAGAAGACCGCCGAGCTGAAGGAACCGCTGCTGGCGCAACTTCACGCCAGGCCCTGGCTGTTGATCCTGGATGGGCTGGAGCGCGTGCTCGTGGCCTACCATCGGATTGATGCCGCCGAGATGCCGGACGAGGACGCGAACAGCCCCACCGACAAGATCGTCAACCGCAACCCCTGCGACGCCATCCGCGACGAGGACAACGACCTGCTCCGCGCCCTGGCCGCCGCCACGCCGTCGAAGATACTCGTCAGCTCCCGGCTCACCCCGCGCGTGCTGCTGAATCCCTCCAGCCAGCCCATTACCGGGGCGAAACGGATCACGCTCCCTGGCCTGCGCCCGTCGGAAGCGAAGCGGCTTCTGCGGGGTAAAGATCGAAGGTTGCGAAGTCGTAGGCCCGACCAAATGCAGCGCGGTCCTAGCAGCGTCAGTATCAACCAGTCTCACCAATCATCTCATTGCCCGAGCAGCGTCGCTTCGTTCCTTGATGATCCGGCCTATTCAAAATCATCCTATACGTCATCCGGCCTGCGATTCACACCGAGGAATGCATTTCCCTAAAGCTGCGCCAGACTCACCGAGCAATAGTCGGTTGCTTCGAACCGTCGTTGCTGTTCCTTCATTGAGCAGCCTTTGCGTCACACGGTTGAAGCACTTTTAGGAAACGCAATGCGGTTTCTGATATTGCGCGATTGATCTCGATACTGATGGCGAATCGCTGTGTGACTTCGTTGAGACCGCGGAAACCAGTATCCATAAACGTCCGAAGCATCTCTGTATCGAATTCAATTAACTCGTCAGTATGCGTCCTATCCGCGCAACAACTACAACAACAAGCCGCAAAGAGCTGCACAGTTTTCGATTCAGGCATCGCGAGAAAGAACAAGAACGGGCAAGCGGAGAACACTTCCTGTAAGAAGTTTACCACCGCCGGAATTTCCCACAATTCCCGCGAGTCGTCGTCGAATCCGTCGCTCCATATTGCTACTCGCTGCATAGCGCCGATCGCGGACTCGCGCGTTGCAACGAGTTCATTCAGTCGCGCGACAATCTGCGAGGTGTCGCCTGAATCGATCTCCTCACGGGTTACGCAGACTGCCAGAGCCTTGACTTCGCCATCTAGCATGTCCGAGATGACGTCTGAAAACTCGGAACTTTCGGACGGAGCGCCGTCTGCATATCGTGTCGGATAATTAAGCAAGTGATCCTCAATGCATGAATACGCGTGCACAGCGTGCGCCGTCACTCTCACTTGGCCAGAAGAAGGCAGCCTCTTCGCGTCACGTGTCCATTCAGTGAATCGCGTTTCAAGTTGGCTCAACTGCTCGGTGTGCTCAATGCGGTTGGGGTCGGGTACCAGCAGAGTGAAACAAAACCCATCAATGTAGACTTGGCGCTGCACGATCTCCGACATGAAATCGACGTTTGTTCGAAATTGCGTCAAACGGAACCAGCGCGGTTCGTCGATATCGTCATCGCCGCCGATGATTCGGTGTGCGGGAGTTGGCGGCGTCGTACCGAAGTCAGTAGCTGCGACGAGATGGGCATACGTGGACACCGGGGCCGGGATCGGCGAGTTGCCGAGTAAAAAGTCCTTATATTTGACCAGTATGGACACGTCGGAGTTATGCACACGCGCGCTGTTGAAGCACAGTTTAAGGAGCCACCGAAGGAGAAGCTCGTAGTCGCAGTTGAGATCGACCGACTCGCCGTAATAAACAGGGTGTCGGAGCAAATCGAAGTACAGCCGCTTTCCGTACGCGTCCAGAGTACCAAGAGGCCCACTGTTGCACTCTTTGCAAACGTCCTTGACGAGAATATCGCCACGAATGTGTTTGGTTGGGCTTCGGGCGTTGAACGTCTCAATGCCGTCCTTACCAACCGCTTTGATGTACCAACGCGGGACGACATGCTCCCGCGTCGGATTGCATTCCTTGTCGCAGTAGGCACATGAAATCACGGCAGATGCCCCATTTAGAAACTAGTCAGTTTGGCTGTGTCAATTACAAGGAGCAAGACGCCGCGTGGCTGGTTCGGTAAAAAGTGGGAGTAGCCTAATCGGCGTTAGTGGCTTGGACTACTCCTGTGCCATCTTGGTCTACATCACCAACATATTGCTAAACGCTCTCTTCGGCGACCCCGCGCAAGCGAAGCCCCACGCGCTGGCCGCCTACCGGTGGGCCTGGGCCGACGGCGAGCCGTATGTACATCGCTACGAACTCACCAGGACCACCGAACTGCTCCAGCAGATGAACGTTCCCATCCCCAACCTCCCGCCCAAGGACGAACCGTTCCCCTGGGAAGCCGACGTCCGCGCCGCCATTGAAAAACTCCGCGCCGAGAAGGAAAAGTAGGGCCGGTTCCCACCGGCGGATCATCGGGATTTGATGCGACTGGCCGATAGAAATCGGGCCCGTCTTGGGGATGTGATGCGGTCGGCCGGTAGGAACCGGCCCTACGCGTCGAGCGGCGACTTCAGACCACGGCTCTGCACGAAGTGCACTGTGTTACTGGCCGCTGACCAGTATTTCGCCGACGGGTTCGAGGTCGGGGACTGTGGCCAGCAGAAACGTGTTCTGGCCGTCCTGAATCGTAACGCTGCGACCGATGGATTTGCCACGCACGCGCGTGCCACTACCGCGAGCGGATGTGACCGGTTCGAGTTCGATTGAGTGCTCGCCAGCGGGGAGTTCCAGACGCAGCACGTCGATGTGGTCGGGGAGCAGTCCCCAGCAACGCGTGTCGGCGGTTTCCGTCGCCTCCCATGCGACGCCGACCGCGTCAAGCGCCAGCGAGGCCAAAGGGTCGTCGACGTTGCCGAACTCTTTGGTTGCGTAGATGGCGCCCTTCTTAACCACTCGACGAACAACGGCTCGCGCCATCACTTTTGGAAGCATGGCTGCGTACTGGTCGACTGCCATGCGTCCGATGTCGGTAATTGTCTCCGTGCGGTCTCGATGTTCGCCGTCAACGGAAACATCGATGCCTTTGACCGCATTGCGATTGCGGACGACGATCGGGACTCGGATCGGAGCGATCGTCGGCGGCAGCGAGTGTTTCGACGTGGCACTCAGAATCCGATCGGCGATCAGCAGCGCATTTGAGGTCGGTTGTTCGAAACGCTCTTCCTTGTAGGGACCGCGACCGACCAGAGCGATGACGTACAGCACTCCGCTGCCGGGTTTCGAATGAACTCCGCCCGTGATCCGCTCGATGTCTTCTTCGAGGAACGGAAACTCCGGTTCCCAGTTGGCAACTTTGCGGATCGAGCTGGCGGCTTCGTCATAGCGTGTCGGAAATGGCTCACGCAGAGACGCATGCAGATACGCGCCAAACGCGACGCGCTTATATGCCAGCTTGGGATTCTCGCCGGATTCGTCCTTGCCGGCGTCGATGATCTGCTGTTGCTTCTGGCCGACCTGCAGAGCGTACGCCCCGGCGTCCTGACCATTGTGCATCAGGCTCGACAGGGACAGGAAGCAGCGAACGAGGACCTTCTCATAGTCCTCACCAGCGTAGGCCAGCTTGTTGTCGTCGGTCAGTGCTGAGATGACCGCTTCACTGGCATCCTTCTGTTCCAGATAATCGAACCGGTCGCGGACCTCGCGCAGAGTCCGTTCGGCATCGTCCGGTCGACCGGACGCGAGTTCAATAATTGCTCGATCCAGTTTGAGAGCATCGACGTCCGTCTTGCCGCGGGCAATTTCACGATCGACTTTGGCCAGGGCATTGTCGATCTGACCCGCGTAATACGAGTCGCGAATCGAGACAACGCGTCCGGCATGCGTCGCGCAGCCGGGCAGCATCGCTGCGTACGCGACACAGATGAGCAGGAGTCCGGTTGGAAATCGTTGTGTCATCGATCAGGCCATGAGCCGCGTTGCGGCGGCATGAAATTGTCTGGGGCGCAGGCCTCAGGGAAACTGTCGAAGCATCGTCGGCTTCAGCCGACGCTTCCTTGCCACCAGCTTCAGCTGGTGGATCACAGAACTGGAATGCAATATCAGCCGGCTTCAGCCGGACTTCTCGTCGCGACTTCAGTCGTTCGCCATGCAACGGGCAGGGATGAATCCATGACGAGAAGTCCGGCTGAAGCCGGCTAATAAAATGGGTTACGGTCCGGCGACCACCGGCTGAAGCCGGTGGCAAACAGGTGTCGGCTGAAGCCGACAGAGTCATCGTTCACGGCGTTGGACGGCGTCCCAACAGACGAACACTCGCCCGGTCGCTCATCGGTTACGGCTCGCTCAGCCGTGGCAGCGTAATCTCAATAGTGCTTGATCTTGCCCAGGGCTGAGCGGTGGTATCCCTTGCGGAGCTTCGCATTGGATTTGCTCTGCACGCCGGTGTGGATGTTGACCAGCTCCAGCGTCAGCAGGTAATCGCGCTGGTAGTCTTTCTCGTTGCTTCGCGTCGTGCCGGATGTCAACTTGCCGAACAGCAGGTAATCGAACGGTTGGCCCTGTCGCTCCATGACTTCGGTAAACAGCCGCTGGGCGTGTGGTTGAAAGAGCTGTGTCATATGCAGCCCGGCTTCACGCAGGCCTGAGTCCACGTAGCGTCGGCTCAACGAGACGAACAGGCCCGAGCTGCCGATTTGCTCGTCGATGATCTCGAACAGTTGCTCGCGGAAATCGCCGATCTCTTCGGCACTGGCGTTCTCGATGCCGACGAAGCAGATGCGCTTCGGCTGCCGGGCCTCTTCCACGAATTCAATCTGCTGGATGCCGGCCGCTTCTTTTGAAAGCAGCTTTTCGACGGCTTCTCCGACGATGGGTTCGTAGACCGACGCGCCGGCCGTGTGGCTGCCGACCATGTTCTCGTCGTCGTCTTCCAGGATGTGGGCGTATTGCTTGCCGCGGCAGCCGCTCAGAAGCAGGGCCGACGGTGCGGCGCAGCCGAGCAGGCGTACGAAGGTCCGACGATTCATGGCGATTCCTTTCGCGATGTGGTGAGAATACTGTATCGCAGATGGGGTGGGAGATGACCGGAGACGGTCGGGTGGGCTCGGGGAAGGGGCGGGAATACTACTCCTGCCCCGTAATCTCAGCGAGACAGCTTTCCCGGAGGGATGTGGCCGAAACAACCACGTTCGCCGCCCGGTCCGGCATCTCGTATTCTGCTATCGACCATTTCGCCGTCGAATTTCCACAACGGAACGAACGATGACCAGTGAACTTCCAAAACCACTCGATGTAATCGCGGTCGGAGCCCATCCCGATGACGTCGAGATTGCCGTCGGCGGCACTCTGGCGAAACTGGTGATTCAGGGGTATCGCGTGGGGATCGTCGACCTGACTGATGGCGAGCCGACGCCAGGCAGTCCCGGCCCTGAAGTCCGTCTGGAGGAAGCTCAGGCGGCCGCCCGGATTCTGGGCGTCCACATGCGTGAAACGCTGGAGCTGCCAAACCGGCGGCTGTTCGATTCGTTCGAGGCGCGCGTTGAGCTGGGCAAGGTCTTCCGTCGGTGGCGACCGAAGATCGTCCTGGGAATCGCCGGCAAGACACCGATGGCCTCGCCCGATCACTGGCAGGCTTCACAGATCACCGATGCGGGCGTCTTTTATTCGCGGCTGACCAAATGGGACGACGACTTCGACGGCCTGCCGGTCCACACGGTCACGAAGCAGTTGTGGTACCCGTTAGGGCTGCGGGCACTGGAACCGCCATCCGGCGCCGGCTACTTCGTGACCGATATTTCGGACACTTTCGAGAGAAAGATGGAATCAATTCGCGCGTATCAGACTCAATTCCCCCCTTCCAAGCAGCGTGTGTTCCATCTGGTCGAAGGTCAGAACCGCCTGTTCGGGTCGAGCGCGGGTTTCGACTTTGGTGAGATGCTGATTTGCTCGACAACTCTGGGAGTCACTGATCTGGTCCAGACGGTATTAACCTGAGGATGACGCGGGAAGAATTGTCTGTCACAATGACGCGTCTGCGGGAGTTGCTGTTCGTCCGTTGGAAATGCGGCCTGAATCATTCGCCGTGACTGTCGCTGCTGAAGCGGTGTGGTTACGGTTCGAACGCGTCAGGCCCCATTTCCGACCGACGCATTTCCCAATGATTCACCCTCTCTCGGACTTGGACAGAGAGGGATCAGAAGATCACCTGCTGGCTGAAACGATGCTGAATCTGAAATTCGGTCACCTGAGCGTCGTCGGAAATTTCCGCGGAAACAATGAGGACGCCTGCGTCGCTGACGATGCCGGTCGATTCTTCATTGTCGCGGATGGCATGGGAGGGCAGGCCGCCGGCGAAAAAGCCAGCGAACTTGCCACCGACATCGTGCCCCGGAAGCTCGATCAGCTCATTGATTTTGAGAACGGGTCTGGCAGCGACGTCACCAAAAACATTGACGAAGCGGTCGGCGAAGCGAATTCCGAGATTCTGGCCCTCAGCGAAATCGACCCCAACTACCACAACATGGGGACGACAATTGTCTTCATGGTGGCCGTGGCCGGGAAGTTCTTTGTGGGCGGAATCGGCGACAGCCGCGTCTATCAGTTGCGTGATGGCTCATTGACGCAGCTCACGACAGACCATTCGCTGACCCGCGCACTGGTTGAGGCGGGGACGATCTCTGAGGAAGAAGCTGCGACGCATCGATACCGGAATGTGCTGTATCGCTACCTCGGCTCGAAAGAGGGCGGCACCGGGACGGATGCCAAAGAAGTCGAACCGCAGTCCGGCGACCGCTACCTGCTGTGTTCGGATGGGGTCACGGACGGCATCGGTGACGACATCATCCAGAAAGTCCTGGCTGAGACCGACGACCCCCAGGCAGCCGCCGAGGCAGTCGTGAAAGCAGCCCTCGACGGTGGTTCCAAAGACAATGTGACCAGCGTCGTCGTCCACGTCGGCTGACCAGAGCGAACCAGGCACTCCAAGTCGTGTCACTCGCACGATGACTGACCGTGCAACTTACGCCCACCTCGAATTTCGACGACCTGCCTGAGCTGGAGACGCCGTTTACAGCTGGTATCACCCTCGTCGTGCATATCGGCCGAGGTATTATCACGCGGAACGTGATGGCGACTCTACGGCAGCAGTGCAACTACGGCGACCGAGCCAACTTCGCTCTCGTCGAGTTCGACGACGATCTGCTCGCCGGGGCGGAAGATCTGCTGCGACGCGTAACTTGCCGACTCACCGCTGCCCGTCGGACTGGTGCAGACCTCAATCTGTCGATCGATCAGATTGATGATCCAGTAACAGGGAATCTTTGCAGCGGCGTAGATGCGTTGTTTCCAGACGCGATCGCGTTCCAGCGACGAGTCTGCCACCTCGACGATCAGACCGACGTCACCTGGTTCCGCGTGTCGGTCGCCATAGTCATCGATCATCCCGCGAATCACGACGACGTCGGGCTCAGGTTCGCTGGTGGCCGTCGAGATCGGTTCCTGGCTGTCAGTGAACCAGCCGTCCGGCACAATGCGCTCCAGAGCCCGGCGGGCCTTGCGGGTCGACAGCACGTGCGACGGGAGTTTTGTCATCTTTGTCACCAGCCAGCCTTCGAGGAGTTCGATCGGATCGCCAGAATCGAGGATTCCGGCGTCGATCATCTCGTGGTACTGCGGCACGGTCAGAGGCAGGACGGGCTCAGGCGGCCGTGCCGGCTGCAGGCTTGAAGACTGCGACAGCGTTTCGACGCTCATCAGACATTCTCTCCGGCACAAGACCCGTGGAACGCTTCGATTGTAAACCACATGACGTGATTGTGTGACCAAAAGCGATTGGATGGGCACAGTCATCCCCAAAGCGACGCCCGGAGTTTTCCGCCGGCCCGTGTATCCGACGCGCTGCGGATTGCAACGCGTTCATTGCTCACGCCGGAAAGCACATTCACTCATCGTTTTTCGACGTCTGGCCGCCAACGTCTTTGGTTCAATGGATCGACGCAACTTCAATGGCCCGACGCAGCGCGTCATCAAAGTCGGCAAACTCAACGAGCTCTTGCTGCACCTCTCGCCGGGCGAAGATGCGCACGCGCTTCACGTAATCATCGAACTGGATGCGGGCCAGCGAATCGATGACTGGAGAGACCTCACCGAGCGGCCGGTACGTGTTTTCCTTCGGGAAGAAGATGGATACATCGAACTCGACCTCACGATGCGGCGGTGGGGCATCGATCAGGATGTCGACCGGCGATAGACGCAGGCCGATATCGCGGCGATTCAACTCATCGACCAGCGCCCGGCCGCAGCGCACCAGAGACTCGTATGGTCGCCGCGCGAGTAGCGTGTAGATGTCGAGCTGCTGGTAATGCGAGTACTCGGCAACCCGCTTGAACAGTGCCCGACGCGGCCCGAAAATGCCCTCAATCAAGCACTCGCACTCAGTACCACGAGCCTGCTCACGAAGCACGTTTACCGTTTCAGACTCCGTCATCTGAAACAACGTCGGCAAGTCGAGCTGTCCATGCAATTCGTAGAATGAGCGGGCAAACATGCTGGTCGACGACCGCACGGCATGGTGCCAGTAGACCTCGCTGAACATCACATACCGGGCAAACACCATCAGCTCGGCGGCAGTCTTGCCTTTCTGTGTGATGGCCAGCCCGTCGCCCGCTTCGTTCAGGACCAGTGATTGAATCAGGCGGTTCTTGTCGAAGTGACGTCCGTAGGGAACGCCACAGTGCAGACTGTCGCGTTCCAGATAGTCCATTTTATCGATGTCGATCGGACCTGACAGAATCGACCGCACGAGTCGCAATTCAGGCGAATCGGTCTTCGCGACCAGCACATCCAGCACCTCGCCGGGATCAATGTCCCAATCCGATCGCAGCACTTGAGCGAGTTCGCGATCGGGTCCTAAATACTCGGCTGCCCAGGCCTCGTGCGGCGGCAGATCAGCCAGGCCCAGGTCCTCGATCGGATGACAGTACGGCCAGTGTCCGAGGTCATGCAGCAGAGCGGAGACCAGCAGCACTTCGGCCTGATGCGGATCGACGATGTCGGCGAAGCGCTCTCCGCCGCCAAGCTGCCAGCAGTACCGAATCGCGTTGTTGAAGACGCCCAGCGCGTGCTCAAACCTCGAGTGCGTTGCGCCGGGGTAAATCTGAGCGGCCAGGCCGAGCTGTGAAATATGCCGCAACCGCTGAAACTCGACCGTGTCGACGACCGCGCGCACACGCGGCGTGAACGGGACGTCCTGCTCGTTTGGAATCCGGACGATCCCGCGTCCCGCGGAAAGGCTCGCAAACTCAGGGATATCACTGAAGGGGTGCTGCATGAGCCACATGCTGACACGGCATTCCGCAGTCGGCAAGGAGTGCCCGGCTGGACCTCTGGATGTCGCCCGATTGCTGTCTGATCGGTCAGCGTGGCAGAGCCGACAGCTCTCGGCTGAACGGGGCCATTCCAACGGCTTGCCCTGTTCAAACAGCGGGATATAATCCCGCCCCTCATAGTCGGAGGGGTGAAACCGGTCGCATCGAAATCGTGCCGCGCTCACCTCGTATTCGTTCTGGTGCCCGATACGGAAACTCTGTTTCGACACCGCAGTAGCGAATAGTTACTGATAGCGCAAGTGGCGGAATTGGCAGACGCGCCAGGTTGAGGGCCTGGTGGGCCCTACGGCCCGTGGAGGTTCGAGTCCTCTCTTGCGCATTCAGTTTGCCCGCAATTGACTCGGGTCCGTGAGTCTCGGAGCATTCCATACTGACCCGAGCATCAGGGGCTGTAGCTCAATCGGTTAGAGCAGCGGACTCATAATCCGTTGGTTGGGGGTTCAAGTCCCTCCAGCCCTACTCTTAGACTCTCTTGTTTTAAGCAGTATTTGGCGATCCACAGGGACGTACGGAATTCTGAATCTACGCGATTCCGTGCCCTGACTTCACCGCCAGCTCGGTGAGGGTGGTCTGCATTTGCTCGACTTCGCCACCCGCGAGCGGACGTCCTTGCATGGCCTTGTGCCTCTTGGCGCGTACCCGAATAAGCGCTCGGCAGACCGCTACTCAGTTGTCGGGCCTGGCAGCAGCAGTTCGGTTTGATCCTTGGCGATCGCCAGATTTGCTTCCTGGAGTGCACTCCCGGCTCGGCTCTTTTTTGTTCGACCGGCAGGGAATTCTACCAGGAGTGTGTCGTCTCGGTGGTCGAAACCACCACGATACCGAGGCTCCAACTGAAAGGCGGCCGCATGATTTTCCGCCACATTGCTGTTGTCCTGCTGGCGTTCGGTTTGTTGTCGTGGCCCGCAGGCGCCGCAGAGCCAACTCGTGTGGCACTCGTCACTTCCGGTGAATCGTCAGCGGCTGACGCGGTGATTGACCTCGCGATGGTTGCATTGAGTCAGCAGGAGTCAGTTGTACTGCTTGAGCGGAAGGCCGTGAGCGACGCTCTGGCAGAGCAGGAACTGTCGCTGGCCGGTTCGCAGGGAGCCGATAGTGCGATTCAGGTCGGCAAGCTGCTCGCGACTGATGTGTTTGCCGTCGTCGAAGTCGAGGCCATTGGGTCGCGCGGACGCCGCAGCGGAGATGAGCAGGTTCCGGCGCCGGTTGGACTCGTCGTGTTTGATGCCCGGACGGGAACGCGGCTGTGGGATCAGGCTCTGCCGCCGTCTGATGCTGAAGAACTTTCGAAGACGGTCAGTACGGGCGTCATGTCTGCCGTCGGAAAAGCCCGGTCTGATTCCGCGGACCGAAAAGCGGTTTGTCTGGTCACGGTCCGGAATGCGGAGTTGCCGCGAAGTTTCGACTCGTACCGTCCCGCGATGGCGGCGCTGCTGCAGAGGCAACTGGCGCGGCAGCCGGCGCTGGAGCTGCTCGAACGCCGACATCTCGAACATTTCAATCGGGAACGAAATCTGGCGGCCGAAGCAGTCGGTCGGGAACTCACCGGGTCGGCCATTCTTATTGCAGTCGACCTCACGCGAGCCGACAAAACCAATGCCGTCCGAGCTGTGGCAGTTCTGACAGACAGTGCGGGCAGGCGATTAGGTACGGCCACCGCGCAGGTCGACGAGCCCGACGTGTTGTCTCTGACAGAACGTCTGGCTGAGTCACTTGTCCGCGAGTTGGGTCAGACATTCGCCGGGTCACTTGCGAACCCGCGTCTGGAAGCACGTCGATTTCGGATGGAGTCAAATTCGGCAGTGATTCATGAGCGGTTCGCAGATGCCATTCCGGCGGGTGAAGCAGCGTTTGCTCTCGTACCCGATGACATCGAACTCGCGGCTGATCTGGCGAACACGCTCGCGCGAGGCAGTCGCAACCTGGTGTTCACAAAACAGACCAGCCCGACCCGCAGGAAACTTGAACCGGCGACGGATGCGGAAATCATTCTGGCAATCGACTGGGTGTCCAGGTCGCTTGCGATTCGACGGCAGTTCTATGCGGCGGCCCGCTCCAGCGGCGACGTCGAACGGATTGATGCGGACGGGCGTCAGTTCGCTCATCTGGGTTGGGCGTTTCCGGCAGAGTCGGCCATCGAGACGATCATGCGGCGGTACCGGTACGTCACTCCGGACGAGCCGCCATCTGCCGTCGTCGGTACAGCTCTGCGCCGACTTAAGGCCGAATGGCTCGCCTGGCAGACCGAGATTGCCGATGCCGGTGCTCCGCTCGCCGCGGCGCGCGAGCGTGCGCATCGCATGCTGATGTTCGACGACCCGGGCGCTTGCATCGCGCTGGAAGCCGCATGGCTGATGAAGTGGTACCAGCAGACGCGAGACAATCTCGATGAGAGCGCGACGTCACCGCGTGATTGCACCTACACGGCACGGACACTCGGTGGCGGATGGCTGGAGCCGACTCCACAACAATGCGAACCGCTGTTCGAAGCCTACGCCACGATTCAGGCCGACGATTCGCACGTCATGTTTCCGTTCATGGGTCTGCAGGGGCGAGCATATCTCTGCCGCCTGTCGGGACAGCCTGTGTCACAGGACATGATTGATGACGCCCAGGCCCTGCGACGGCAAGTGCTGGAACACGGAGGTCGCCTGGTGGGTTTGGGCTCGAAGGCTCGGATCGCGGACAAGCAACTGGCCTACGAAGCCTTCTTTGAGATCATCCGGTGGCCGTGGACGGGCGAGTCACCGGCCGAGCGACTTGAAGCGGGAATGACGGGCTATCGCAGCATGCTCGACCAGGGCGTGGCGACTAGCACCATGGTCATTCCTCTCGAAATGATGCTGGCCGCCGAAGAAGAACACTGGCCTGAGCTGTACCGACTCGTTCAAGACCTCGAAAAGCGTCACCGGGAGAAGCAGTTCAGGACGAAGTTTTACTGGTCTTCGGTGGCGACAAGGGTCGGGAAGATTCGTGCGACGATCCTGAAACGGTATCCGGACCTCGACCCGTCACGCCGTCCGCGCGAGTGGAATTCAACGCAGCAGCTTGTGGACGTCAAAGACGTCCCGGGAGTCGATTACGTCATCATCCCGATGCTCGTGAAGGACCGCCTGTTATGCCTCGGAGTCACCCGTGGCACGTCGCCCTGTCGGGTCAACCTGATTGAGGCTCCTCTGTCCGGCGACGGGTCGCCGCGCGTTGTTAACGAAACAACATTCACAACCCGATTCATCACGTACCGGGGGCAGGGCCTGAAGAACATTCGCGGAGTCTGCCGAACAAGCGATGCCGTCTTTGTCGCGACGGCGGAAAGCGGCGTTGCCCGTCTGCCGTTTGATGGCAGTCCGCCGACGTGGATCACAACGGACTCTGGACTGCTGTCGAATTACACGCATGCGATCGCAATGCTGAATGATCGTCTGATTGTGGCCAGCGGTGATCTGGGCGCTGATGGGTTCGTCCTTGGCAAAGAGATGTATCTGCAGAGCCTGGACCTTGAGGCGGGCACGCACAAAGTCATCGTGTCGACGCGTCGCAAAGACCGGCAGTCCCCCTTCGACGACGGGCCGTTATTCGACGTGAACGCCATAGTGGCCGACCCGGAACGCGACCGGTTGCTGCTGATGATTCAGATCGAGCACCGCCCCGGAAGATCCGGCGGCGACCCGAAGACGGGCTTCTGGGAGTACTCTCCGAAAACCGGATTCCGGCAGCTTGCGCACCTCGTTGGACACCTTCGTGAAGGCTTCGCCGATTCGTTTCCGGATGGAGTGCAGAGCGATCGGATGTGGCTGACGGACCGTGGTGGCATCATGGGAATGAATCTGAAAGACGACACACTGGACTGGGCTTACCGCACCAACCAGACGGTATGGACGCGCTCGATTCGCAACCGGATTGAGACTCAGGTCCGCTACAAAGGTCCGTTCGTCCTCACTGACGATGCCTTGTGGACATTCGAGCCGCTTGGCCGATTCGACATTCGCTCCCGCAAGTACACACGCTTCGCGACGCCGGCCGATCCCGAGCGTCTGCGATTCAACCATCGCTTCGAACGCTGGACAGCATTCCTGCGTGTCCTGCCGAATCGAGAGCAGATGCTGTATGTCGATGGCAAGTCGATCTGGCTGCTTGAAATTCCACCGAATTCCGCCGATTGACCGGCCGGTCAGCCCATCGTTTCTTCAGCGCGAATCCACCGTCATCACGTGTCATGCACACCTACCGCTTTGTCAACGTTGAATATTGGGGTGGCTGGGGTCGAGCGCAGCGAGCCCCCAGTTGCAGTGCTGGGGGCTCGCTACGCTCGACCGCCAGCCACCCGATCCCACTATTTAACGTTGACGCGGCACTACTTCGCAATTTTCCACAGGTGTTTGTCACTGCGGACGAACAGGCTGCCGAAACTTACCCCCCCCCCCCCTCAATGACTCTCAGCAGCGTTCTGAGAGCCTCCGGTGACACAGCCAACGTATAGCAAGAGCGGTCCTGAGCACGTGATAGACGTCAGGAGTCAACGATCGCCCGCGACGTGGTCTGCCAGCCACCACGTTAGTCGAGCGGCAGATGAGAATTTACCTGCCAGTGTCGGTAGCTGGATTCGCAAGAATTCAGTTTCCCTGAGTGCCTGAATTCTTGCGAATCCAGCTACGGGTAAGAACTCATCTGCCGCTTGCCTTACAAGCTGTGGACGGGACTTCGGTGCGTAAAGTCGAGTTATTCCGGTTGCGCGGGTTCCTCAGACCTGTCATGGGCTTCCCATCACCACGTCAGTGCCGGATGGATGGAGATGCCCGGTTCTTATGGTCGCTCGCCTCGATCGCACGGCACGATGGACCGCTCCAAACCACTGATGGTGAGCCGATGTCGCAAAGCACGTCTTTGTCACGACATGCCGGTTACACGGCTTTGACACGAATGTCACCAACGACCAATGCCAGCTAAGAAAGGTTTGTCTTAACGTGCGGGTACGACAGGTGACGCGGTCAAGTCACGAAACGTGAGCCAGGTTACAGGAAGCAACAGTTGCCACTGGGCAACACCGTTTTCGATGTCGACCTGACTGGGGCTTTCGCATGCAACTCTCATCCTGGCTCAACCGGTTTCGTAACCGCCTTCGTTCACACTCTTCGTCCCGTCGCCTGCAAACGACCGAACGACTGGAAAGCCGGGCCATGCTGACGGTCACGGGCGTTCTGGTCGGGACCGAACTGTCGATATTTGTGGACGCTGGCGACGACGTCTCAGTCCAGAACGACCCGGCAACCGGCAACGTCCAGGTAATTGCCAACGGCTCGCCAGCGACTGGAGTTCCGAGCGTTCAGTCCAGCGTGCTGACGGCACTGAACGTGTTTGCTGGTAGCGACGACAATGTGCTGGACGTGAGCGCTGTTTCTGCCGCTGATTTCGGTTCGCTGTCGACCAGTGGATCAATCGCAATCGAATCAGGAGACGGGAACGACCAGATCACAGGCAGCGATGACTTCGCTGAGAGCATCAAAGGCGGCGATGGCAACGACACGATCGACGGTCAGGGTGGGAACGACACGATCGACGGCGGCAATGGTGATGACCTGATGACCGGTGGGCTCGGAGCAGACTCACTAGACGGCGACGATGGAAACGACACGATCGACGGCGGTGACGGTGGCGACAACATTGTTGCGGGAGATGGAGACGATTCCGTCACGGGCGGCTCAGGAATGGACACGATCGACGCGGGCCAGGGAGCCGATTTCGTCGATGGCGGGGACGACAACGACACGATCAATGGCATGTCTGGTAACGACACAATCATCGGCGGTGCGGGAAACGACAGTGTCCTTGCCGGATCGGGAAATGACAGAGTATCGGGCGATGATGGCGACGACGTGATCAACGGACAAGGTGGCGACGATACACTTGAGGGCGACCTCGGCAATGACGTGCTGTTCGGTGGTGACGGCAAGGACGCACTCAGCGGTGGCGCCGGCGACGACATTCTGAACGGGCAATCGGGTAACGATACCGCTGTCGGAGGCGTTGGTAACGACACGCTGCGCGGCGGAAGCGGAGCCGATGTGCTGGGTGGCTCAGTCGGGGACGACGTACTCAAAGGACACAGCGGCACCGACACACTCGACGGAGGGTCGGGGCAGGACATACTGGACGGTGGATCGGGTAACGACCTAGTCGAGAGTATCGGGAACGTTGTGGGACTCCTGACCGTTAACAACGTGTCCACTCTTGAGGGCGGCACCACGGTCGGAAACACAGAAGAAGTAGCGACATTCACCGTGTCCCTTACCAACCCGGTCGATCAGACCGTGACTGTGACCGCTTCCACCGTGGATGGCACTGCAATTGCCGGTACAGATTATCTGGCAACAACTGTCCCGGTGATTTTTCTCCCGGGAGAAACAACGCAAACCATTTCAGTCACCACAATTGCAGACAGAACGATCGAGTCAGACGTAACTTTCACGCTTCAGTTGACCAACCCGCTGGGAGCCGACATTCTCGCTTCCACCGGCACCGGAACAATCATCGACGATGACACGCTGATGTTCAGTGCAGCAACGACGACCAATGTTGGAACATCGCCGCGTCGTATCGCTGAGGGTGACCTGGACAACGATGGCGACATCGATCTTCTCGTCGTGAACAGCGACTCCGACAACTTGACGCTGATGTTAAATACAGGCAGTGGCAACTTCATTACGACTCTGATTCCATCAGGAGGAACGGCACCAAACGATGTCGTCATCGGTGATCTCGATAACGATGGAAATCTGGACTTTGCGACGGCCAATCTTAACTCTGATGATGTTTCGATATTCTTCAACGACGGAACGGCAGGTTTCGGATCACCAACCGTAGTGGGAGCATTCGGGAATCAGTCATCGGGAATCGCTGCAGGCGATCTGAACGGAGACGGGTTCGATGACCTCGTCGTTGCCAACAGTACCGGCAGTTCTGCTCGTCTGGTCAACAATGGCGACCGGACCTTTCAGGCGGCAGTCCCCGTGCGTTTTACGGGTGGCGGCTTCGGCAGCGTTGCAGTGCTTGATCGCGACCAGGACGGCGACCAGGACATTGTGGTTGTCGGAGAAACGTCGGGAACCCGAGTCGTTCATGTTATTAACAATGGTTCTGGGGGCTTTAACTCATTTTCCAACAGCCAGATTGGCGTAGCTGCAACAAGGATTGACTCAGCAGATTTTAACAACGATGGAAATGCTGGGTACATCGTGTCTCTGTTTGGCTCGAATCAAATTCGCGTCCGTATCAACGGTGGTGGTGGTTCCAGCCAGCGAATTTCTTCGATTGATGGGCCTCGTTCCGTTGCCACCGGAGACTTTGATGAAGACGGATTTCTGGACGCAGCCGTACCGCACACCGTTTCGAATCTGGGAACTGTCGGGGTGATGCTTGGAAACGGAACCGGAAACCTCGCCACTGCTTTGGAGTTTCCTGTCACATCCGGAACGACTCCTGAAGACGTTGCCGTGGGTGACTTTGACGGGGACGGCGATCTCGACCTGGCAACCGCTGACATCAATACAGGCACTGTGTCGATCCTGTTTCAGGTATTGCCCACCGTTCCTGCTGACGTGAATCCAACGATATCAGACGCTGGCGACTCTCTAACGGGAGGCACCGGAAAAGACACTCTCATAGGGTCACTGGGCAATGATCTTCTAAACGGCGGTGATGGTCGAGATTCGATCGAGGGCAGCGCCGGTAATGACTCGATTCTGGGCGGCTCAGAGGACGACACCATCAACGGCGGGAGTGGCAACGACACGATCGACGGACAGGCTGGAGACGACATCATTCGCACAGGGACCGGGCAGGACCTGATTGTCTGGAACGGTGCTGGCGACGGAATCGACACGATCGACGAGTCGGCTGGCTCACAGGAACTGCTTGTGCAGGGCACCAGTGCCGCGAACACGTTCGTCGTGGATCGGGTTGACATCGACGACGTTGACTTCCTGCGGATCTCAGAAGCCGGTGCGTCGATCACGACGTCCACTACCGTCAATGAAGTTTCTGTCATGGGCGGCAATGGCAACGACTCGATCACAGTGAACTCGATCGACGGAGTCAGGCCGCTGCGACTGGTCGTCGATGGTCAGACCGGCGACGACACCATCTCAGCAATGAATGCCCGCATCGGGAGAGTGCTGCTGGAATTGCAGGGAGGAGACGGTAACGACTCGATCACCGGGAGTGCCGACGATGATTTTATACGTGGCGATGCCGGAGATGATTTGCTTGCTGGCGGATCAGGCAATGATGTGGTTGATGGTGGTGCCGGGCTCGATATCGTCAACGGAGAAGCCGGGAACGACACTCTGTTGGGAGGCTTGGATGACGACACACTCAACGGCGGAGACGGCGACGACAGCCTGTCGGGCAGCTTCGGTAACGACGTCCTGATGGGCAACGACGGCGACGATACACTTCGAGGCGGCTTCGGTAACGACAACCTCAACGGCAGCGTGGGCAACGACCTGCTGGATGGACAGCAGGACGACGACACCCTGGCTGGCGGTTCGGGCGACGACTCACTCGACGGCGGAACCGGCGACGACACAGTCAAAGGTCAGTCCGGAAACGACCAGATCAAAGGCGGAGACGGCAACGATCGCATTGAGGGCAACAGCGGCGCCGACACGATCGATGCAGGCGACGGAAACGACACAGTGCTGGGCGGCAATGGTCGCGACATCATCGATGCAGGCGACGGCAACGACAGCATCAACGGCATGGGCGGTCGAGACACAATCCTCGGCGGTGACGGCAAAGATACACTGCTCGGCGGCGGAAGCGCTGACTTCATCTACGGCGGCAATGGCACGGACACGCTAAGAGGCAACTCCGGCACGGACCGATTCAACAGTGGTGAAGGTGGTCAAACTCCCAAGGATCTGGCAGCCGGCGAGACAGACGACCAGAACCTGACGATCCAGACGTCCGTGCTCCAGGCACTCGCCGAACTCAATGGGTTCTGATCAGGGAACCGCCAGGGCTGTCACTCTGTCTGGCGCGTTCTCATTCTCGGCGGGACTGCCGACTTCCATCAGGCACTCTTCGCTTCTTCGTGCCGATTCTGCTGCGGCTGCGTTGCGCTCAACTGGTTGCGTAACAACGCATGTCAATCATCGTTTCGTCAGTGTGAATACATCCTCATCACGTGTCGTGGACACCTACTGCTTTGTCAACGTTGAATATTGAGGTGGCTGGGGAGATTGGGTTTGCGGGGAAATGAATAAACTGTTGCGCGAGGGATTGAATATCGAATACCGAACAAGGAATTTCGAATGTTGAAAGACGACAGGACCCCCCTTCGAAATTCGAAATTCCTTGTTCGATATTCAGCGGTTCAGCAGCCCATGCTGACGGGGGCGTTGCGCAACAATTCTCGCCCGATCAAACGCACCCTTTCATCAGGCCAGGGTTGGGGTGAGGGGGGAATGGGACGCTGAGTGAAAGCCCCCTCACCCCAGCCCTCTCCCCCAAAACATTGGCGATGCAGGGCTCTACTGCAAAAGACAGTCGACCGCGCCAATGTTTCGGGGGAGAGGGGGCAAGAGTGTGCAACTTCAAAACTGGCGCTCGACCCCAGCCACCCGATCCCGCTATTCAAAAGTTGCCGCGGCACTACTTCGCGATCTTCCACAGGTGTTTGTCACTGCGGACGAACAGGCTGTTGTCCGAGATTGCTGGTGTGGCGAGGATCGTTTCGCTCAGCTCGTTCTCGCCGACGATTTCGCCTTCCGCTCCGCTGATGTCGACGACCTGACCGACGCCGGTTTCATTGAAGAAGATCAGGTGTTTGCCCGCAGCAACCGGTGTGGCGCTGAACGGCCCTTTCAAGCGCAGTCGCCAGAAGAGGCTGCCGGAACTGGCGTCGGCACACTGCAGGACGCCGGCGCGATTGACGACGAACAGCTTGTTACCAATTACGACCGGGCTGGCTGTGGAGGGGCTCAGTTTGTTGTCTTTCCACAGTTCTTCGAATTCACCGTTGCCCGGACGCAATACGGTCAATCCGTTGGACGGAATCAGCACGGCGCCGTTTGAAACGACCGATGAGGGAATCGTTGAAGCGCCGTTGCCGAATTCCCAGGCGGTTTTTCCGGTCAACGGGTCAACCGCTTCGATCCCCTTCGATGACTGCAGCAGTGCCAAAGCGTCGTCGCCCTTTCCGTAGATCACAGGCGACGTCCAGTTGGCTTTCTTTGGGCGCGTCTTCTTCCAGCGCGATTGACCGGTCGTCGTTTCGATGCCCGTCGCAAACGACTCGGCATCGTTTTCGACCTGCACAATCAGTGTCTCTCCGACAACGATTGGTGATGACGCCATGCCCAGGCTGTTGCTGGCATTGGGGAAGTCGTAGGTCAGACCTCGGAACCACACCAGGTCGCCTTCCAGGTCCAGGCAGGCCAGATCGTTACTCGAAAAGAACGCGAAGATGCGTTCGCCGTCACTGGCCGGAGTTGGTGTCGCCACGCACATTTTCGGATGCGTCATCGTGCGGCCGGTGGCCCAGAACTGTCGATGCCACTGCTGCTCACCCGACGCGCGGTCGAAGCTGATCACATGCAGCCGGTCCTGCCGGAATCCGCTGCTGGCCGTCACGATGACCTGGTCGCCGATCACGATCGGTCCCGACAACCCGCGTCCAGGGAGTTCCGCTTTCCAGCCGATGTTCTCGTTGTCGGACCAGGTCACGGGAATGTCTGCATCGAGCGAAACGCCCGAGACATCGTTGCCCCGAAACTGCCGCCAGTCGGCGCCGGTCAGGCAGACAACGAAACTCAGAGCAGCAGACACAGAGACGATGCGATGAAGTTGAGTTCGACAGGTCATTAGTTTGTCTCCTGTGTCTGAGCGGCGGCGGCGACGACGTTGGATTTCCGACGAAGCGTGTTCGCCGCACTGAATCGACTCTGATGCACTGCGATCCCTGAGGAGTGGCACACACGCAATTGAAGCTGATACCGCTGCGCCCAACTATCTTTCTGCTCATTCTGGCACAGCTTGACGAGGATCACGTTGCGACCGGCTTTGAGTTTTCCACCGACCTGGTACTGATCGATCCCCATACCGCGGTGGTACTCGTCGCGTCCAAACAGCAGCTCTCCGTTCAACCAGATCTTCCAGGCATTGGGCGTCCCGAATCGAAACTGGATGTCGTCTGCGTCTCCTGATTCGAATGTCGTCGTGAGGTACATCACCGCGCCCTTGTGGGGCGCAATTGACTTGGCGATGTCGAGGATTCCGTATGCGTGCTCTGTCCCGATTTCATCCCATGCCACCTCACCACGCTGCCCTGCGAGCTTCGCATCGAGGTCGAGTTTCTCTTCCGGCGGGTAGGGTTTGTCGAAGCCGACCAGGCCCTCATTGTTGAACGGGCCAATGATCCGCCACGACGTCAGAAATCCGTAGTGACCGGCCAGGTCAACGTCCTTACCAAATTTCTTCAGCGCGGCGGCAATGTGCTTCACCTGATCCGAATCCGTCGCCCCGGACAGAGCTTGCTGGTAGGTCTTCACGGCGGCTGGATCAGCGCTAATCTCATCGGCCATCATGATCAGACGGGCCACGGCATCGCGGCGAAACTCGGGGCTCGGATCCAGCAGCATCTCTGGAATGATTCGCTTCTCGGCCGACTTGTCGACTCGCAGCAGTAGCTCATAGCCCAGGCGGCGGGCTCGAGGATCGGCGGAACGGTCCCATACGAGTTCTTCGATCTGCCCGGCTGGCAATTTTGCTCCATCGGCGAGCTGCCGGTCCGCGATGGCTTCCACCGCGCTACGCAGATAGTTGGCCGCCAGCGGTGACGCGCCGGTGAATCCCTTCAGCACGGCGGGTATGGCATCCGCTTCGGCGGCAGAAAGTGTCTTCACTGCCTGGGTCGCCGCCTTGTTGCCGACACCCTCCTTCTGAACTGCATGGATCGCTTTCAATACAGCGGTCGGATCGGCGGACTCACAGACGCGCGGCACTGCGATGGAAAAGAGCAATGCGATGATTGCCAAACGACAAAACATACCGGACTCCTCAATGACGGAGAGATGTTGAATGGTGGAAACGGTCCCGGAAACGGACGCGGATCGAGACGATGCCTCAGACTGTGTTGGACAGAAGGTTGCGAAGGACGCGAAGCAAATGATCGACGGCGTCCCTCGCGACCTTCTGTCATAGATTTTCGGAACGGGATTGTCGCGGCGAGTGACCGGGGCGTCCACAACACGGCATACCGGTCTTGCCCGCAGGTCGAAGCTGGCGAGCTGATTTCTTACCGCTCGCCTTTGTTCTCCGGGTTAGCTCGCTGCGCCAGATTCGCATCGATCCATTGGATCAGATGTGTGGAAATCACTGACTTCTCGCCAGACCACTCTGCCAGTGTGGCGCCGGACGGGCCAATGAGCTGCACGTCGTTCGTCGGCGATCCAATGGCTTGCGGACTGTTCAGAACCACGACGTCGCAGTTCTTGGCACGCAGTTTCTGCAATGCGTTCTCGCGAGCGTTCTCGGCCTCCAGTGCAAAGCCGACGACCCAGTGATGATCGCGCCGATGGCCGAGCTGAGCGAGTACATCATCCGTTTCAATCAACTCGATCGAGATGGGTTCGCCGGTCTTGGTCATTTTGCCGTTGGTGCGCTGTCGCGGCTGGTAGTCACAGACTGCTGCCGCGGCGATGACTCCGTCGCAGTCCGGAAATGCCGTCAGGCAGGCGTCACGCATGTCGGCGGTGGTGACGACCTGGCGGACGTCACATCCGATCGGAGGCTGCAGATCGACCGGGCCGGTGACAAGTATGACTTCATGTCCGGCATCGATCGCGGATTGGGCCAATGCGTAACCCATGCGCCCGCTGCTGGCGTTCGACAGGTAACGCACATCGTCAATGTATTCGCGGGTCGGCCCGGCGGTGAGGAGAATTCGCATGCCCGCATGATGGCGATCACGCCGCGTTAATTCGACAATGCAGCATCGGACCTTCTCTGGACGAGACTACGAACAACACTGGTGCCCCATGGTAAGCCTTCCCATCTGCCCTCTCTGCAAAGCGGCCATGCCGGCCACGTCAGCGACGGACTCAGAATTCTTTCCGTTCTGCAGCGAGCGCTGCCGCAACGTCGATCTGTTTCGCTGGGGTCAAGGCAAGTACGCCATTGTCGAACCACTCAGCCCGGACCAACTGGTCGAGCATTTCGAAGACGAGCTGGATGACGAGGGATACTGAGGATCGCGTCGCACATCTCTTGTCTTTATCCGCCGCCGATGGCAGGAATGAAGTGAACTTCCGCGTCGGCTGGTACTTTCTGATACAGGCCCAGGCTGCTGATCTGGCTGCCGACTGAGACGCTGAGACCAGGACGGAGTTCATCGCCCTGACAGAGTCGGTCGCGGACTCCGGGAAAGCGCTGTTCGAGCTGAACGACGATCTCACGGACCGAGCTGGCCGTGATCTCGATCGTCTCGACGCCGCCCGTCAGGCTGCGAATCTGCGGTGGAATGTAAACAGTGGGCATGTTTTGGTGATCGATTTACATAAGGCTAGTATACTGCCCGGACATCATAGCGAGTTTCCGCTTTGATCAGCGGGCGTAGTACGAGCATGAGTCACACGTCATGGCGTCCGATCTTGCTCTGACCATCACGGGTGACCGGGAAGTTCAAGTCCTACAGGCGTCGCCCGCTTCCAGTCGAAGCCGACTCAACCTACAAATCAGTCAACAGCTTGCCGGATTCATCGGCTTCCAGCGTCTTCAGGACGCGCCGGGATTTGACCACTTGATGGGACACCATGGCCGAAATTCGCAAAACACCGGAAATTACGGCAAATTCCAGGCTCGCTGAACTGGTCGAGCAATACGACACGCTCATTAATGAGTTGAGTCCACGCGACGCAACGGCCGTGTGGAAGCCGTCGACCGACGACTTCCCGAACAGCGTTCAATTGCACATCAGCAATACATACGGCGCCGGCAGCCGGACACTGAGCGTTGCCGACCTCATCGACAGTGACGGTATGCTTGCGCGTGTTTCGCGGCTGGTGGGCGATCTGGTTTATCAGCAGTGCGACGACGTGCAGGGCACCAGTAAGCTGGCGCATCTGGCGAGCTTCGTGCCCGGTCGACTTTGTTACCGATTCACGGAAGACGATCCGGATATTCCGCTGCCGTCGGGCGAAGACACATCGTGTGCCGTTCTGTTTGCGGATATCTCGGGGTTCACGAGTCTGACGGAGCGACTGGCACAGAAAGGGGCCGTCGGTGCCGAAGAGCTGACGGCCGCACTGAACAGCTACTTTGGCGAACTGATTGGCATCGTCGGTCGCTTTGGCGGGGACGTGCTGAAGTTTGCCGGCGACGCGCTGCTGGCAACATTCGAAGACCGCGTCGCCGGTGAAGACCTGCAGGATGCCGCGGCTCGGGCTGTCTCAGCCAGTCTTGTCATTCAGAAACAGATGGAAGACTTCCCCGAAGTCGAAGGCCAGAAACTGTCGTTGAAGATCGCGCTGGCCGCGGGCGATTTGCGGTTGATGCATCTGGGCGGCGTCTTCGGTCGCTGTGAATTGCTGATGGTCGGTGATTCACTGAAGGAACTTGGCGACGCCAACGATCTGGCCGGGCCGGGTGATATCATCGCCGCGGACAGCTTCTGGCGACGGGTTGACTCGCTGGCCACGGGGACGCCGATTGAAGGCGGCAACCACCGCATCCACTCCGTGAGCCGCGCAACAGAGGAATTCGAGACGGACGGCAAGAGCGGTCAGTTGGCTTTGACGAGCGCGCCGTTCCGCGATTCGTCAATTGCTGCGATGCGGGGATATATCCCCGCGGCGATCTACTCGCGACTGATGGCCGGTCAGACAGACTGGCTGGGGGAACTTCGCAAAGTCACGGTCGTGTTCGCAAATCTGCCGGGATTCAATCTGAAAACGCCCGTGCGGGAAGCCCAGCGTGTGATGGCCGTTCTGCAGCGGACGATGTATCGGTTTGAAGGCAGCCTCAACAAACTCAGCGTGGACGACAAAGGCGTGTCCATGCTGGCGGGCTTCGGGCTGCCTCCCATCGCTCATGAAGACGACGCGGCACGAGCGATCGGCGCGGCTCTGGAACTACGTGAACGGATCAGCGAGCTGGGCTGGAAGTGTTCGATTGGCGTAGCTACAGGGCGTATTTTCTGCGGCGCCTACGGAAATGAACAACGCCGCGAATACACCATGATCGGCGACACGGTGAATACATCGGCGCGTCTGATGCAGGCGGCGCGTGGGGGCATCCTGTGCGAACAGTTCACTTTCCAGGGTGCCGAATCGCGATTCGATTTCGACACGCTCGAACCCATGAAAATGAAGGGCAAGAGCGAACCGGTGCCCTGTTACCGGCCGCTCGAACTCCGCGCACACACACGTCAGCGGTCGGCGCACGAAATCACCATCATCGGGCGAGATGCTGAGCAGCAGCTTTTCGCGAAGCTGCTCGACGATCTGTGCGAGCATCAGCAGAGTTCCGTGATGTTGCTGGAAGGCGAAGCCGGGAGCGGCAAGTCGCATCTCGTCAACGCGTTTGCTCAGCGAGCGGAAGCAGCGGGGTGCCGCGTGCTGCACGGGCAGGCTGATGCCATCGAGCGGTCGACGCCGTGGTACATCTGGCGAACGGTGATCGCTGACATCGTCGGACAGGCGGAGCTGGGACGCGATCACAATGTTCTGAAACAGGCCATTTGCGAGCAGTTCGAACTGGACGACGAGTTGCAGAAACTGCTGCCTCTGTTGTCGTCGATCCTGCCCGTGACATGGCCGGACAACGAGTGGACCGCCCAGATGAAGGGCGCCATTCGGGCGGACAATACCAATCGGCTGCTCGTCCAACTGATCTCACTGACCGCTCGGAATGCCCCGCTGGTGATCGCTCTCGATGACACGCAGTACTTTGACTCTGCTTCGCTCATGCTGTTGCGATCGGCGACCAGCAATGTCACGCCGCTGCACGCTCTGGTAGCGGCTCGACCTCTGGAGCGGCCACTGCCCAGGGCCACTGCCGCCATCCTGGAGCCGCCGACCTCGCACCTGATCCAGCTCGAATCCATGGACCCGGAAGATTCCGTGCAGATGGCCCGACACCTGTTCAAGGTCGAATACCTGCCGCCACCCGTCGAGCAACTGGTCCGGAATCGCGGTCAGGGGCTTCCACTCTATATCGAGGAACTGGCGCTCACACTGCGCGACACCGGGACGGTGGAAATCAGCGACGGGACGGCACGACTGACTGGTGATCTGGACCAGTTCGAGACGAGAGAGGTCTCCGAGTCACTCGAACGTGTGATCATTAACCGTGTTGATCGGCTGCAACCGTCGGAACAGTTGGCCCTTAAGGTGGCAAGTGTCATCGGATTTGATTTCTCGCACCTGGCGCTGCGGGACGTGTTTCCTATCGAACAGGAACGCGACGGATTGCCGGAACATCTGGAGTCACTCGAAGGCAATCGCCTGATACGCCGGACGGAAGATCGGTCGGAACTGGAGTACTCGTTCCGTAACCGCACGATCCGCGAAGTGGCCTACAATCTGATCCTTGTCAAACACCGTACCGAACTGCATGCATCAATCGCGGCGTGGATCGAAGAGAAATACGCGGGCCAGCTTGATGCCCATTACGCGCGCCTCGCGACACACTGGAGAAGCGCGGGTGAGTCGGTCCGGGCCATTGAATACCTTGAGCGAGCTGGCGAGAACGCGTTGGAGAACAACGCAAATCAGGAGGCCGTTCGCTTCTATCGGCGTGCGCTCGAGCTGGAAGCAGAACTGGACCAGCGAGTCGAACCACTGCGGCGCGGCAAATGGCAGCGGGGATATGCCGAGGCGCTCTATCGGCTCGGCGACATGAATGGCAGCCTGAAGCAGTTCCGCGAGGCCGTCTGCCTGTTCGGATATCCCGATTCCGAGACGCTTGTCAGCACTGCATGTCACGGTGGCGTCGAGATGGCGCGACAGCTTTTCAACCGCATCCGTGTCGGGGTGGCGGGTAAGCCAGCCGGTCGACCCAGCGAAGCTCTGATTGAGGCTGTGCGAACCTATGAGCGCCTGTTTGAGATCAACTACATCCGGAACGATATGCCCGCGGCCGTCGTGGCCACCTTTCGTGCGCTCCGCCTGGCCGAACGCTACGGCTCCAGCCCCGAACTGGCTCGCTGTTACTCGAACATGTCCGCCATGACGAGCGCGATGATGCTCCGGAAGGCCGCGTATCGCTACGCCGAACGGGCGCGCAGCATCGCGGCAAAGGCCGACGATCTCTCGGCGACAGCTTACGTCGACACGATCAACTCGCTGGCCTATATCAGCCACGGTGACTGGGAACAGGCACGCAAGACTCTCGACACCGGAATCAAACTGTGCCATGAAATCGGCGACCGGCGTCACTGGATCGAAGCCAATGCGCTGATTATCAACATGTCACTCTGGAGCGGCGACTGGAGCCAGCTTTCCGAGCATGCTGAAAACATCCGTGAAGCAGGCGAAGCTGACCAGTCAACGCAGGTGGCTTTGTGGGGTCATGCATGGGTGCTGTGGATTGCCACCACGGCCGATCCATTCAGCGACACCGTGCGATCTGCTGAAGCCTCGATGGAACGCTGGCTCGACACGGATGAGGAACTGGCCATTGCCGACGAGGTTCTGGCCCGTGGCAGTTTGCTCTTCGCACGTCTGCGACGCAGTGAATGGGACGAGGCGCTTGTGATCGCGGATCAGATCGAGGCAGCCATCGGTAATGCTCAGCCGGTGGCGGTCTACATGCTGGCGGGATACGCGACGATGTCGAACCTGTACTACGTCCTGTGCCAGTCGGGCAGAACGCCGGGCAACTCGACATTGCAGGACCTGCACCGCCGTCTGCTGCGGATGAAGCGTCGGCTCACGGTTTTCAGCATGACGATTCCGATCGCCACTCCGGTGAAAACGCTGTGCACGGGCCGTCTTCAACTTCTCAAGGGCCGGACCGCGAAGGCGCGGCGAGTATTTCGCAAGGGACTGCGGCAGTGCGAGCATCTTCGCATTCCGTACTTTGCCGCCACATTCGAAATGGAACTCGCGAAACTTGCCGAGTCCGATGCGGAACGCGCCGACTTGAGTGCTTCGGCGATGAAACGATTTCACGAGCTGGGAATCGAAACGCCCGAGATTTCATTGCAGCAGCCCGCTACCGTCGACAGTTGAAAAGCTGGCCTGTGGCGGGTGGGCGGAACAACCATTGGCATGGCAGCCACGCGCAACCGGCAGGACCGGACCGCGGCAATGTGAATCTCCCAATTGGGATCAGTGTCAGGACTCACGGGCAACGTAGGTTTGGACCGTCTGCAAAGAAGGTCCGATTTGACCGCTCAGGAGTCCCTCATGGTCGAAATCCGTAAAGCCCAATCCGTCGCGGCTGATGCCAGGCTGTCACAGCTTCTGGAACAGTACGACGAGCTCATCAGCGAACTCAGCCCGCGAAATGCGACAGCCGTCTGGGAGCCGGACGCTGACGAGCGCTCAGGTGGAGCACGATTGCATCTTAGCGATGCCTATGGTCGCAGTTGCCGTGTACTGAGCGAAATGGATCTGAACGACGGCGACCGCATGCTGGAAAAGATCTCGCGACTGGTCGGCGATCTGGTCTACCAGGAAAGCGAAAGTCTGCAGGACCGCTTACTGCTGGCACAACTGGCGAGTTTCGCGCCAGGACGTCTGTGTGAACGCTTCACAGAAGAAGAGCCCGAGATTCCATTGCCATCGAGTGAAGACACATCGTGTGCAGTTCTGTTTGCGGACATCTCGGGTTTTACCAGCCTGACCGAACGCCTGGCACGGAAGGGCGCTGTCGGAGCCGAAGAATTGACAGCCGCGCTGAACCGCTATTTTGGCGAGTTGATCGACATTGTCAGCGATTTCGGTGGCGACGTGCTGAAGTTTGCGGGAGACGCGTTGCTGGCCACTTTCGAAGACAGCGTCGCTGGTGCGGATCTCCGCGATGCCTGTGCCCGCGCGGCTGCGGCCAGCGTTGCGATCCAGAACGGGCTGCGTGACTTCCCCGAAGTTGAGGGAACGAAACTGTCACTCAAGATTGCGCTGGCGGCAGGTGATCTGCGGATGCTGCATCTGGGCGGAGTATTCGGACGCTGCGAACTGTTGATGGTCGGCGATCCACTTAAGGAACTTGGTGACGCGAACGACCTGGCCGGGCCGGGAGACATTATTGCGGCGGAAAGTTTCTGGAGTCGCATTGATTCTCTGGCAAGCGGATCGCCGTTAACGGCCGGCAACTACCGGGTCGAGTCATTGCGATGTGACGCCGAGGACTTCGAACTGGATGAATCGAGGGGTCAACTGGTCCTGACGAATTCGCCATTCCGCGATGAGTCTGTCGCAGCAATGCGCGGCTACATTCCGGCAGCCATCTACGCGCGACTGGCGGCCGGGCATACGGACTGGCTCGGTGAACTCCGCAAGGTCACCGTCGTGTTCGCGAATCTTCCGGGCTTCAATCTGCAAACGCCGCTGCAGGAAGCCCAGCACGTGATGGTCGCGCTCCAGCAGACGGTCTACCACTTCGAAGGCAGCCTCAACAAGTTGAGCGTCGACGACAAAGGCGTGTCTATGCTGGCGGGATTCGGGCTTCCGCCTGTCGCTCACGAAGACGACGCCGCACGGGCCATTGGCGCGGCTTTGGCACTGCGCGAACGGATCAACGAACTCGGCTGGGAATGTTCGATCGGCGTGGCCACCGGCCGTATTTTCTGTGGGGCCTACGGAAACGATGACCGCCGCGAATACACAATGATCGGTGACACGGTCAATACGTCGGCGCGTCTCATGCAGGCTGCTCAGCAGGGCATCCTGTGCGATCAGGCGACGTACTTCAGTGCGGAATCACGGTTCGGCTTTGATACGCTCGAACCTTTACAAATGAAGGGCAAGAGCGATCCCGTGGCGTGCTTCCGACCATTGGAACGCCGCAACAGTGATCGCCGCAGGGCGACGCGAAACACGACCGTCATCGGCCGTGAAAGTGAGCGCCAGTTGTTTGACGGGTTGCTCGAAGACTTGCGCATGCGACAGCAGAGTTCATTGCTGTTGCTTGAGGGCGAAGCCGGCATCGGGAAGTCACATCTGGTCAACGCGTTCTCGGAAATCGCAAAGCTGCGCGGCTGCCGCATCCTGCACGGAAACGGTGACGCGATCGACCAATCCACACCGTGGTTCGCATGGCGATCGGTTATTGCAGACCTGATCGGACGGGAAAACCTGAATCGCGATGCCGAGGATCTGCATCGCAATATCTGCGAGCGATTCGAGTTGGATGACGAGCTGCAAAAGCTGCTGCCGCTGCTGTCTTCCGTGTTGCCACAGGCGTGGTCAGACAATGAGTGGACCGCACAGATGAAAGGTGCGATCCGGGCCGACAATACCAACCGTCTGCTGCTGCGGATGATCGCAAAGGCGGCGCATGAGAATTCGCTCGTCCTGGTGATGGAAGACACGCACTGTTGCGACTCGGCGTCGCTGCGCCTGCTGCGTTCCGTCGCGGCAAATGTCCGACCGCTGCACGTGCTGACGACGGCGCGTCCGCTGTCACGGCCACTGCATAAAGATCTTGCCGCCATCGTGCACATGTCATCGTCTCATCACGTTCAGCTCGGACCGATGCCGGCAGACGATTCCGTGCTGCTTGTGCAGCACCTGCTGGCATCGCACCGACTGCCGCGACCGGTCGAGCAGCTCATTCGCAAACGCACGCAAGGGCATCCACTGCATGTCGAGGAACTCGCCTACGCGCTGCGTGATACAGGCACGGTTCAAGTCACAAACGGGATCGCTCGACTGATCGGCGATCTGCAGCAGTTTGAATCGCGCGAGGTGTCTGACTCGCTTGAGGGTGTCATCGTTAACCGCATCGATCGTCTGCCGCCGTCACAACAACTCACGCTGAAAGTCGCGAGTGTCATCGGATACGAGTTTCCGTATCCGGTCTTGAGGGATGTCTTTCCGCTCGAACAGGAGCGAGCGGAATTGAGCGGTCATCTGGAGTCGCTCAATCAAAGCAAACTGACTCGCTGCAACGGCGATCGTCCGGACCCCGAGCACTCATTCCGCAGCCGCACTGTCCGCGATGTCGTCTACAACCTGGTGCTGGTGAAGCACCGCACGGACCTGCATCGGGAAATTGCCCTGTGGATCGAAGATCACCACGGCGGCGAACTGGCCCGTCATTACCCGCGACTGGCCGAGCACTGGCAGCAGGCGGGGGACCTGAGCCGCGCGATTGAGTGTCTCGAACACGCGGGCCAGAACGCACTGGAATACAACGCGAATCAGGAAGCCGCTCGCTTCTATCGCAGGATGCTGGAACTGGCCGAGCAGTTGGGCGAGCCGATCGAATCCATGCGTCAGGCAGGGTGGCATCGACGATACGGCGAAGCGCTGTACCGTCTTGGCGAAATCCCCGCCGCCCTGGAGCATCTGCGCTCGGCCCTGCGACTGCTTGGACATCCCGATTCCGAGTCAATCGTGTCTCAGATCGCGCATAGTGGTGTCGAAATCGGGCGACAGCTTTTCACGCGCCTGCGGACCCGACTGTTCGGCCCTGCGAAGGCAACGCCTGGGGAAGCTCTGATCGAATCGGTGCGTGCGTACGAAAGACTCGTCGAGATTCAGTATCAGCGAACGGACATGCCCGCATTCATGCTGGCCACATTCCGATCACTGAACCTGGCCGAGCGATACGGATTCAGCGCAGAACTGGCACGCAGCTATTCCAGCGTGTCGGCCATGACGAGTGCGATGATGATTCCCCGAGCCGCGCAGCGATACACCGACAGGGCAGAGCGCATCGCGCTGCGAGTTGGAGACCTTGCGACAACGGCCTACGTGCAGACCATTAACGCCGTGCACTTCATCAGCCACGGACAATGGGAAGACGCCAGTCAAACGCTGGAATCCGCCGGCCAATCGTGCGCGGCCATCAGCGATCGCCGTCGCTGGTCGGAAGGGGCGGCGCTCGTGCTCAATCTCTCATCGTGGAACGGCGAGTGGGACCGACTGGCCACGAATGCTCAGGAACTCCGCGAGGCAGCGGAAAACGAGCTGGGTTCGCAAGTGGCGATGTGGGCTTACGGCTGGCTGCTGTGGGTCGAGTCGGCACGCGATCCACACAGTGAACTGGTCCGCGCCGCCGAATCCGATCTGCAGCACTGGCTCGACTCCAACGAAGAACTGGCACTCGCGGACGAAGTGCTCGGACGTGGCGGGTTACTGTTCGCGCGGCTGCGTCGTGGCGAATGGTCGTCTGCCCTCGAAGTCGCCGACCAGATTGAAGAGGTGCTGGGCAACGCGCAACCGGTTGCCGTGTATCTGCTGCCAGTCTATGCCGGGCTGGTTGACCTCTACTCGGCACTGTGCGCATCAGAATCCGAAGAGCTGGACTCGCGGGAGATGACCGTCCGTCTGCGTCGCATGCAACGTCGACTCGCCATCTTCAGTCTGCTGATTCCGATCTCCAGTCCTTTAAAATGTCTTTGCGACGGACGCTCGAAACTGTTGCAGGGCAAAACAGCCAGTGCTCACCGATCATTCCGCAAAGGCCTGCGTCTGAGTCGGAAATATCGAATTCCGTACTTCGCGGCATTGCTCGAATTCGAGCTCGCCGGAATTGCTGACAGCGACACCGAGAGCCGTGACTTAAATGACTCAGCTCGCGACCGGTGCCGATTGCTGGGAATCGAAAACCCGGAAGTCCGTGTGTCGTGAGCAGCGATCTGACGCGTGTCGGCTTTGTCGGTACAGAAGTGCCAGACGAGTTCACCCGCATATTCGACATCGTCGCTGCCGCCCATGATGCCGCAAGTCCGGGGTAGCCGAAGTCGCCAGACTTTGGCCACATCGAGATGTCACGGCAAAAAACCAAACTCTGGCGAGTTCGGCTACCGCGTCACTCGGCCTGACCGGGGGACGACTGGATTCATCGCGCGTCGAATTGCGCATCGATCGACTGCTGCCGTTCGCAGGATTCATCCGGTTGGTTGCGATGCGCTGATTCGTGGTGTCGGTCCGCTGTTGCCGAGCCGACCGGATAACTCCGGTCACTACGAACGACGCGAAGTTGCTGTCGCAGCATGTTGTGTCGGTCGCAGATCCGGCCTGGGGAATTCGGGCAAACAAGCAAGCAAAGAGAAGCGATTCCGATGCGCCTGATTGGCGATATCAGGTAGCAGGCGGACAACGGTCAATCCTGTCGCTTTCTCCCACATGTGCGGTTCGAAGCAGTCGTATCCGTTGCGGTTTCTCCCCCGCGACCGCTGCTGCACCGCTGCCAGGATATGGAGCCAGACAACGTTCGCTCTGTCAGTTTCTGAACCGGTGACTGGAAAGCTCGTCCGGTCACCCTGCTTTGCTTCCGGGACTGTAATGCCCGGGCTCTGCTGTTGATTCAGTCAGTCAACTTCATTGGAGGAGACCCCCCTTGAATAATGCAACACCTGCTGCCACTACCTCGGGCGACATCGTCGCCAGTCCAGCGTTTCGCTGGAGCCTGCTGTTTGCAGGTCTGGCGGTTGGACTACTTGGAATGGACATCATGCTGCGTCGTCCCGTTATGCGGGAACTTGGCCGGGTTCGCTCGGAACTGGCTTCGGTTGAACGGGAAATGGAACAACTGGTTGGAGTGCGGAATCAGGTCTGGGAAACGAACAACCTGCTGACAGGTCTGAAGGCCCAGCACCGTCACCTCGAAGACGCCCGGCTGAGCGTGTCGGCAATGGAACAGCTTCGGTCGGACATCGAAAAAGAAGCCGCTCACACAACGAACGCCTTTGCGAAACTCGATCGTCTGATCGGTCTGCAGAATGCGGTGGTCAAGAACTCCGGTAAGGTCGACTCGGCTCTGGACAGCATCGACCGCATGGTCGACGTGCATGACCGCGCTGTGGCCGCCGGACAGCAGACGGATCAGGCCGTCGCAGCGATTACCGGTCTGTTGCGTGTTCGAGAAGCGGTGCAGGTCGAACTGACTGACATCGACTCTGCGATTTCATCCGTGCGTCAGTTTGGCGATCTCAAAGAGCAGATTCTGGTCGGCAGCGAAGGCCTGGACTTCGTTCAGACAGAAATCGATTCGGTGTTCGCCGCTGTCAATAACCTGGTCGACCTCAAGGCACAGGTACTGCTGGAGAGCAAAGGTACGCGTGTCGCTCAGGACGAAGTTAAAACCGCGTTCGCGTCGGTCCGCACTTTGGGCGAACTGAAGGATCGGGTGCTGCTGGAGAGCAAAGGCACACGTGTCGCTCAGGACGAAGTTGAAACTGCGTTCGCGTCGGTCCGCAATCTGGGCGAACTGAAAGATCGTGTGCTGACTGAGAGCGAAGGTGTGGATATCGCTCAGATCGAAGTTGAAACCGCGTTCGCCTCGGTTCGGGATTTGGCTGAACTAAAGGATCGCGTGCTGCGAGAGAGCGAAGGCGTGGACATCGCTCAGGATATCGTCGGTGAATTCGCCGCTGTGAAGACTCAGTTGCTGAACGAAGCGGATGATCTTGATGTCGCTCGCGATGCGGCTGAAGAACTGATCTCGCTGAAGAATGGCCTCAACAGTGAGTCAGAAGACGTTCTGGATGCTCAGCAGGTTGCCGAAGACCTCTACATTCTGAAGAACACGATCGTTGAACACGGTGGCAATTCCGAAACCGCGTTTGAAAACACCGATCGCCTCTTCACGCTGCGAGACACGCTGAACTCCGACATGGACCTGAACTCCGCGGAGAACAACCTGGGTCGTCTGGTCGTCCTGCAGGACACGCTGAACGGTCAGACTCGCGAAGTGGCCGACGCTCTGGAAACGCTTGAAGTTCTCACCGACCTCGGCGAGGAATTGCAGGGCCAGGTCGCAGTGCTCGGCGAGATGCGGAAGAGTCTGCTGGATATCGTGCTGATGGAGTCGACGATCCGGAAGGTGGCAACTGTTCTGGAGCCGCTCGCGGAACTCTACAATGTTCGCCGCATGGGTAAGTCCGAACTGCGGGAAGCTGCCCGCACGGTTATCGAAAACCGCTCCTCGCGGATCGCGGGCCGCTCGGTCGAGTCCACACGGACGGCGTCGGAGAACCTCAAGATCGACAGTCTGGAATCGCTGACCAGCGAACGGCCTGTCGACGTGCTTGTCCCCATGCCCCGGGACATCAAAACGGCCACAGAGATTGACACCATTGAGTAGTCATCGCGGGCAGTGCCCCGACACGGTGTCGGGGCACTGCGTCTTCTTACTGGCTCAGAGCTGATTCCCGCAGTACTCGCCTGCCGCTGATTCACTTCACGAACAATTCTGGAGAGTGACCGAGAGACACGTGCAAGATACTGGACCAGCCGAGAGAGACTGATCTGGAACCGGGCGGGCATCAGCTTCTGAATCTCTGAGCCAACGGATTGAAACGACAGGAAGGCGGGGACTGAACGATCAGTCCCCGCCTTTTTCTTGCGCGGTGCGGCAACAGGGCAGTTTGCTGAACAGGACATGCCAAACGCGACGTTCAGCGAGTCGGGACCACAAACCACACTGGGTCGGCGCGAGCGTGCGAGGGCTACTCGATTTCAGCATTCGCGGAACGACGGACTCGCGGTCGGTCATCCTGCTTTTGGTTTGTCGACACCGTGCGTATGCCATCCCGGATGGGCCAGTCGAAATCGGCTTCGGTCGTACATGGAGGAGATGCTCCCGGACACACATGTACGACGTCATCACCTGACCGTACTTGACAATCTGGACGAACCAGAATTATCGTCCTCTAAAATCGCCAGGGAATATCTCACTCCGTCCGGTCCCGAGTTCACGTCCACGCGGTGCACCATGATTCAGGTGGCTGGAGTCATTCTCTGCGCGTTTATCGTGGCACACGTCGTGCTGTATATCGCCTCCACTCTGAGGCAACTGGCGTCGGCTTCTCATCGGGACCAGCTCGCCCAGCGTTTACTGCTGGAACGCATCTCAGCGGCGAACGCCTTGCGTGTTCAGCGTGAACAGGCACAGCACTCGTGGAGCGGGACCCGAAAATTCGAGGTCCGGAAAAAACAGCTTGAGGCTGAGGACCAGTGCTCGTTCTATCTCGTGCCACATGATGGCCGCGAACTGCCACTCTTTATGCCAGGGCAGTACCTGACCTTTCGCCTGGGTATTCCGGGGCGGGACAAGCCTGCCATTCGGTGCTACTCGTTGTCGGACGGGCCTCGCACGGATTATTTCCGCGTCACAATTAAGCGCGTTCCGCCGCCGCGTGACAAAGACGTGCCACCCGGACTGGTTTCAAACTACTTCCATGATCACGTGAGTGAAGGTGACATTCTGGACTGCAACGCTCCGCGTGGTGATTTCTTCATCACTCCGGAGGATAGTTCGCCAGTCGTACTGATTGGCGGGGGCGTTGGTATTACGCCCATGCTCAGCATGCTGACTCGCGTGACGGAAGTGAATCCCGGCCGCGAAATCTGGGTATTTTATGGCGTCCGCAGCAGCGCTGACCATGCTTTCAAAACGCGGTTTGAAGAGTTAGCAGCCCATAATGGCAACATTCGTCTGTGCATCTGTTACACCCGGCCGGACCAGAGTGACGTCGAGGGTAAAGACTACCAGTACGCGCAGCGAATTTCGGTCGACCTGTTTAAGAAGCTATTGCCGTCGAACAACTACGAGTTCTACATCTGCGGTCCACCTCCGATGATGACCGCTCTGACGACTGACTTGAAGGAATGGGGTGTCCCGGACAATCGAGTCTTCATCGAAGCGTTCGGTAAGGCCAGCGCACCGAAGAAGAAGGCAACTCCGAAGGAAGAAGAGGCGGGCGCCGCCCCCAAAATCAAGTTTGGACGCACAGGTAAGGAACTTGTGTGGAGCGACGAGTTCGACAACATTCTTGATTTCGCGGAAGACAAAGGCATTACCATGGACTCAGGTTGTCGCGCCGGGAACTGTGGTGAATGTGAAGTCGCACTCTTAAGCGGTAAGGTCAGTTGCGTCTCCGCAGGGGCGGAGATTGTTGAAGGGAGTTGTCTGACGTGTATCGCCGTGCCGGATGGCGATATCGCGATTGATGCCTGATCATTTTTTAAAGCACGAATCAATGAGCAAATACCAGCCCCACGTCACAGGAGAGACTCTGATGGAACGCAGGAAGCGAACTCTCGTGAGAATCCCGATCCGCAGTTTGATTCTAGCGGTGGCCATCTCCGCATTTCCGGCTGGTGGCAGTCATGTATCTGCTGCCGACGACGGCGTCGCATCAGGAGGGCTGGACCCGACCAGAGTCATGGGCGCCCGGGCTTGCCTGAATTGCCATCCCTCGGAATCTCTCGCCTTGATTCACAGCGCCCATTCCGCCGCGCACCTGAAGCTCAGAGGTGCTGCCGCAAACAAGTACGCCGAGGCCCTGGGTCTTAAGAAGCCTGCGAGCGAGTCAACGGCCTGCGTCAAATGCCACGCGACTCCCCGTACGACATTCACCGGCAATGTGCAGGTGATTTCGGGCGTCTCCTGTGAGTCCTGCCACGGCGAATCTGGTGGCGAGAATGGGTGGTTGAACGCGCATGCGGTTTACGGTCCGAATGGGTCGACACCTGAGTCTGAAACGGAAGAGCACCGAACGGCGCGGCTCGCTCGAATTGACAAGGCCGGTATGGTCCGCTCGAACCACATCGCAAAGCTGGCCAGCAAGTGTTTTGGCTGCCATACAGTCACAAACGCCGCCCTGGTAAACGCAGGGCACAAACTGGGACAGAGTGAGGATGGATTCGAGCTTGTGGGACGCACGATCGGTGAAGTCCGACACAATTTCCATTTGGACCAGTCGACCAATGACCCTGACGGTCCGACCCTGTGGGCCAAACGAGATGGCCGAGACACTGCAGCCCGCCGGCGCATCAAGTTCCTTGTTGGAATCCTGACGGATGCTCAAATAGCGTTTGCGACTTTGAGCCAAATCGAGGATGAGGAAGTCTTGGAAAGTGAATTCGCGGAACAGGTCTTCGGTCGCGCAGAAGCACCGCTGGAATATCTGGAAGTTGCCATTGAAGCTCTGGAAGACGACGTTCCCGAACAACTGGAAACGGCATTCGAGATGCTTGAAGAAGGTCTGGATGCCGGATACGAAGATGAGGAAGGGCGTGAAGCTCTTGCGGAGGCAGCCGAGGGGCTGGACGAATTGGTGAAGTGGTTTGCGACACAGGATGGGAAAGGCCTGGATGCTCTTGACGACGTTCTCGAGGAACTCGTCGAGCCCAAAGGTACGCCCTACGAGAGAAAATGAGTGCAGCGAGTTTTAGACGTACGCTGGCGGACAATAGACGCCATGGGGCATCACTTGTCCCGCCGGCTTTGATTATCGTCGGGTGACCCGGTGGATGCGGAACCGGAATCAACCTGCAGCACATCATGAGAGGTGGAGTCATATGAAACGGACATCTTTGCTTAATCACGGGCTGATTCCATTGAGCGTGCTTGCCGTCGTTGTCCTGACCGCGAGCACTGGCCGGACTGCCGACATTCCCGACAAGACCGATCCCGCGAAAGTGGTGGGAGTGGAGAGTTGTACGAAGTGTCACAAGTCCGAACTTGCAGCTCTGGACGCATCGAGCCACCACGGCTCACTCGAGAAGATGAAGGCACCCAATGCTCCGAAGTACATTGCTGCCGTTGGTGGAAAAAAAGACGTGTGCTTCACATGTCACGGCACGCCGAAAGGCGACGGGGAACTTCAGGCGATCTCCGACGTTTCCTGTGAATCATGCCACGGGGGCGCAGGCGACTGGCTGGACATTCACGGCAAAGAGGGTGTCGCTCAGGTCGGTCGACACGCTGGCGCTGACGAAGGCGGGATGATTCGTGCCCCCAAAGTCTACACCATTGCGAAGAACTGCTTTAACTGCCATGTCGTGTTCCACGAGGAACTGGTTAACGCCGGACATCCGGCGTCGAACAAGATTGAATTCCTCGGCTGGTCGACAGGTGAAATTCGACACAATTTCCAGAAGAACCAGGCAAAAAATGCTGAAGCTCCGTCCGCTTGGGCTGAGTACGCAGGTGGGAAAACTGAGGACCGTCGACGCCTCAAGCTGGTCGTGGGGCATCTGGTTGATCTGGAAGTCTGCCTGACGAACCTTGGAAAAGTGACGAACGGTAAAGGTGGCTTTGCCAAGGGCAATTCAAAGCGGGCCAAGGCTGCCCTCGGGGAAGTGGAAGATATTGCCGACGAGCTTGGCGATGCGGCTCCGGAACTTGACGATGCGATCAAGGCTGCGAAGGAACTGGGGCGGTTCAGCTCCATCAGCGTCAAATCTAAACAAATCGCCGCTGCTCCGGACGCTGCTGCGGCCGTCGCCAAAGCGGCCGTCGCAGTTTCCGAAAAATACGACGGCTCGACGTTTGGCGCCATTGATAAAATGGTCGGCAAAGCCAAACCCAGAGGCACGCCGTATTCACCGTAGTGCTGGCCTTCAACAGAAGGAATCGCCCATTGCATCCCGTACCCCGACGAGGCGTACGCACGGTTCGTTGCAAGTCGGCTGATGCGTACTTCCGGGGTGTGGACTCTCTGTTACAGGGAACGGTGAAATGAGCTTCGGTGGATCCGAACTGCAGCGTCCTAAGCGCTGGGACAAACCGTTCTCTGACACGATGACGGACGAAGACATTGCCCGTCTGATGTCGGTGCCGCCGTTTTCCGAGATTGACGAGAGTCAATTCCGGGCGTCGACGTCTCTGACCGATATCCTCAAGAACGATACGCGTCTGGTTCCCTGCGAGCCGGGGGACATCGTTATTCGTAAGGGCGATTGGGGAAGTTCCGCGTTCTTCATTCTTTCCGGACGCATGCGCGTCGAAATCGAGCCGCCGGAAACGTCCATGCCCGCCAGCGTGTTGGGGCGTCGCGAGATCAAGCGAAAGAATGTTTTCGAAGCACTCGCACAACTCTGGAAGAACCACCGCAGTCCGGAATTCCGTTCCGTCGCTCGCGCTGAAGCCGGGGGCACCGGCGTGGCTTCCCGTGGAGCCGGTGACCGAACTCGAGTCTATCTTGAGGACGTTGGCACTGTTCTGGACCAGTACCGGACGGCGACGATCGATTCCGGACAGTTCTTTGGTGAGATCGCGGCACTCGGGCGCACGCCCCGAGTCGCGACCGTGTTCTCGGAAGGTGAGGGAGAACTGCTGGAGATTCGATGGCAGGGACTCCGCGACATCATGCGTCGTGACGTGGCCTTGCGGATGTACATCGAGCAGATGTTTCGTGAGCGGGCACTCTCATCATTCCTGCGGACGTCGTCGATGTTCAGTCATCTGAGCGACGACCAGATGGATGAACTCTGTGCCGCGGCCGAATTTGAGACTTTCGGACAGTATGACTCAGCGCAGACCAACCGGACTGATGACATCCAGTCGGAACCGATCGTCGCCCAGGAAGGTCACTACCCCAACGGGGTCATACTGATTCGAAGCGGCGTTGCTCGACTGAGTCAGAAATTCCACAACGGACATAAGACGGTCGGCTACCTGACACCGGGGCAGACTTTCGGTTACGAGGAAATCGCGGAAGGAGGCAAGCCACTGCGGCTGTCATTGCGAGCGATCGGTTATCTCGCCGTTGTCATTGTCCCCGCGCCCGTGGTCGAGACTCTGGTCGTCCAGGGCCGGAAAAGTTCCAGCAAGCCTTTGCTCCTGGATGATGGACGTCCGATGCAGTCAGCCGATGCGGAAACTGCCGGATTGCAGGTCGACAACGACCTGCTGGAATTCGTCGTAGAAGGACGGTTTATCCAGGGAACAGCATCGATGGTGATCGATCTCGATCGCTGCACCCGTTGCGATGACTGTGTTCGAGCCTGCGCGACTGCCCATGACAACAACCCGCGATTTATTCGACATGGTCCCATCCATGAGAACTACATGGTCGCGAATGCCTGCATGCACTGCGAAGATCCTGTCTGCATGATTGAATGTCCGACCGGGGCAATTCACCGCAATCAACTGCAGGGTAATGTCATTATTAATGACCAGACCTGCATTGGGTGCAGCCGCTGCGCAAACAACTGCCCATATGACTCAATTCGGATGGTTGAGATTCGCGACGGGCAGGGCAATCTGCAGATTGACTCCCGCAATCAGCCCATCGTCCAGGCCACGAAATGTGATCTATGCGTCGATCAGATCGGTGGACCGGCCTGTCAGAGGGCCTGCCCCCACGATGCGTTACAGCGCATCGACTTGAGAAGCCTGGTGTCGTTGAGAGAAATGGTTAACCGATGAGGACGTTCGTCGCCCGCCGCATGTTTTTCGGAAGCATGCTGATAATTGTGGCTGTCCTGGTGCTGGTCGCCAATGCGGCTCTACGGGTCGCAATGTACCATGTCGCTTTCGTGTCCGGGTGGTTCCTGCTGGGACTGTGTGTGTTCCTGGCGCTTTACAACATTCGGAAGAAGCTGACCGCCCTCCCGCTGGGTACATCCGCCACCTGGTTGCAGTTTCATATCTATGTGGGCCTTCTGACGTTTGTCGTTTTCGTTGTGCATATCGATTTCCGCATTCCGAACGGACCGTTCGAAGTCATTCTGGCGTTGCTCTACCTGGCCGTGTTTTTCAGTGGAGTCGCTGGTCTGATTCTGTCGCGCATCATTCCTCCACGTCTCGCGACACGTGGCGAGGAAGTCATCTTTGAGAGAATTCCACAGTTTATTCGACGAACGCGGGATGATGTGGAGGGCCTTGTTCTCAAGTGCATTTCTGAATCGGATTCATCGGCCGTGCCGGACTTCTACATCCGCCGACTGAAACCATTCTTCGACCGGCCGCGCCACTACTGGAGTCATCTGTGTCATTCGACGCGGCCTTTGCACTCTCTGGTGGTTGATATCGAGGCTCAACATCGATACCTCAGTGATGTTGAACGATCGCTCGTCGATCAGATTACGGAGTACGTCAGAACGAAGGACGACCTTGATTATCATCATGCGATGCAGAAGACCCTGAAGTATTGGCTGTTTATTCACATTCCGCTGACATACAGCCTTCTGGTCGCTGCTCTGTTTCACATTCTTCTGGTTTATTCGTTTGCTGGAGGCAGTTGATGAATAGGCCACTTCAGGATTTCAGTCCTGGCAAAAGTAATTATGAGCGCCCGACGCTTGGGTGGGTCTGTGGTAAGAACTCCGAAGGCGAACCGTGCAGTATCGGTCCGAGCGACGGTGGAAATTGCCAGGTGTACCTGGAGTGCGTTCCGGCAAAGGATGCTGGGGGTTATATCTGCTCCCGCGCCCCATCCTTCGGCGGCATGTGTGAAAAAGGACCGCTGCCGGATGGCAATTGCCGCCAGCCGTTGGTGACATGTCATCCCAAACGCACGTTGTTCGGGCGTCGTCGAGTCGTGACAACCACTCTGGCCGGCCTCGCTCTGGGCGTCCTGCTGTGTACGTTTGGAGGTAAGGCTGCCGTTCGCAATGCAGTGACCTCTCCTGGAGCACTGACGCTGCAGCATGCAAGCAGTATTCAGACGTGTGAAAGCTGTCACGATCGCGCCGCAGCCGAGTTTGACGAACTGACCGACTCATTGACTTCGACAGGATCGGTCGCGCTCGCGGATAGCGAGAACTGCCGAGTGTGCCATGATTTCGGACCGAATGCTCTGAATCCGCACTCGCTCGACGCGGACGTACTGGCGACCCTGACGAATAAAGCGGTCAGCACCGGCTCAACGGGCACGCCACCGCTTCTGGTGTCTCTGGCGACTCAGCTCGCCGGGTCTCCAATGAAAGCGGGCCAACTGGCCTGCAGCCGCTGCCACAAAGAACACCGGGGCGAGTTCTTTGATTTGACCCGCATGGCGGACGCTCAGTGTCAGGTTTGCCACACGAGTCCGTTTCACGGCTTCAATGACGGTCATCCCGAGTACTCCGGCTTTCCGTACACGCGCCGCACGCGAATTCATTTTGACCACGGTACGCACTATGAAATTCACTTTGCGAACTTCAAACGGATCATGCCAAACGGTCGGACGCCGGAAAACTGTGAAACGTGTCACCAGCCAGACCCGGCCCACCAGACGATGCCGATCGTCGATTATGCACTGGCCTGCGGAAGCTGCCACGATGAACAGTTCGAGAATCCACTGGACGCCATCGCATTTGTGGCGCTGCCTCGCATCGACCTGGACTTGTTGAAAGACGAGGAGATTGGAGAGTGGCCGAAGCCCGGTGCCCCTGCGAGGGGCCAGGATGGCCAACCGGCCTTCATGCAGCTCCTTCTGGAGAACGACGAAACCTGGGCGAAAGCCAGACGGTTCCTTCAATTAGCCGAGCAGGATGGGGATGCCGCGAAACTGCGGGCGCAGGTCCAGATGGTCTGGGCGACCAAGCTTCTGATCAACGACCTGATTCAGAATGGTGAAGAGGCGCTAAGTCAGCGACTTCCTGCGAGCCTTGGCGATGCTGGCCGAGAACGATCCTTAATCCGTGCACTTGCCGGAGACGGCGCATTCCTCGATGCCGTTGGAAAGGCCAGTGCGGAGTGGTTCCCTCATCTTGAGACAGAGCTGAGTCGGCACGATGCCGGTGAACCGTTAAAGCCCAAGGAGGATGGGGACGGCCAGCCGGCTACTGAAAGTGGTGATGCGTCGCCCGATGAGACTTCCGAAGGCAACACTGATAAACTGACCAGTGAAAGTCATTCCGGGTGGACCGTGCGTTCCGAGTCCATCACTTATCTGCCCACTGGCCATGCAGATCAAATCGTGCAGACGTTAATCGAGGCCCTGGTTTCGATTCCTGGCGTGACGACAATTGCTGACGCGTCGCAGCCTCAAGCCACACATCAGTTATTCTCGATCCTGACCACTCCAGGTGCATCGTTCGGTTGCATGAAATGCCACACCGTTGATGCATTGGGTGACACTACTGTTGTCAACTGGCATGGTCGTCGGCAGATATCGCGAGACCGAGAGTTCATTCGCTTTTCGCATGCACCTCACGTCACTTTGCTGGCTCGTGGTAACACAGCCGAGGCCGTCGTGACGAAACGTGAATGTGCCCACTGCCACCATCTGAATCGCTTAATGCACCGAGCTGAAGTGTTCTCCCAAAGTGATTTCATCAGCCGGCCCGCCTGGGATAGCGCGTACGTCAACTTACCGGAAATTACGGCCAACACTGACCCTCATGCCACAGCCACCAGCGGCTTCGCTCCAGTCCAGCGCGAACTGTGCGGCGAGTGCCACACACGAAAACGCGCTGGAGAGAGCTGCCTGAAGTGCCACAACTACCATGTGGGACACTTTTCGTCGCGTTCTTCTCCAGCCGTCCACGCGGCTCCACTCGAGAGCTCGCGGGAAGCGGCGGCCGTGACACCGGATGTCGGCGAAGAGCAGTGACATAAATCCACCTGAGCGGCCTTTGGGGACCGGTCAGGAATCGGATGGAGCAATCTGGCGATCGAGGTCAAATCGCCGTCGCTGCAGGGTGGCCGTTCGGGCATCCAAACTTCTGACAACCGCGCCGGCGACTCGATCGACGCAGTCTCTGAAAAGGCTTTCCGAAAAGTCCGGCAAACGCTGATTCCGCGGACTACAGAGATGCGGAAGTTGCCGTTTCTGAGCGATTTCAGGCGGACACATCGATTTGGAGAGACCACTTGAAGGCCGAACTGTTGCGTTGACGCCCAAGAACCGCAGAATACTGCACGGGCCTTCGATTCAGGGTGGGCGGCAGCGTGTCAGACGCGGAACGGTTCGAAATTGACAGAGCTCCGCAAAGCTCTGTCGGGTGGCTGAAACACTGGGACTGGGTCCTCGTGTTGAGCATCGCGTGGTTGCTGTTCGAACTCTTTGCGCAACCAGTGCTCAGTATCGCCACAGCGGCGCTCAAGTTCGGGCTGGATGACTTCCAGAATGGATTCTGGCTGTGGCGGAAGGATTCGAGTCGCGGGCGAGGTCGCACCTGCGGTGTCTTCTATATCGCCGCGGGATTCTGGCAGATCACGGTCATGACACTCTTGATGACCGTCGTCGGAATGGCCTGCATGGCCATTATCGAAGCCATAGACGGGCCACAGCCAATTCAGGGCCAGGGCGCCAAAGAGGCTCAATTGAATCTTGGCGTTTCGTTCATGATTGTTGGTTTGTGTTTTGTTGCGTCATCAGTGGCCACTTGGTTCGCCATGGTACTGGCGTGGTGGTATCGCCAGAAAGTGTGGCTTGACGGTCGTCTCCGATACGCGCGGCGGAGTTCTGAGTGGCCACCGCGACCGACGGGAACTAACCGGATTCGTCGAATTGTGACCAGCTCACTGATCTTTCTGGTCGTGGCCACAACGATCGGTTCGCTGCTGACTCTGCTGGTCGTACTGGGACCCAGGGCCAATCACCCAGCGATCGCGTTTGCACCCCTTGGCTGTATGGCTGTGACCGGACTTGTCAGTTTGGCGGTGGGGAAATGGGGTGTTCCACCGTTAACGGCCCACTCAGCATTGGACTGCTGGACGGACGAAGTCGAAGTCTTCGACGACTCAGGCCGGTACCAGTTTGAGGCCTGATTCTCGATCGTTGCGGTGAATTCTCCGGATGTGGTATGCGGCTGCGGATCGGCGGAGCAGTCTGCGGGCGAGGTGGATCGTGAGCGTTTTCTGAAGGGTGTTCGTCTTGAACAGGGACTTTGATCAGTCAATTCCCGGTTGCGCCTCTGTGTCAGAGGGCGTGCGGCGCGACCGTAACTTGTGAAAAATAGAGGAATTGCGCCCAGCGGAAAGGAAACCAGGAACCGGACAACGTTGTTGTGTCGTCTCAACCAGTTTCGGAAATTTCACGACGCCCTGTGCGTATATCGTATATCGCATGTGGATGTCGCAACGTTCGGATGTGTGGGTTGTTTCTGGGGAACTGAGTGTCAACTCTCAGGTGTGGCGGCAATGGCTGAAATGAGAATCCATGGACCGAGCGGGCACCGTTTGAGTGACACTTCGTGGCGTCGTGACATGCCCGTCTGAACGACCAGTTGTGCCAGCGGGACGCGGCGAATTCAAAGCGAATTTCAAGGCAGAAGACAGAGTTGCCGGTGGTGGCGCAGCATATGTAGTGTGAACAATTCCCCCGAATTCAGGGTGACCTGGGCTCGGTGTATCGACTTTGTGTATCCCAGTTACCTCTGGTTGTTGCCGAACGGCATCATCCCTCGAGGAGTATTGCATGTTTCTTACTTCCTGGCTTCGTCCGGTTCAGAATCGTCTTGCCTGGTCCCGCTGGTTGCGCCGCAACCGCCGACGTTCGCAAAACGAAACGCCGAATCAGACGCTCCGAAAGCAGGCCGAACTGCTTGAGCAGCGTACGCTGCTGACCACCCCGGATTTCGTTTCGGTCAGTCCGAACGTGGGGACGTTCCTGCAGGATGGCGACGTGCGTACGGACGCTCCGCAGGAACTGGTCTTCCAGATCAGTCCCGGACAGACGCTCGACACGGCGACCCTGGGAGCGATCAGCATCACGGCGGCCGGGGGGGACAATGCCTTCCGCTCCGCGTCCACGATCACCGACTTTGGGACGGGTGGCGCGGCCGTGGTACGTCTGGGAACTCAGCGGGTGGGCACGGGCGAAAACGGCACTGTCCTGACGATTCTGTCGGCCGATAGCGGGCTCGGTCCGCAGCTCACCGGAAGTACCTTCACGAACGAAATTCAGGAGCTGGCTCCCGCCGCCACCTTCACCAGCGGCACCTTCACACTGACGTTCGGTACCGACACAACCGCCGCGTTGAGCTTTGCGTCAACCGCCGCGCAGGTGCAAACGGCATTGACCGGTCTGACCTCAATCGGCGCCAACAACGTCGTCGTCAGCGGAGGACCGCTGAATAGCGAACCCCTCACCGTGGAATTCGTGGGGACGTTCTTTCAGCAGGACGTGGCTTCGCTGGTCGTCAACAGTACGAACCTGCAGAACAACGAGATCCAGTCGCTGGCCGTCACCGGTGATCCCACCGGCGGTACGTTCCAGTTGGACTTCGATGACGTCGGGCTGACCATCACGGGGACCAGCCAGAACATTCCGTTCAACGCGAATGCTGCGGCCGTGCAGGCAGCCATTATCGGGGGCATCCCGGCCCTGAACGGTCTGATTCAGGTCACGGACGGCCCGCTGCCTGACTCGACAGTCACGATCGAGTTCATTGGGTCTGCGGCCGACACCGATGTGGCTGAGTTCACGCTGGGCGCCAGCGCATTGACCGGTGGCGCGGCACCGACAGTGATCGTGTCGACTTTGTCCGCCGGCAACCAGGACGCTACGAGTACGACCCGCGCTACGGGAACGACGGGCTTTCTGACGCTGACTCTGGACACCGATGCTTCCAGCGCAATTCCCGATCCCACGACCGTCCAGGACCTTCTGGACTTTGCGGCCAACGATCCGGTGGCGCAACAGTTACTGCGTGTTGAGCTGCTGGAAGGTCTGGCATCCGAGGACATCTCCGGGTTGCCAGTGACCGAGGTGCGAACCTTAAACGGCGCCGGTGCCGCCTCTGCGATTTCCAGCTTTGACAGCGGAAGCGATCTGCGCGTCGAGTTCACCGCGAATACGCCAGGGCTCGACGGAAACCTCATCTCAATCCAAGTCACGCGTCTGGACCTCGGCGCCAGTATCGCGCCGCGAGTCAGCGTGGTTGGTGATCGGATCGAGGTCGTGGTGAACGAGAACACCACCACGCCCACGTCGGCACAGGAACTGGTCAACGCGATTAATGGCAATACTGCCGCCGCAGCGCTGGTCACGGCGTCTGTCGAGATCGGGATGGGCACGACGAGTGTGGCAGGGGTGACAGACGGGACACTGCTGCGTCTGTCCGGAGCCGACGAACTGTTAACGCCCGGATTCCAGGGCCTGACCGACAACGCAAATGAGGTCGTGTACCGATTCGCGCAGCCGTTAAGAGACGACGTCTACCAGATTCAGATCAGCGGCACCGGACAGAACAGGCTCCAGAATACTGCCGGCCAGACGTTCGAAGACTTCGAGGACCTGTTCCAGACGTTTGGTGTGAATCTTGGTGGCCAGGTTAATGCGATCGTTCCACAACCAGTCCTGCGCGAGCAGACGCTGACGATTATCGACAACGGCGGCGGGTTCACGACCCTCAGCGATGGTGACACCATCACGATTGATCCGGGTGTCGCGTTGTTCGCTACGTCCGCCAGTTCCGATCTGGGTTCCAGTGGCGCGGTGACGGTCAGGTTCGAAGCGGTCGAGCAGGGTATCCTGGGGAATGACGTCAGCGTCACGGTTAACACGGCAAACCCTGGTGGTGCGGCGCCTCCCACGGTCAGTGTCTCCGGGCGATCTGTCACCATCACACTGAATGCCTTTGGGGCGGGCAGCACGGTGGCCGATCTGGTCACCGCTGTGGCAGCCAACGCCGAGGCCCGCGCGCTGATCGATGTGCTGGTTACGGGTACGGCAAGCACAGCCGTCGGTGGTACGGCCGCCGCGTCGACTGCTTTTCCGCTGGCTGGCGGCGTCGACCTGTTCACATTCGAGATCGACGACACGGCTGGCGCGCTGGCGGGCACTCGTCCCGGAAACATTGTGGTGGCCCTGCCGAATCTGGCCACCGTGGCGCCCACAGCGGCCGCCACGGCGATCCGAAATGCGATCACCGCGGCCACGCTGGGCGACCCGGACGTCACTGCCGGTGGCACGGGCGCGACCGTGTCCGTACTTGGTGGTGCGTTTGACACTCGTGTCGACACGACGCTGACGGACACGACCGCCATCACGCGGCGCGACGGCAACCTGGTTCAGCGACGGGACATGGTCAACGTCTACCTGGTCGATGACATGCTCGATTCCGGAGCGGTCGCGGATCCGGCCTTCTTCCAACTCTATGACACCAACGGCACCTTCGATCAGAGCGACGACACGCTGCTGCTGGCCGATCGCGTCCTGTACGACAGGGCGAACAACCGGGCGACACTGGACTTCGCGGCCGATCTGCCCGACTCGACATACCGAGTTGAGATCGGCACCGGCGACCAGAACAACAGCGTCGATGCCATCCAGGCGGGCACGATCCTTGACGCAAATACGTTCAACAGCACCACCGGGAACATCGCGGCAGCCAACGATATTGAGCTGTACGAAGTCCAGGTCGCCGCGGGAACGACTCTGAACGTCACTGTAACTCCACCCGGTGCCGGCACTTTGAACGCGGCTATTCGACTGTTCGACGCGGCGGGAACGGAAATCGGAACGCCCCGCGATGTCACCGGGGTCGGAGCCGTGGAACTCCGCGCCGACGTGCTCACAGCGGGTGGTACTTTCTTCATTGGTGTTTCCAGCGATGGAAATGAGTCATACGCCATCGGCGGAGTGGGAGCGGGTGGGACGTCGTCCGGAACGTACAGCATCACGATTTCAGCGTCCGCCGCTGGCGACCTGAATTCCAGTTTCGGAACGGCGACCGAGTTCGGCGACCTGGGCACGTCTGAGATCCGGTTCTCAAGCCAGATCGAACCACAATCGCTGCTGCTGCCTCAGTATCCGGGCGGAACGGACGAGCCGGGACATCGTGATATTCCGGCTGAATCACATGGCCCGGGTCCCGGTACCACCTACACTGCGGCCGGTGCGATCAGTGTCATCCAGTTCAACTTCA
>Ga0209403_10000635_pt1 | contig 50425 bp, 39 predicted proteins | sample ArcticOcean_MG_C_8_FD_187440 | JGI IMG/M metagenome (GOLD analysis project Ga0209403, IMG submission 187440) | Marine microbial communities from western Arctic Ocean - ArcticOcean_MG_CB11_86 (SPAdes) (version 2) | ecosystem: Environmental > Aquatic > Marine > Oceanic | place: Arctic Ocean... | reverse complement strand
CGCGAGGGCATCGAGTGGATGTCGGTGTTCCCGGCACAAGAGCTAATAGACGCGGTCGCAAAGGTCGGCATCCGTCCCGTCCTATGCCGCCAGGAGCGTGTTGGCATGGCCATAGCCGACGGCTTCAGCCGCACCACAAACGGCAAGCGACTCGGTGTATTCGCAATGCAGCGAGGGCCAGGCTCCGAGAACGCGTTCCCTGGTGCAGCGCAGGCCTTCTCCGACAACGTGCCAATCCTGCTGCTCCCAGGTGGCTCCGATACTACTCGTGAATTCATCAGCCCTGAGTTCGACTCGGTCGAGAACTACCGCAACGTCGTGAAGTGGGGCGCGCGCACCAACTACATCGAACGCATCCCCGAGCTGATGCGCCGCGCCTTCTACCAGCTCCGCACGGGCAAAGGTGGCCCGGTACTAATAGAGCTGCCCAAAGACATCCTGACCGCAGAGTTCAACGGAGAGATAGAGTACTCCCCGGTTGAGGGCAACCGGTACGGTCCGGACGCCTCCGATACCACCAAAATTGCAAAGCTGCTGCTGCAGGCCGAGACGCCGGTGATACAGGCTGGACAAGGCTGCCTGTACGCCGAGGCATGGGACGAGTTGCAGGAGCTGGCCGAGTTGCTCCAGGCGCCGGTCATGACCACGCTGCCCGGCAAGAGTGCCTTCCCGGAGAACCACCCACTGGCCCTTGGCGCGTCCGCAGTCTCCACCACCCGGCAGATCGCGCACTTCCTGGGCAAGGCCGACCTCATCTTCGCTATCGGCAGCAGTCTGACACGGACCAACTACGGCAGGGAGTTGCCCGAGGGACCGACCCTGATCCACTCCACCAACGACCCTGCCGACATTCACAAGGACTACCGCTCAGACCACGCCATAATTGGCGACGCCAAGCTCGTGTTGGAAGGACTGATCGATGAGATCAAGGCTGCCACAAAGGGCCGCGGCCACCGCGACACACGCGACGTCGGGCCGGAGGTGCAGGCGATAAAGAAGCAGTGGCTCGACGAGTGGATGCCACAGCTCACATCGGACGAGGAGCCAATCAACCAGTACCGCATCATTTGGGACCTCATGAACGCCGTCGACCGGCCCAACACCATCGTCACCCACGACGCCGGGAGCCCGCGCGACCAGATCGTGCCCTTCTGGGAGTCCGTCTCTCCACGAGGCTACATGGGCTGGGGCAAGTCCACCCAGCTTGGCTACGGATTGGGCATCACGATGGGCGCTAAGCTGGCCGAGCCGGACAAGCTCTGCATCAACATGATGGGAGATGCCGCCATCGGCATGGTCGGCATGGACATCGAGACTGCGGTGCGCAACAAGATCGGCATCCTGACCATCGTCTTCAACAACGGCGTCATGGCCATCGAGCGAGGCCACATGCCCTACGCCATCGAAAAATACGACGCGATGGTCCAGGGTGGAGATTACGCGAAGGTCGCCCAGGCCCTGGGCTCATGGGGCAAACGCGTGGACAAGGTCGCAGACTTCCTGCCGTCGCTCCAGGAGGCCATCGAGGTCACCGAATCCGGCAGCCCAGCCCTGCTCGACTGTATCGTCAAGGAAGGCTACGACTTCTCCAAGTACCCGTAGGAGCGGTCACTATCGCAGAGGTCGCGGAGAGCGCAGAGTAAAGATTTATATTGCAACAATCCAACTCTGCGCCCTCTGCGGTAAAACTCTTACGCGGTAGCGTGCTGTGCAGCCAGGCGACCAAAGACGAGGCCCAGGCACAGGCCGCCGCCATACTTCTCGTTGAATATGCCGCCACCGTCCGCGCCTACGGCATATAGCCCTGGCATCGGAATATCGCGGCGGTCGATCACCTGGGCATTTGCGTTAATTTTCAGGCCGCCCAGCGTGAACGTAACTCCTGGCGTTACCCCGAGAGCATACAGCGGCGCCTTCAGCACAGGTTCGGCGTGGTCAAGTCGAGGGATGCGCAGGTGCTGCGGCGTTCCTGCCGCAACCGCCTCGTTGTACTGCCGCACCGTCTCCAGGACACCCGGGGCGTATACACCCCAGCCCTCCATGATCGCCGCCAGCTCTTCGATGGTATCCGCCGTGGCAGCCGGAGCGCCCATCGCCTTGGACTCGTAGAACTTGTCGGAAACCCGGTCGCCGACCCCCTTCACGATGGCGTGCTGAGAGTACACGTCGTGGTCATAGATCATGTACGCCAGCGCCTCTGACTCCAGGGCTGTGGCCTGGGCGTTCATCTCATCTCCGTTGGACTCGTCGGTGAAGCGCTCGCCCTGCTGGTTCACCAGGACCGAATGTGAGCTGAAATACTGGGTAACGGCAACAAAGTCCTCAGGAGGCACGACCGCGGGGGGCGCAGGGAGCAGGTGACCATAGAACGAAGCCATGGATCCAGAGGTCGAGGCCCCTGCGTCGGTACCAAGCATCAGCCCATCGCCAACGCTCCGAGGATTGGCCCGCCGAATCAGCCGATCGGCCCACCGCCCAAAGTACCGAGTGAGCAACTCCGAGCTTCCCTGGAAGCCACCAGTGGCCAGAATTGTCGCATCCGCACGGAATGTGGCCAGGCCATCCAACGTGCGTGCCGTAACTCCCTGAACCTCGCCATGCTCGCCGATAATCAGCTTCAGGGCCGACGTATCGACATGGAGCGTGCCGCCCTTGCTCAAGAATAGATCGCGCATGTGAGCGGCAAACTGAGACGTGCCCGGGTCCATCTCGACGACCCATCTCTCAACTTCGTTGTAGGCCGGGACGGGGATGTTCGTAACAGGGGCCTTGATGCCTTCGAGCCACTCGACCGAGTCAGTGAAATTCTCGACCAGGGCGCGGCACAGATCGGGGTTGCCCCTAGGCACGAGCTTGCGTATGCCCTCGTAGGTCTTCGCGCACCAGATTCCACCACCGGACATTACCATCGTCCCGCCAACCTGGCTCCCCTTTTCGATCAAAGTGACGTCCGCGCCCAGTTCCTGGGCCCTGACCGCCGCCACCAGCCCGCCCATGCCGGCGCCAACCACCAAGACACTGCCTTTTTCTGTATCGCTCATAGCCACCTTTCCTAAGCTAGTTATCTGTACCGATTGATGTACACCCGCCACCGCCTCAGTGTCAATAGCGCCCGTGGCATCGCGTTGACACACAATGGAGCGAACACTACACTCGCGTCCTACAGGCACCGCCGCTTACAAGAGGGAGGCCCCATGAGCACCGTATTCGACGCCCACGGCCACTTGTTTCCACCCCTTGCCGAGGACCGGGGTTTTACGAAGGCTCGTCTCGCCGAGCACCAGTACCACGTGCGGTTTCACCGCCAGGGCATTCGACGCACACGCGACGACACCAGGATCTCCGAGCCGCTGCTAATGGGCGAACGGGACGGCATCTCCTGGCTGCCAGACGTGAATTTTCGAATAGGCAAGTTCGGTCGAGTTGAGTTCACTCACGAGGGCGAAGACTACTACATACAGTGGATGTCGCCTGTACTCCAGGACATGTCGTCGCCCCCGGAGCTAGTCGTACGGCAGATGGACTACGCCGGTGTCGACAGGGCTGTCATACAGCACGACCGCGTCTATGGCCACCTCGACGACTTCCTGGCGGAGTGCCTTCGCAAGTACCCGGACCGGTTCACCATCTTGGCCCAGGTCGACGAGTGGATCGGGGGCCAGCCAGACCAGCTCGCCCGGCTGAGGCACGAGGTCGAGGATCTCGGCTTTTCGGGTCTATATTTCTCCACGGGCGGCTTCCTCCACGACGACTTCAAGTCAAACATCAACGATGTCGCTCTGGAGCCGCTGTGGAAGCTGGTTGAAGAACTTGGCATTCCCATCCACTGGTATGCGGCGCGTCTCAAACGCGATCAGATGGGCACGTACATGGCGGAGCTAGCAGAGATGACGGAGTGGGCCACCAACCACCCGGGCATCCCCAGCGTCCTGACCCACGGCCTCAACAACATCAGCACAAACATGGGCAAACCAGACCGATTTACAGTTCTGCCCGAGATGGTTGCGCTGCTACAGAAGCCCGGCTGGCACGTGGAATTAATGCTGCATCTGATGTACGCCGACGCCGAATTCCCACCGTATGCTCCGGAGCTGGAGACGGTGATGGAAACGCTCGTGAACGAGGTCGGCGCGGACCGGCTGCTCTGGGGCTCAGACTCGCCAGCATGCGACCGAACACTCACCTGCAAGCAGTCTATGCTGCTGTTCCAGACCCGTTGCCCATTCCTAACCGACGAGCAGAGGGCTGCCATCCTGGGCGACAACTTGGCCCGTCTGTATCCGGCGAAGTAGTGGCAGCGCAAGAACGTAATTCATCCGCAATATTATGGATATGGTAGAATGCGCTGTGCAAAGACCAAGTTGCGACAGGGGATTCCCAATGATTAGTCCCACAATACTTCAGAAATCACTCGCAACATATGGCGTCCCGCCATGTGTCGAGCCATCGGGGAGGATCTAGGCGCCGCTAACGACATAGCCTGGAATTATTAAAGAGCCTCCCGAGTGGGAGGCTCTTTTTTTATTGCTGAGTGGCGGCGGTACATTAGCTGACAGACCGAGGAAATATCCACGATGCTGAAACTGTTTTGGCGAATAACCAAATATGCCATGCGGCACAAGATGCTCCGTTTGTCGTCTACGCGTCTATGACGGGCGGCATCGTCTCTCTGTTGGTCATCCCCCGCCTATTGGGTAACGCGATCGACACTGCGGTCGAGTCCGGCTCTCGCAGCCAGCTCCTAATTCAAGCCGCACTGATCGTCTTGGCGGCCGGGGCCAGGGGCGCGCTGACCTATATCGACGAATATAGCTCAGATGTCGTCAACCAGAGGGTCGGCCGGGAGATCAGAAACGACATCTTTCAGAAGCTGCAAAGTCTGAGCTACGGCATTCACGATCGGCAACGGACCGGCGATCTGATGTCTAGAGCGACTGTAGATGTGGAGTCTGTGCAGACGTTCCCTATGTGGGGACTTGGTTATTTCGCGTACCTGATCATCCTTGTGGGAACGGCGTCCGTCCTGATGCTCACGATGAATTTGATCCTCGGGACTACGACCATGGCATTCATGGCATTCGTCGTCTGGCGGTCGGCGGCGATGGTGCCCAGCATGGTCGGCCTTTACTAGCAGGGGCAGGAGGCGATGGGCCGGATGGCCACCGTGGTGCAGCAGGCGCTGACAGGCATCAGAGTCGTGAAGGGGTTCGGCGGGCAAGTTCTTGAAAGTGCAAAGTTCGATGCCACGGCCCGCGACATCTGGCGCTTCCACTCTGCAGCAGGATTGAAATCCGTGAGCCGTCAGGCCTTGAGCAGTTTCGTGATGAATATCGCGATCATTACCGTTCTCGGAGTTGGCAGCAACGAAATCCTGTCGGGGCGATTGTCACCCGGGAAAATGGCGGCTTTCTTGCTCTATCTGGGGTTGCTCGCGACCCCAATACGCATGTCAGGGTTTGCGATCGTGCAGGCATCGACCGCAAAGGCGTAGGGTGAACGCGTGTTCAAGATTCTCGATGCCGAATCGCCTGTCGAAGAGAGTCCAAGAGCCGTATCCATGCCACGCGCAAAGGGACACATCAAATTCGAGGGTGTGTCAATGTCCTACGACGATGAGGTCGCGGGAGTCCACGATATCACCATGGAGGCTTTGCCCGGCCAACTGGTAGCAATTCTGGGTGACGCAGGTTCAGGCAAAAGCTCCCTCGTCCATCTGATCCCCCGTTTCTACGACGTCACCGACGGGCGTATTCTGATCAACGGGCACGATGTGCGTGATCTGACCCTGCACTCGTTGCGCGGCAATGTAGGGATCGTATACTACAGGATTCCTTCGCCTTCGCCTCTTCCATCAGCGATAACATCGGCTACGGGCTCGATAACCCGCTCCCCGACGACATAATCGCCGCGGCCAAAGTAGCCCAACTCCACGACTTCATTTCCGGGCTCCCCGAGGGGTATGACACTTGGATCGGCGAGCGCGGCATCACGCTGTCGGGAGGACGGCGGCAGAGGTTAGCCATCGCCAGAACTGTGCTCACAGATCCTCCAATCCTGATCATTGACGATTCGTTGTCGAGCGTCGACGTGGCGACCGAGTACAAGATTCAACAGGCCCTGGCCGAAATTGTTGAGGACAGGACAACCTTCGTCATCGCGCATCGCCTATCCACCGTCCGCAAAGCAGACCTGATCCTCGTCCTAGATGGAGGTGGGATCGTGGAACGGGGTACCCACGAAGAATTGTTAGCGCAAGGAGGCTACTACAAACGCATCCACGACCTGCAATTGTTGCCGCAAGAAGATGCAGTCAAGACAACCGGGGAGGGCGAGCGATGACTGCTACAAATCAGGACCGCGATCAGCGCCTTACCGAATACGCGCTCCTGGATGACACGGGGGAAGGGGGACGCCTTGCGACGCTGACCAGCACGATGCGCCTCCTCAGGATGTTGCTGTCTTACAAATCTAAAGTGGCTGCCTCCATGGCTTTTGGCGCAATATCCACGGCCTGCATGGTTGCGATACCGTGGCTGGTCGCGATGGTCATCGACAGGCACATCACCAAGGGAAGCTCTGTTTCGGACATGACACCTCTTCTTACTGCTCTGCTGGCGCTTTCCCTACTCCAATTTGGCTTTCAATACATGAACCATAGAACGCAAACCCTTCTCGGGCATTCGCTTCTCTACGACCAGCGGAGTGCGCTCTTTGACCACATGTTGCGACTCTCGATGACCTTCTACGACCGGAATCATATAGGCAGGGTCATGTCCCGTGTCCAAAACGACGTGCAGCAGATTCAGGGAGTCATGAACGTCGGGATGCTGGCACTGTCAGAAACGTTCATCCTGATCGGGATCACGATCGGCATGCTAGTGCTTGATCTCCGGCTTGCCCTCATCTCGCTGCTATCTGTGGTGCTGATATCCCCGGTAGTCATCGCCTGGCAACGATACGCACGCGCGGCCTACATCATGGCGCGTCAGACCGTCGCCTAGGTCAATGCTCGGCTTCAAGAGAACCTCGCTGCGGTCAAGGTGGTCCAGAGTCTGGGCCGAGAGCAATCGAATGCGGACAAGTTCGAAGAGGCGACCAAGGCAACCGAGAAGGCAAACATCGAGGCCACCAAGTTCGGAGCGGCGCTGGTGCCCTCGGTGGAGACCCTGAACTCTATAGGCCTCGCTTTGGTAGTGTTTTTTGGTGGATTGATGGTCCTCGGCGGCTCATTGGAGATCGGTGTGCTAGTGGCGTTCGCACTATACATCACCCGTTTTTTCGAGCCCGTTGAGGACTTAATTCAACGATACGCGATGCTTCAACGCGCCATCGTATCGACCGCTCGGATCTTCGAGATACTCGACATCCAGCCTCTGCTCAAGGACCGGTCTGACGCAAAAAACCTGCCTCGCATTTCAGGCGCGATCGAGTACAACGGAGTCGGCTTTCACTACGTCAACGACACACCCGTGCTGAACGACGTGAGCTTGAAAATCAACCCCGGTGAGACGTTGGCGCTCGTCGGCCCCACCGGAGCGGGCAAGACGACCCTGGTCTCCCTACTCATGCGCTTCTACGACGTCGTAGAAGGCAGGATACTGATCGACGGCCATGACTTTGCGGGACATTGCAATGGAATCTCTCTCCAGTCAAATGAGTGTGGTTCTACAGGAGCCACACCTGTTTGTCGGCACGGTTCAGGAGAACATCAGGTACAACCGGACCGGCGCATCGGACCAGGAAGTCTTCGACGCCGCAATGGCCGTCGGAGTTCACGACTTCATCACGAGGCTGTCGGACGGGTACGACACCGAGATTCGGGAGGGCGGCAGCAATCTGAGCGTCGGGCAGCGCCAGCTAATCAGCTTCGCCCGGGCATTGGTCGCCGACCCGCGCATCCTGATCCTCGACGAGGCGACGGCCAGCATCGACACCGAGAGCGAGGCGATCATTCAGGAGGCGCTCCACAAGCTTCTGAAGGGCCGCACGGCGCTGGTAATAGCACATAGGCTCTCCACGATACGAAACGCGGACCGGATCGTAGCACTGGAGAACGGTAAAATCGTCGAACAAGGCACTCATGATCAGCTTGTCGCCAACAAGGGGTTATACTCGCGACTGCTCTCCTACAGCGACACCGACGAGGAAAGCCAATCAGCCGACGGGCAGGCTTAAGACGGAGCCTTGGCGATCTTGTCTCTCGGAGTGACAGACACGTCAACAATTCGGTAATCTATTAGTCACTGCTAAATTATCCCACGCATAGAAATAGGACCATCGACTAGGAGGAATAGTTGGCCTACGATACCGATGATTTTGCTACAGATGTGATCCAACGGAGCCACACAGTCCCGGTCCTAGTGGATTTTTGGGCCGAGTGGTGTGGGCCGTGCAAGGTGCTAGGTCCGGTATTGGAGCGCCTTGCTGACCAGAGCGATGGCGAGTGGGAGCTAGCCAAACTCAACACCGAGAATCATCAGGATATCGCCGGTCAGTACGGCATCCGCAGCATTCCCAATGTAAAGCTCTTCGTCGATGGCGAGGTGGTCAACGAGTTCGTCGGTGCACTGCCAGAACCGAGGGTCGTCGACTGGCTGAAAACGGCCATCCCCAGCAAGTATCGAGCACAGTTGGCCGGCGCCAGGCAGCTGCTCACCGAAAACGGTGCATCCGGCGCCATCGAGTTGATCCAGACTATAGTAGCGGCGGAGCCCGGCAACGATGAGGCTACGGTGCTGCTGGCCCAGGCGTTTCTGGGCTCGGACCATCGCCAGGCAATCGAGATAGTCAAGATCGTGGAACCCAACTCCAAGCACTACGAAGCCGCCGAGGCCATTAAATCCCTCGCCGCTACCTTTGGGAGCCTGGACGACGAAGAGTCTCTTTCGGATAGCCCGGTTAAAGACGACTACATTGCCGCGATCCGCGGTGTCCAGTCCCACGCCTACGAGGCCTCGCTCGAAGGGTTCCTGGATGTCGTACGAAAGGACCGTCAGTACGACAAGGATGGGGCTCGCAAGGCCATCATCGCCATCTTCAAGCTGCTCGGCGAGGACCACCCTCTCACAGGGAAGTACCGTCGAGCCCTAAGCAGCGCGTTGTACTAGGCCCCTCTCAGAACGTCGCGACAGGGGTGACCGGAGAGCCTGTGCCCCCGGCAATTACCAGCGGGTTGACCGTCAGCATGAACTCGTAGGACCCTTCCTCCGCGCAGGCGTTTGCCAGGGGCTCTAGAAGCGCGTTGTCAACGATTGCCATGCCGAACGAGCTGAGGACGGCGTGGATGCTCCTGCTCTTGCCATACTCAAAGACGGGTTCGTCGGACATGTCCCACACGATCAGCGCCACATCTCGATCACGAAGATACTTCAGGCTCGAAGGGTGCACCCCGGGGTACGCCGACCCATCGTAGAATATTCCGCCATGATCTGCTGCGTAAGCTTCCCGCCCGCAGTACAAAAGCAGCGCATCGCCGGGCCCAGGTTCAACACCCTGCGCCTTCGCGATCTCCTCCAACTCCCAGACGTGTACGGGGCTGCCGACCTCCACATACGGCACTCCCCGATGCCGGGGGACATCGAGCAGCACACCCCTGGTCATGATGCCGTCCTTCCATGCGTCGATGGCCCCCTGCTTTGCGCCTTCGAAACCAATCTCCTTGGCAGGATCGTGGCCGTCCCACATCCCATCTTCAGTCCAGTGGTGGCATAGCGCATCGATATGGGTAACGCTGTAGCCGTGCTGAAAGACACCAATGTAGTCCATGGCAAACCCACCGGCGCCATCGTCGAAGTTCAGTGAGGACATGTACTGGTGCACCGGGCGTGGATTCTCAACACTGGGCTGGACCGGCAACGGTCGGCTCAGCGATACCGAGCGCCCCGACCTAACCAGGCCTGCCGCCTCACGCCGCTTCTCCGGTGTGATGAGGTTCATAGCGCCAGCGTTGCCATCATTGCCCCAACGTCCCCAGTTGCGCCCCTCTCTGAGCAGCGCATCTATCTCGTCGCGAGTGGGTTTCTTGTGATCGGTCATACGTACTCCCTAGGTCCAAGATTGCTCTCAGAAAATGATCAATGTGAGCCGAGCGTCGCCAAAAAAAACCAGACTAGCGGGAACGCTCGAAGACCTGGATCCTGTGGCGGTTGCGGTCGGTGACGTGGAGCCGCTCTTCAGCATCCAGCTTCACGGATGTGGGCGACCAGAAGTATGTCTGGGTGTGGTGGGATTCCTCGCGAACGTTCCCTTCCAGGAACGCCAGGTCAGGGTCAAGATCGGATTCAGATCGCGCCTCTGCCTCCTGGACATTCGCGTCCAGGAATGACTGAGCCCATGGCGATGTGGTCGCCTCGCCCCGCGACTTAGCGACAAAGCGTCCATCCGGATCCAGCATCTGGATCCGCTCGTTGCCCCAATCCGCGACGAATATGAAGCCCTCCGTGTCGACGGCAACACTTGATGGCCGGTGGAAAAGACCGTCGCCTTCGCCAGGACCACCATAGGAAGCAACGAACTCCCCATCAGCAGCGAATCGTTGCACCCGGTGGTTGCCCCAATCAGCGACATAGACATCGCCGCTGCTTGCAGCCGCAACGCCCCACGGCAGATTGAGCTGCCCTGGACCACCTCCCTCCTCACCGAAGCTCGATATCAGGTCGCCGTCCTTGGTGAATCGCTGGACGCGGTGGTTGCGATGATCTACAACGAGTAGTCGGTCCTCGGCATCTACGGCTAGTCCGTTGGGTCCATTCAGTTCTCCAGCGCCGGAGCCACTGTTGCCCCACTTCAACAGAAAAGTGCCAGATGCATCAAAGACAGAGATGCGATTGAGGTGCTCGTCGCTAACGTAGACCGTGCCCTCACTGTCGATAGCGATGCCGGCGGGCCAGATGAACTGGCCGTCCGCCTCGCCAACCAGTCCGAACACTCCGTAGTACTCGCTGTCGACATCCATCACGCAGACCTGGATTCCGCGCGGGTCGCCGTCGTGGCCGCGGCCAAGGACGTAGAGACGCCCGTTCGGGCCCGTGGCGGTGTCTACGGGGTAGTAGAACCCACGCCCCTCCATCGCCGCGACTCCAAGGGTCATAACGTAGTTCAGAGACGCAGTCTGGGCCGATCCGGTAGCGAGAGCCATCTGTTCCTCCATTGGGTCACAACGACTTCGTCTTTGCGGGCTACTCCCGCTGGAAATCAGGGGTGGCGGCGACCATCTCGAACATCTCCACAACACGCCGCGTCGCGTCTGCTCTATCCCCATTCCACGTGACCTGCCCCTCACGGACGGCGTACTCTACCAGGGCCGAACGGGTGTTGTCGCTGACAGAGATTGCCCCTAGCTGGTCGAGGCAGCCTTGCACCAGATCCTCGGGAGACAGCCCGCTACCGCCCGACAGCACGCTGGCCGCCATCGACCGCACGCCAGGATTGGCTGCGTCGCCGAGGTGTTCCGCCGCGTAGTTAATCCTCTCGACGGCGGTGCCAGTGTCGACCCATTCGACCCCCTGGTGCCAGCCTTCAACGCTCGGCGGGTTGATCAGTGACTGCCCCATGAATGCCATATGGAATGCGTTCGTCTGGATGGCCGGCTCCGGCTGGCGAAGCTCTCCAGTAAGACGCAGCACACCGGCCACCAGTTCTGCCGGTCCTTTGATCTTCTGGTATCGGGCGTCGTTTGACTTGAAGAAATCGGATGTGATCAGCGTTCTGATCATCGCGCCGATGTTGTAATCATTGTCGAAATAGGAGCGGACCAGAATATCGATGGCCTCTGGATCACGCGGCGGCTCGTATGGCCAATTTGGGACCGGCGGCTCATCGGCTACGAAGAAGTGGTATAGGTGGCGGCTGACGAAACGTGCAGTGGCCTCCTGACGGCAGATGATGTCGATTACATCCGTGCCGTCGAAACGCCCCCGCTCTCCAAGAAATTCCTTTTCACCGTCATCGTGGTCCTCGGCCCGAAACTCGAACCGAAACGAAACCCTGCCGTAGGGCCAGAGCGAATCGCGCTCGACCATGGTCTTCATGTATTTCGTGTTTGCAACGGTCCAGCCGGTGAACGCCCGGGCGCATTCCTTGATGTCCTGCTCAGAATAGTTGCCGACGCCCATCGAGAACAGCTCCAGCAGCTCTCGCCCGTAATTTTCGTTTATGGCCCCAGCGTGGTTCTCGTCGTTATCCAGCCACATGATCATGGCTGGGTCCATCGACAGCCGAACCAGCAGGTCGCGAAAGCTCCCCATGCCATGCTCTCGGAACATCGCAATCTGATCCAGCAGCACCCTGCCCTGCGTGACCTTCGGGTAGCCGGTCGCGAAGACCGAGTGCCAAAACAGTCCGATCTTTTCTCGGAGTGGCCCGCGGGTGTTGATCATCCTGAATAGCAGGTTGCCCGGCGCACCGGCCATTCCCATCCCTCCTTGATGATCTGGAAGGTACCGGTACAGCAGGTCGTCGACTATCCCCTCTTGGCCGTCGATGGTCAGCAGATCTTCGACGGTGGCGTCGTAGCCCTTAGCGACATGCTGTTCTAACTCGTCGCGAGTAGCTCCAAAGCCGGCCCTGCGCATCAGGTGGCCCATCAGATCCAATTCGATGGTCATGGCATCCACTCCTGAAATGGGTTCGTAGTCCGAGTAACCGATGATACCCAGTCATTCGCGTGGCAGTCAAGGTTACAGACGCCACTCAAATCAAGCCCAAGAGGCATGGGCAGGTGCCGGTGTAGCTGTTACCATGACATGCCTGAACGCAACATGGTTTTCTTGTGCCGCACTACAGTACGGTTCGGCATGAAGCCTCGCAGGTGATAGTTGCTCCTCAAGCGTCTTAGGCGGGACTGGATGGTCCTGCTAGGGGTCTTTTTGGGGATGCTGCTGGCCACAAGTCTCGTGGCTGCGGCCCCCGTATACCTGCGCGCGCTCGATCGACTCGCCTTTTCCGTCGCCCTCGATCGACTCGAAAGCCCCTACCTGAACATCAACGTGTTCGGGATAGACGTGCCTCTTAACCACGAGTCGCTCGACGAGGCGGGACGAGCGATCACCGATGCGTCAGACACGCATTTGGGCGGCGCCGTATCGAGCAGCGTTCAATACTTCAAGTCACCCCTCTACTTGGCTTGGTCCCCATCTCGACCGCTCTCTCGTGGCTACTTGCAGTACCTTGGGGACGTATCGGAGCACTCTACGTTCACGCAGGGAGGCCCCGCCGGAGACGCCATCGTACCCGGAGCAGCCGGACCGGAGATCGAGGCCGTAGTCAGCACCCAGACCGCCATCAGATTCGAGACGCGCATTGGCGATCTTGTGTCCTTTGCCCCGTCAACAGCTAGCCCCGTCCGCGTATTCGCACGCATCGTCGGAGTGTTCGAGGCTGACGATGCGACCTCCGAGTACTGGAGACTCCCAAAGCTATTCCTCGACCCCGGTCCTCCACTGGAGGAACCCGAACGTGGCCTGGAAGTTGATACGGGTAAGCCGCTTGCCGTGTTCGTGGACAGAGAGGCACTGATCGACGCGGTATCCGGTAGCTTCCAGGGCTCGCTCGTGGACCCCTTCTGGTTCCTGATGGCTGAGCACGAGAGCATCAAGGACTGGTCGGTCGTGGACCTTCAACAGGGCCTGACCGATTTCCGGGAACAGATTGGCAGGGAAATCCCAGGCACCAGCATACCCATCGGCGTCATGAACGATCTGATCAACGATCTGCGCCTTCGGGGCTTTTTCTCCAGGCTCCCTGTCCTACTGTCGTTGACCACAATAGTCGCCACTGTGCTTGTATATCTGTCTATCAGCTTCTCATTCGTAGTAAGACGCAGACAAAAAGAGATCACTCTGTACAAGGCTCGAGGAGCGCAGAGTCGTCGGTTGCTGAGTTTCTACGGTCCGGAGGCAGTAGGGCTGACCCTGGCTGCGTCGGCCGTGGGCGTCATTTTGGCTATGGGGGCAGTGTCTCTGACAGGCCGGCTGCCCTCATTCACAAGTATCACCGGTGGCGCAAACCTGCCCGTGTCGCTATCTCCGGCACCGTTCGTGGCGTCGGCAATCGCAGGACTAGTCCTCTTGGCGTTGCTGCTTGCCTACACCTGGGGGAGCACACGCGGAGGCCCCATAACCAGCAGACTATGGTCTTCTCGGCCACCGGGCGCATCCCTGTTCCATCGCTACTACATGGACTTCGGGCTTGTAGTCATGGGCGGGCTGGTATTTTGGGAACTGCAGGCGCGCGGACGAGTCGTGTCTGGCGGCCTTTTCAAAGACGTGCAGGTCAACGAAGCGCTCCTGGTAGCGCCAGTGCTGCTGCTGGTAGTCGTTTCGCTCATGTTTGTCCGGTTTTTTCCCATGGTGGTCCGCTTTGTCGGGGGAGAATCCCCCGCCCTGATCCATCTTTTCGCGGCCGCCACCATACCGGCCGCCGCCGCCGTGACCATGACTGCGGACGTGCCGGTCTCGGAGTGGGCTCCACCGGTAGCCCTGATCCTAGGCGTCGGGGCATTATACTGGGCGACTACGCGGGTTCAGCGAGCTTCGTGGATTGCAAATCTCGAGCTGGCGCAACTCGCGGCCACCGGCGGATATTTCATGCTGCGTCCCCCCGACCCTGAAGGGGTGCAACTCGTCGCCGTCATTGCCTTCATGGCGCTGGTACCCGCCCAGCTGGCCTTCCGGTTGTTGGCGCTATCCAGAAGGTTCACTCCGGTGTGGCTGGTGCTCGTCTTATGGCGCATGGCTCGAGACCCGCTCCGCTACACATGGCTGATAATGCTCTTGATTCTGGCGACAGGGCTGGCGACGTCTTCCACCACCATCGGTGCCACCCTCGACCGGGGCCAGGAAGACAGCATCCACTATGAGATTGCCACCGACATCCGGCTGTCCGATCCGGACCTGGGCACGGACGTAGACTCAATAATTGGGCCTCTTTCAGAGATCCCAGAACTCGCTCTGATCTCCCCGGCCCTACGTGAAACGGCCAGAATAGATGAAACCGACGTCACCTTGTTGGGCGTGGATTCCGGCACCTTTTCGAGGGTCGCGTGGTATCGAGATGATCTGGCCAGTCGCTCATTGCTGGAACTTATGTCAGCAATCAGAGCCCCTGCCCCGGCGACCCAAATACCTATCCCGGGCAGGGCAGCGTCCATAGGCGCATGGGTCAAACCCGCAGTAGCTTCGTCTGGCCTCGCGATATGGCTCATGGTCGAAGATGCGACCGGTGACACACACACCATAGATCTTGGAATAATCGAGACCTTGGAATGGTCTCGGCTCAGCGTCGACCTCCCCTCAGGCCTGGAAATGCCGCTCCATCTCTCAGCAATCGAGGTATTCGAGCCCGCCGGTAATCAAGGTAACCTTTCCGAATTCGCAGACTTGGTAAACGGTACTCCGGGGCATGTCTTCTTGGACGACCTCCATGTAGTCATTACCGGTTCAGGCGAAGTACTCGTATTCGAGGACTTCGAGGATGTGGCCGGGTGGTCACCAATCGTCACGGACCCGCAGGACCCGGATCAGATCGTGGCATCGGAGGAGGAGGTCTACGCGGGCAAGCGCTCCGGCCTATTCACCTTCGGCGACACAAGGAACCGCCTCATCAGGGGATTTCAGCGCAGCCCGACAGGTGGCCCCGTTCCTCTGATCGTCAGCACAACCTTCGCGAAAAAAAACGGCGCGTCCGTCGGCCAGACCTTCGTCGCGGAGATCAAATCCCGTCTCGTGCGATTCAAAATCGCGGCCACAGCCGAATACTTCCCGACGGTTAGTCCCGATGGCAACGGATTCCTCATTGCAGACCTGGACTCGTTGCTCGCCCATCTCGATGTGCTTACATATTTATCGCCCAGGGTGCGTCCCAACGAACTGTTCCTGGCCAGCGAACCCAGGGGCGAAGACAAGGTACTGACCGCAGCACAAAAGCTGGCTGGACCCGCCTGGCAAACCCAGGGATACCAGTCTGAACTCGACTTCATGCGGTCGGATCCGCTCGGAGGCGCCGGTTGGCGCATTCTGGTCTGGGTATCAATAGCGGTGGCGATCCTCGCTGGCGGACTAGGCTACGGAACCTATCTACTGTCATCGACCGACGATGGTCACCAGGAGTCAGGCGTACTTAGATCAGCCGGGTTCACCGGGTCGCAGCTAGGCTGGCTACTGGCGATCGAGCACCTGGCCGTTGCAGTGGTCGGACTCGGCGTCGGCACCTGGACAGGGCTTCAGATGAGCGCCTTGATGGCATCATCCGTCGCGGTGACCGCTGATGGGCAGCCCATCGTACCCCCCGTGGTAACCGTCACAGATTGGCAGACCCTTACACCGTTCTACATCGCGCTGGTGGTCGTCGTGGCTGGCGCACTCTGGATACTGCGCCGACCCGGCGCTGAGCGCCGAAATCAAAGTAGATTTGGCTGATTTACATCCCAACTAGGATGGGTTGAAGAATGGCCTATCGACTGCTAGACTCATCTTCGCAACGAAACCCGCCCACAATCACGGAGAGGAGTTCCCGAAATCCATGGGAAACGTAGACCTGAACTTCAAGTCCGCCGTCCCAACATTCGACGCCAACGTGGCCCTTGGCAGACGCCATGATCGCCGCGTGGTCGTGTCCACGACCGAAGGCCTCATTGAGGCCATGGATGGATCCGGAATAGAACGGGCCGTGGTGTACTCCCCGTACGCAGCCCACTTCGACACGGTCGAGGGCAACGAGCAGCTCCTTGATATGATCAAGGGACAGCCTCGGCTCGTACCGCAGCTCGTCGCCAACCCCGCTGTTGAAGACCTGGACACCTTCGCAGCCCAGGTGGAGAGCCTGGGCGTCCGATCCATCAGGTTCCATCCCGACGAGCACAAGTACCCTCTCAGAGACTGGGTAGTAGGCTCCTGGCTGGAGTGGATGGAGTCGGAAGGCATTCCGCTCTGGATCCCCGTGGCCGAAACCGATCCGGTCACGCTCCACGATATCGCCGCCGGCCACCCCGGACTGTCGATAGTGTTGACCGAAACCCACTATAGCCAGGTCCCCTGGGCGATTCCGTTCCTGAAAAGCGTCTCAAACACGTCAGTAGAGGTGTCACGGTGGGTCATCGCGGACGGCGTGCAGCGGCTGATGGGTGCGATAGGCGCAGAGCGCATACTGTTCGGCTCCCGATTCCCTGACTCGTCCATGGGAAATCAGCTCTACAACCTGCACCGCAATGATCTCTCCGACAACAACCTGGCGGCCATCTGCGCAGGCAATCTCGACCGGCTCCTGGGCCTGGAGTAGCAACATGGAAACACCAGTAATCGACTTCCACACGCATTCGGGCCGCTGGGGCAACACGGCTGTCTTCGACGACCCCAAAAGGTACGTCGAGATCATGGACGCCGCTGGCGTCGACCGCGCCAACATCAACTGCATATTCCACTCAGACGCCAGCAAGGGCAACAATATCGTGGCCGAGCGGTTCGTCTCGCAGTATCCAGACCGCTTCATCGGAGTTGCGTTCGTTACCCCCCACTACCCGGAAGAGGCGATACCAGAGCTGGAGCGCGCCTTCAACACGCTGAACCTGCGTTCCTTGAAGGTCTATCCGACCTACTATGGCAAGCCGATCGACGACCCAGGGTATTTCCCGATCTTCGAATGGTGCAATGACCGCGGCATAACGCTGATGAGCCACTCCTCCCACGGCCCGGCGGACGACGGCCTGACGATACCCACCAGCTTCATTCCACTGGCCCAAAAATACACGAACATGAACTGGGTGCTTGCGCACTCGGGCAACGGCAGGCCAGGCCAGGAGCTTGCGGTCGAGGCCGCCCAGGCATGCCCCAACATCTACCTGGAAACCTGCTCCTCCTTCGCAGACCACAAGACGATCGACTTCCTGGTCGAGGGAGCCGGCGAGGACCGTGTCCTATTCGGCTCTGACATGCCTCTCATGGACGCACGGGCAATGGTGGGCCGCATAGTCACATCCGGCATCTCAGATCAGGCCAAACGCAAGGTCCTGGGCCTCAATGCCCTCAAGGTGTTGGGTCTGGACGACTAACCCTTAGCCGGAACGGCCAGGACTGAGGTCCAGCTACACGGAGGAACCCTTGAATCCGGCAGAGATTCGCGAGCTCTTCCCAATTCTTCAGGAGAGGACCTACCTCTTCAGCGGCGGTCACTCGCCCGCCTCTACCCCTGCCATGGGCGCCGTCCAGCGCCTCATGGACGAGTGGGCCGGCGACACTCTCGATCTCTATGGCAGGCTTCACGAAGAACTAGACGAGGTGCGCCGGCTGTTCGCCGGTCTCATCGGCGCAGATATTGACGAGGTCGCTGTCCTCGACAGCACTGGGACCGGGGAGAATCTGGCCGTCGAGATGATACCCATCCCGGCCCGCGGTAACGTCGTATTCGACGAGTGGAGCTACCCGTCCGCCGTGTACCCCTGGATGCTGCCCCCGAGAGAGCACCTGGAACGGCGCTGGGTAATGTCCCGTGGCGGCGTGATCGAGCTGGATGATCTTGCCAGGGCCATCGACGAAGATACGGTCGCCGTCAGCATCTCGCACGTCACCCAAGGCGAGGGCTTCAGACAGGATCTCCGCGCTGTCTCGGAGCTGGCCCATGCCCACGAGGCACTATTGTTGGTGGACGCGGCGCAGTCCGCAGGAGCGGTCCGGATCGACGTCCATGCCCAGGGCATCGACTTTCTGGCTGCCGGGGCCTGTAAATGGCTCCTGGGCGCCGCCGGGGTAGCCTTTTTCTACGCAGCCAAGTCCCACATGCAAGGCATGCCGCCCCACGCCGGGGCACCCAGTGCTGCAAACGAGTTCACATCTCCGTCCAAGGGGCCCTTCGAGCCGAAGTCAGGCGCGGAACGGTTCCACCTGGGGATCCCGAATCTCCTGGGTATTGCCGCGACAAGGCCAGGCCTTGCAGCGCTAGCCGACACCGGCATGGAGCGCGTTGAATCGCAGGTGCTTGGGTTGTCTGGACGCTGTATTACCGGCCTGCAGGACCGTGGCATAGACGTGCTTACTCCGAAGAACGCCAATCAGCGAGGCGGTGTCGTCGCCGCTATCGTGGACGACGCCCCCGCCGTGGAGCATTTCATGCGTGAACGCCGCATCGACGTCTACGGCGGCCATACCTACAATCACACACTGAGAATAGACCCCCACGTGTTCAACAACGACGGCGACATCGACACGTTCCTCGCCGCCATCGACGAGTACCTCGCAAGGTAAGACCGGACTGGAGGGACGACCATTGGCAGATACGGTCATGACGGTCACCGGCCCGATTTCCGCAGACGACCTCGGATATACACTCCCTCACGAGCACCTGTTCCTGGACCTGATGCGCGACAACTGGTCCGGAGACAACTACCTGAACGACCCCGAACTGGCTTACAAGGAGTTGATGCTATACAAGGAAGCGGGCGGGGTGTCCCTTGTTGACCAGACCAGTGGCGGTCTCACTAGCAACGACCAATATATGCTGCCCGTCAAACACCCAATTGCGGTACGAGAGCTGTCGGAGCGCACCGGGCTGAACATCATTCTGGGGTGCGGCTGGTACCGCGAGACCTACTACGAGCCGCGTTTGTGGCGCATGAAGACAGACGAAATCGCCGAGGAGATAGAGCACGATATCACCCACGGCATTTCAGGAACCGACGTGCGAGCCGGCCTTATCGGCGAGATCGGCGCTCACTTCACGTGGATATCGCCAATCGAGGAGCGAGTGCTACGAGCGGCGGGCCGCGCCCAGAAGCGCACAGGCGTCACACTGACCACCCACGCCACTCGTGGCCCTCTCGGCCTCGACCAGCTCGACATACTGGAGGAAGAGGGGGTCGACCTGCGTCGAGTCGTCATCGGCCATCCGCAGAGCCACGCCGATTTCGAGTACCACGCCGAGATAGCGCGGCGCGGAGCGTGGATATCATTCGACAATATGGGTGTGGTCGAGGAGGCAGTGCCCTACGAGCAGGAGAAACTGCTGAAACAGGTCAAGGACATCGTCGACGCGGGCCTCATCGGCCAGCTATTGTTCTCCCACGACGTCTGCTACCAGCACATGTACAAGGCGTACGGCGGCCACGGCTACGACTACGTCCCAACGCGGCTCCTTCCCAGGTTGCAGGAGATCGGCATGACCGAGGACCAGCTACTTCAGATCATGGTGGACAACCCGCGCCGAGCCCTCACCGGCCAAGAATAGGCCGCGTAACCAGCCCCGCCCAACAAAGCGCGCGCAGCACCCTTAGCGGGCGAACACGGGTCCCTCGCCCATGATTGAGTCAGCCGGATAAACACGATACTGGTTGGGCTTGCCCGGTGAGGTGTGCTCCGCGGCCCAGGCCGCCCCACCCCTGCGATCCGACTCGATCACAAGATAAGGCCTCGTGGCCTCGGGCACGAAATTGCTGCCGTACATCACCAGCGTATTGCCATTCTCCAGCCTGGTAACGCTCGAGCAGCACGGCGCGAACATGTCGGGCTGCAGACGATACTCCCACACCTTCCTGGCCGTCATGTTGTCCATGTCCAGTGCCAGTTCGATCCCTCGCGAGTACTCGCCCCCCTCTTCGCCAGGCCTGTGGTTGCCGTTGTCGAAGAGCAGCACGTTTCCATTGGGCAGCGCCACGACACTGTGGGGCCGATAGAACTTGTCTGTCGGATCAGTGAACGTGAATTCGCCACCAGGACCGCCAAGCCTCCATAGAATCGACTTGAAATCGGGCGCGATCGCCACGATCTGGTCGAGATTCCGAAGGCCGATCAGTACGCTGCCGTCCTCAGCCATCGAAAGCGAATCGGCGTGGGTCCAGTCCTGCACGTCGCCGTCACGGTCGCACCCGCCCCACAACGGAAATCCCGGCAGCCTGCGGTTCGACTCCGGTACCGTCCTCTCCGATGGATCGATGAAGTCCAGTGCGCTCCAAACAATCTCGTTGGTCCCCGCTGCCTGGTCCCAAATGCCTATGGTGTCGCCCTCCTGCGGCATAATCGGGTCGCCGTAGCCTGGACGCAGGATCTCCCGTGATAGGTACATCACACGACCGTCCTCCAACACCAAGAGCTCATGGTGGATCGGCCCGAAGGGCGTGCACTCATCGACCAGGCGATCTTGCTCGACTCCGAGGGGGTCGATCTCGACAACCGCCATGGCCGTCGTGCCCCCCTGGAATCCGGCAATATACAAGATATTGCCGTTGGGCTTAAGGGCCATCACATACGGCTGTTCCTCATTGGGAGCTTCAAAATACCAAACAATGCTGCCGTCGCTGTCATATGCCGCCAGCCCAAGAAAACCAGCCTGTCGGAACTCCATGAAAGTTAGGGTAAGTGTCGGCTCGCCAACGAGAGTATCCATCTTGGACGCAGCTAGGACCTCGGGCAAATGGCCGGTGTCGAAAGTGCCAGACGGGCCCTCGGACTTGCCTCCACCAGGGCTCGCCCCATAGGCCTGGAAGCTATAAGTCGTTTCCGCTCTAAGTCGCACGACCGGCACCGTGAACGAGGTGCCATCGCTGTCATAGGTCTTGGTCCGGAGCCGACCCACGCCGTCGGCCCAGTACTCCACGTAAACCTGACCGGGACCATCGAGCACACCCTCTACACGTGCGATCAGAGAGTTATCCTCGGAAAGTGTCGCAGATGCCGATACAACGCCGGGCGCTGGCTCTGGCGTGCTGGTGGGTGAGGGCACCGCCGTCTCCGTTGGACTAGCCGAAGCGGACGAACCGTCCGAACCTCCGCATGCCAGAGCAACCAACGCCACAGCCACCGCCAATATATAGAACCTCAAGTCGAGCCTGAATCGCCTGGTCAAATCGCTACTCCTGTTTGGTTTCGCCCATAATACTGGGAAGGGCATATGCGCGGTAGCTGCCCTTATATGCAGGACTCCAAGCCTCGAGCCGCCAAAGCTCCTCGCCATCTCGATCGACCTCCACCACCACTCGAGGCGTCGTGTTAAAGTTGACCAGCGTGTTGCCGTTTTTGAGGCGGTAAGCGCCTCCCCTGGTGCGAGAGAACAGGTCCGGGCTGGGCCGGTACTCCCAGACCTTTGTCGCCGCCAGATCGTACTCGCTCAGAGAGAACTCAACGACCCTGGTATACTCGCCACCCTCATCCTCAGGACGTCCCTGCCCATTGTCGAACAGCAGTATATTGCCGTTCGACAGCTCCGAGGCCGTATGGGGCAGATAAAACCGGTCATCCGGGGTTGCAAACTTGTATACGCCGTTCGGGCCTCCAAAGACCCACTCGACGTGCTGCAGGTCAGGCGAAATAGATATCACCTGATCAAGAGTCTTGACCGACAAGACATAATTGCCACGGGGTCCAATCTGCAGTGAATTGGCATTCCACCAGCGGATGATCTCACCCTCTCGCTCTGGTTGGCCAGGGACCCCATAGAAGGGCACCGTCTCCCATGTGAGCCGCACATCGGTCGAGAACATGTCGAAGGCATTCCACACCTCGCTGCTGGTTCCAGTCTTCCTGTCCCAGATGCGGATGGAATCGCCCTCGACCAGCACCTTTTCCTCGCCACCGTTCGCCGAATCGTCCACTTCCTCATATATGCGTGCCAAATACATAACTTCGCGGTCTGCAATTAATAACTGATCGTGATGCGGCAACCCGTCGATGTCGCCGTAAGACAAGTTGTCCACGATCTCGCCCAGGGGCGTGATTTCCCTTATGCAGCACGGACGCCGGTTCCGCCCCATGTAGTAGACCAGGTTGTAGTCGTCCTGCTGGCGGACTGCGTTGATCGCATAGGGCTGGTCTGCCACTAGATTGGGACTTGCGTAGTACCAGACAATGTTGGCGTCGCTGTCCAGAGCATAGATATACGAGCCCAGGACATCCTCGTAGTCGAGCAGCAAAAGCTCGGATGTCGAAGAGCCCTCGGTGCTGTGTTCGATGGTCGCCAGAGCTTCCGGTAGCTTGCCTGTCTCGAAGGTGCCGGACGATACCTCTGACAGCTTGCCACCGGGACCAAGGGCAAAGGCGTCGTAAGAGTACTCGGTGTCCGGACGTAGCCTCACGACGGGAACAACATGCTCCTTCGCCAAGGCCGCCGTCGCGGTGCGGAACCGTCCCGCATCGCCATTTTCGTACTCGACGTAGACCTGCGCGGCTATGTCGGTACGTATTCGGACCTCGACGATCAGCGGGTTGCTCTCCGAGACACTGGCTTCCGTCTCCAGGATCACTGGCACCGCCGATGGATCGCCCGTACTCGGCTCCTCGCCGTCAGGCGTGTTCCTCGCCTCGACGGTCGCGCTGACCGCTGCCACAACAGTCGCGTCGACATCAACCGGCTCCCCACCATCCCCACAAGCGGCCAAGGCCAGTAGTGAGGCGACAGTGGCGGCCAGTGCCGTCCAGCGCGACAACCTATAAATTCTCATCTAGATACTTCCTATTGACTCGTAGCCAAGAGCATACTTGGAGTTCCGGGTGACGCGGAGCGGAAGTTCGTTCGTCACTTCCTTGAGACGCTCCCACTCGTCCAGCGGCCCTTTTACCTCGACTACCAGACTATATCGCCCCGGAGCTCGTCTCACGAAGTTGGGCCGAGCCGAGAGCCGCTGATCGTAGACATCCTGGTCGTAGTCAATCGTAATGCGGAGCTTCCCGCTCCTATCCTCGTAATACTCCCTGCGATATCGGTTTACGAGAACCGGGACGAGGTCGACGCCTATCTCCACCTTCATCCAACCAGGCACAGATCCAACCGATTTGGAGACGATTGCAGGCCACGTTGCACCCGCACCCAACTCAAGAGGCTCTACCAGGGCATGCCTCAGCTTCCAATTGGCCCGATCACGCTTGCGCTTGACTTCGAGCACGGCGGAGACAGTGTCGGTCTGCTCCCCGTACCAGCGGAGCCGGACCTTGCGGCGCTCGCTGAATCCCTCGACGCTTTCGTCCAACCACTGCATATCATGGGTATCCATGTAGAGGTTGTTGACGATGCGGGGAGGAAAGGATTCCGAGAATACACCCCGGTGGGTGCGTATCCATGACCTGACATGGGAGAGATCAGAACCTGGCGACTGAAGCTTGATCTCGTAGCGCCACTCCTGCTCGGGGATTGACGACCGTCCTTCATGCGTCTGAAGCGTCGTCATGGCCGATTCGCCAATCGCGGGAGAGAGCTACACAACTGGAGCGCTACTCTGCTCTATAAAGGTAATGGTCGAGGCATCCGGTAGCGCCTCTTTCAGTACGCTCATCGCCTTGGCGATAGCCTTGTCGTTGTTGCACCTCACGTAGAGGGTCGCCTGAACGAAGTCGCTCCCCACATCGAGACGCCGAAGATCAGCGCTCTGGACGTAGGGGTCCAGCAGCTCCAATATCCTATCGAAGCTCACCTGATCGTCAAGACCATCTCCCCGGGCATCGATATTCACATAGAGGTTGCGTTTTTTATCTCGCGACCAAAGCAGCAACCTTGCTGACATCACAAACAGAATTACCGTGGCCGCAGCGACTGTGGGCCAGGTCTGACCCGCCCCCAGGCCGATGCCAACGCCGATGGCTACGAACAGGTACGCAAGCTCTTCCGGCTCCTTGATCGGTGTCCTGAAGCGGACGATGGACAGGGCGCCTACGAGTCCCAACGACAGGGCAATGGATGACTTGACCACCGAAATTATCAGCACGATGGTCAGCGTGATGATCGGCATTGCGTAGGCCGCCTGGCTGCGGCTGGTCATCGTTCGCCCAAACCGGAGATAGTGCCAAGCCAGGATCGAGGAGAGCACGGTCCCGACGATCAAGCCTATCAGGAGGTCTTTCACTTCGACGGTAAAGATGTCTGAACTAAAGGTAGGCACGGTGCCTCTATTGAAGGGGCGCGACGAGCGCCAGATTTGTTGCTTGCATATTATGGCATACCTGTATGCATGGGTTGCAACAGGAATCACGGCGCGCCAATCGGGAGTTCAAACGAGGACCCACCGAATACCAGCTATGGGGCAAGCAGGTCGCTCGCCCGCTGGTACTTGCTACGGTTGCCACCTGATGTGCGGATGTCCATGGCCGCGAATACATCTCCGACCACCTCGCGTACCCTCTGTTGGTCTTCAATGAAGGCGTCGCGGAGCAGGGAGGCTGAAGCGCTCCCCCCACCGGCAATCACCTCGTCAAGCATGGTCGAGACGTTGCGCTCGAACTCAATCTCCATCTCATAGAAGGTTCCCACCGGACGAGGGCGCGGAATGTTCCCGAGCCTGGCAATCTCAAGATATTCCATATATCCAGGTCCGTCATAGACATCGGTCCTATCCAGGGACAGGATGAAGGCCTGTTCTGGGTTGGGACCGCTTCCATACTCCGTAACCATGTTCATATGTAGTCGGGTTCTGCTAGACACCGCTACTAGAGTGACCTTGAGGTCGATCTGGCCTGACAATCCGGTTTCATCGAGAGCGCGCGCGAGCAAGGCCCCGGGTGTAGTGGGCAAATCTTCGAACAGGCCGGACAACGCAATTGGTAGAACGTCGTCCAGGGGCCAGGGAGCAGGCGGCGGGAGTCCGCCCTCCGAAAACGGGGACGCCTCGACTCGGAATTCCAGACGAGATTCGTTGGAAACACTAAACCCGTCGCCCAACTCATCCCTGTCCACCTTGGCCTGTACCTCGGCCCGAAATGGGAAGTGGCGCCTCACCGTCGGTGCAGCCTCGTGACCATCTAGCCCATCGGCGTTGTCAAAGCGATACCTCAGACGCATGGCAATAGCGTTATCAAGCAGGTCGTCGTTCTGTGAATCAATATAGAAATCCCGCATCACGATCTGAGTAGACTCGGCATCGACCTCGTATGGATTCCCAGTCAGCCCCGGAGCAGCCCATACGCGTAAGGCCAGATCCTCTATCAAAGCTCTGGATACACTGGACTGTGCCTCTCGAAGCCAGTCATTATTCAGGTCAGTGCGGTCGGCAGGAACTTCCATGGTGAGCTTGAATTCGCGCTCGGCCCGTGGCGGAGTCCCAAGAGGCGACCTCGATTGCAATCCATCTATAGAGAACTTGGCGTCAGAAGAATCTGGAGAGGCATACAGCAGAATCGCCGCCAGAGCAAGGACGAGAACAGCCGCAACCACCCCAATGGCGCGCCAAATATCGATTCTGGTCAATGTCCGCTCATGCATCGGTCCACGAAACGTCGATCAATCACTCGATGTCCTTCACTCGGATGTATCAGCCTTCGCAATGGAGAATGCGGGAGTGAAGCCCTGAAATTCCATTGTCGAGGAACACAGGGTCTCATGGATTGCGCCTAAGGGGTTGCTCATGGTCAATAAGGATGCGGGCTGTGTGTGCCGACACAGAACATCTGGCTGACCACTAGGCGAGGCAGCCCTTCGTAAGCGTCATTGTGGTCGAACCGTGTTCCGTCGCCCTTCCTGAAACCAGGCGCCAAAGTCTTTCTTGGCCCTGCGGAATAACGGCTTTGAGAAACTTCGCACCAGGAACGCCACCCCCACCGCGCCCAAAGAACCAAGGGCATCAACGATATAGTGGTTCCCCGTAACGACAATCGACATCAATATAAGGTAGCCGACCATCGCTAGCTTTATGATTGGTCCGCCACCACCCCTAAAGAAATACAGAGACACGACAAACGCCAACGCAAAATGTAGGCTCGCTATCGCCGCATACGGATTGTAGAGGAGGGTTTCGGCGGTCGCGTGGTACTCATCGAGACCGTAATTTCACAGGGTGTCAACGATCCCAATACTGGATACCAGACGCGGAGGGGCCAGCGGGTAGAGCTCATAGCTGACGAGGGCAACACCCAGCGTTATCAGCGCCACCGTTCTGTACACGTAGTATGCCTCGCGATTTTTCACATAGAGATAGACTGCGACCGGCAGGACGACCGGCCAATAGCCCAAAATATAAAACCAATTTAGGACGTGGACGGCAGATGAGAGGTTGTTCAGGAACCAGTCCTGCAACAGACCTTCCCTTAAAAGACCCGTCACTCTCTTCAACTCGATTATGTCCAAGGCATTGTCGTGGGCTGGCAATATCTGGTTTTCGTAGACCAGCCCCCTGCCCAACGTGTACGAAGCATACGCAACGGACACAATGAGCAGTTCGATGGGAACTTGTAACGAGGAGGAGCGCTTGACCCAAATTTCGTTCAGCTTCTGGAAAGTAGAAGTTACGTCTCGGGTCGATCTGGCATCCGGGAACGATGACGCGTCCCCAGTGGGCTTGCTATCTCCGAAGAACGATCGTGGATCCCTCAGAACGGACCATCCATAACCTCAAGGTGTACAGGGCCGATCAAGCGCAACCGTCTGCAACGCAATTTTAGTCAGAGTTCAGACTCCCGTCAAGCGAACCATCCGGTTCGCCCTGCAGCCGTAATCGTCGCTGACGCCTGTCGACCTGGTATGGCCTAACCACGAACCGCTTGGACATGGGCGTACGAGATATTCAAGCGTGATCGAGTTAACCTCCAGATCGACACGATCGCCATCCTAGCATGCACAGGTATTCAGAAATCCGCGGGAGCGAGAAAGGCGTAGACGGTATAAGAATGGGAGTGTCTTGATTTGGACGACCCGGAAACCCTGAGGAAAGGAGGCCCTACCCAACGGCTAAATGACGATGTGCTGAAGGCCTGATATACCCGGTTCTTTCGAGGCACCTCGGCTAGCAAAGTGTTGACAGCACATCATAGACGTGATAATTATATATCGCTTCGAGGCAATCGCGGCAGATCTTTGGCCGCTCTACGTTTGATGAAGGTGTCCCAGGAGGTAATTGATTATGTGGTCTAAAGTCCCAAGTTTGAGGCTCTTGCTCGCGATGGGCGTCGCTTTGATGCTTGTTGCAGCACTTGCCTGCAGTTCCGACGACGAGGATGCCGATTCGACTTCGGATGATACCGGAGCCGCATCGTCAGACACGTCCTCGGATGATACGTCGTCTTCTGACGACACGTCGTCTTCTGACGACACGTCGACGTCTGATGACACGACAGCCAGTACCTCCGATGATGAGGACGACTCATCCACCGAGGTAGTTGCGGATTCTGGCTTCGACAATTCGTCCTACACGGGCAACGGTGGTTCATTCGCATGGACCGGCGCAGCCCCCACGACCTTCAGTGAGGCCCCTAGCCTCGCTGCCCTGGTCAGGGACGGGTCCCTGCCTGCCGTTGAGGACAGGCTCCCAGTCGCCGAGGACGTATTCGTGGTGGCCCCTGTAGATGCCATCGGCGAGTACGGCGGCACCTGGCGTCGTGCGTTCACCGGCCCGAACGACGGGCAGAACGCCGACCGAATCATGATGGACGAGAACCTGAAGTTTGACGCGAACGGCGTCGACATAATCGGGAACATCGCAAAGGGCTACACGGTCAGCGACGACGGCAAGACCTATACGCTCGAGCTACGCAAGGGCATGAAATGGTCCGACGGCGCTGCGTTCTCAGCCGACAACTACCTCTGGTGGTACACGAACGTACTCACCAACGAGGAGATCAACCCTGGCCGCGAAAAGCAGCTTGGCTGGTCCGGCTACAACCTTGTAGACCTCCTTAAGGTCGACGAGACCCACGTCCAGTACATCCTCCCTAACGCCGCTGACGGCTTCCTGGACATGCTGGCGACTTACCACATCGGTGGTTTCACCCTGCACGGACGCATCGGTGACGGCGACTACGGCCCGTCTCACTACATGGAGCAGTTCCACAGAGACTTCGCTTCTGACACTGCCGCCTACGACACGATGGTTGCCGACGAAGGCTTCGAGAGCTGGCCCCTGTTCTTCAAGGAGAGGTCCAACCCCCTCCGGAACACCGAGCTTCCCGTGGTTTCGCCTTGGCGCGTGACCAGCCCGATTACCGAGCAGATCTACGAGTGGGAGCGCAACCCGTACTACTGGGGCGTTGACCCTGCGGGCAACCAGCTTCCCTACATCGACAACATTTCCATGATCCTGACCGGCGACAAAGAGGTTCTGAACCTCAAGGCCATTGCTGGTGAGATCGACTTCCAGCATCGTCACATTGACATGAACAAGGTGCCTGTCATGCGTGAGAACGCTGACAAGTGCGATTGCACGGTCAAGTTCTGGCCCTCCCCTGCAGGTTCGCAGGCTGGCCTGACGATCAACAACAGCTACGGTCTGGGTGGCACGACCGACGCGCCCCTGACCTACGACGCCGACGAGGAAGTCCAGAAGTGGCTCTTTAACAAGGACTTCCGGATCGCCATTTCCCACGCAATCGACCGACAGCGAATCAACGAGGTGGTATTCCTTGGCCTAGGCGCAGTCAGCCAGGGCGGATTCATCAAGGGCCACCCCTTCTACCCGGGTGACGAGTACGACCAGAAGTACATGGAAGGCGCCGACGTGGCCAATGCACTTCTGGACAGCATCGGCCTGGACAAGAAGGACGGCGACGGTTTCCGACTACGGACAGACGGCTCCGGCGACACTTTGATCTTTGAGCTGTCCTACATCGCGAACTACTTCGTCGATTACGAGTCGATCGCAGAGCTGACCAAGGAAGACCTGGACAAGATCGGTATCAAGACCTTCCTCAAGGCTGAGGACGTCAAGCTTTACGCCGATCGCCGCGCCAACAACGACCATATGTTGATGGCAGGCGGCGCCGGTGGCCAGCGCTTCCCCTTGAACCTCACCGAGTGGCACGCAGTTGGACAGGCATACAGGAACTGGTACACGGGTGCACAGGACGCGTACGCCGCAGGCAACCCGGTTGCACAGCCTACCGACCCCAACATCTTCCGGCTGGCCACCTTGACCGACGAGGCCAAGCTTCTCCGTTACGTAGACCGGAAGGACAACTACATCGAGACGCAGCGGATCGTTATCGACAACCAGTACGTGATCGGCTATGTCGGCGGTACCCCCGCATTCAACGGCATCGTGGTAGTGAAGAACTACTTCAAGAACGTACTAGACGTCGCGCCTAACCAGTCGTCACTGCAGAACCCAGGCATTGCCCGGACCGTGCAGTTCTACATGGAAGGCGGCAAGAACGACACCGAGTAGTTGCAGACATTCGATAGAAGCTAGCTACTGAAAGCCAGCGCCCCGACGCCAGTCGGGGCGCTGGTCGAGCAACAAGACCCGCTCCCCAGAACCTAATTTCCGAGCATGCTTAATACAACCCGAGCGTAGGAGAGCCAGCCCATGTTGACCTTCATCGCCCGTCGTGCAATGCTCGCAGCTATAACGATTTGGGCATTGTCGGTGCTGTCCTTCCTCATCATCCAACTCCCGCCGGGCGACTTCGTCGACACCTACGTTCAAGAACTCTTTGCTGGAAGCTGGGCAACAGGCGGCGGCGGCGCTGTCACTGATCAACTCGAAGAAACCCTGCGCATCCAGTTCGGCCTCGATAAGCCATTCATAGTCCAGTATGGTAAATGGGCCTGGAAGATGGTCCAAGGCGACTTCGGGCAGTCCCTGGAATTTCAGAAACCCGTGGCAGAGATCGTCCGAGAGCGTCTCTTAATGACCATTATTTTGGCGGGCACCACGGCCCTGTTCGCCTGGGGTGTTTCCATCCCGATTGGTATCTATTCAGCTGTGCGACAACACAGCATCGAAGACTATACATTCACATTTATTGGCTTCATGGGTCTTGCAGTACCCGATTTCCTCCTAGCCCTTTGGCTACTCTGGATTACCTTCTCATACTTCCCTGATCACAGCATCGGGGGACTATTCTCACCTGAATATCTTGAGGCGCCCTGGAGTATTGGACGTATCAAAGATCTGATATCACATCTTTGGATTGCTGCCTTCGTTGTGGGCACCGCCGGGACGGCCGCCCTCATACGTGTCATGCGTGCCAACCTGTTGGACGAGTTGCACAAGCCTTATGTGGTGACTGCTCGGGCCAAAGGACTTCCCGAGTGGAAGCTGGTTCTGAAGTACCCGGTTCGCCTTGCACTTAATCCGTTGGTGAGCACCCTCGGGTACCTGCTACCGGTGCTGATGTCCGGTAGCGTAATTGTTTCCGTGGTGCTCAGCCTACCCACAGAAGGGCCGCTACTTTTGAGGGCGCTGTTGGCGGAGGACCTGTTTGTATCAGCAACTATTGTTTTGTTATTGGGAGCCCTTACTGTGATAGGGACGCTCCTATCGGACATCTTACTCGGGATTCTAGATCCCAGAATCAGGATGGGATAGAGATATGGTAGAAGCAACCGCTGGGTCTATGGCGAGGGACATCGAAGAAGAGCGCGTATTTATTGCCACTCAGTGGCAGCTCATGTGGTGGCGATTCAAACGCCATCGCGCCGCACTCATTGCTACTGGAGTGATTGCCGGGTTGTACCTGGTCTCCATTGGAGCCGGTTTCTTGGCCATGAGCGACCCGTCCAACGGTGAGGTCACCCACGCGTACATGCCGCCCCAGATGATCCATTTGTTCGACGGAGGCTTTAAGCCTCACGTCAAGGGCGTCGATACCGGACGTGACCCCTTTACCCTCAAAAAGACGCACGTAGCCGACCCGGAAGTCATAGTTCCACTCAGCTTTTGGGTGACTGGATTCGAGTACAAGTTCCTCGGTCTGATAACGACCAGACGCCACCTCATCGGAATTAGTGACGAGTTCGTGGAAGGTCGGCCAGCGCCTTTCTTCTTTGGGAGTGACAAGCTCGGGCGAGACCTTTTCTCCCGGATGGTCTATGGGACGCGCCTGTCCATGATGATCGGGCTAATCGGCGTAGCGATAAGCCTGTTCCTTGGCATCAGCCTCGGAGGCATATCCGGCTTCTACGGAGGCATCGCCGACACCCTCATTCAGCGCTTGATTGAGATTCTGCGCTCCATACCTACCATTCCTCTGTGGATTGCTCTCGCAGCCGCAGTACCGCGCGATTGGAGCCCGATCAGAATCTTCTTCTCGATCACGATAATCATCTCTCTCATATCGTGGACGGAGCTAGGCCGAGTCGTACGAGGCCGGTTCCTGGCACTACGTGAAGAGGAATTCGTGACGGCGGCGAGATTGTCTGGCGCTACCGACTTCCGAATCATCTTCCGACACATGGTCCCCTCCTTCACGAGCCACGTGATAGCGGCCGCCTCACTGTCCATCCCCGCGATGATCATCGCGGAAACGGCATTGAGCTTCCTGGGCCTCGGACTGCGGCCGCCGGCCATAAGCTGGGGCGTCCTGCTCAAGGATGCGCAGAACATCCAATCCGTGGCTGTCTACCCCTGGATCATGATTCCAGCGGTGCCCGTGGTAATCGCGGTGCTGGGATTCAACTTCATGGGTGACGGACTGCGTGACGCGGCAGACCCGTACGGGTAGTCATCGATCGTTGAACTAGGGAGGCTGGCCGTCGAGAGGCGCAGCCCATCCGCAATAGCATGAAAAGCGCCCCGCTATCAGGCGGGGCGCTTTTACGCTATCATTGCATCGAAATAAACGAGGTCAGGTCTTCTTGAGCGCCTCAAAAATATTGGAAAAACCCCGATGTTAACTTTCATAGTCCGCCGGACCCTGCTGGCGATGGTCACCATATGGGCACTCTCAATTCTGGCGTTCCTTGTTGTCCAACTACCACCTGGCGACTTCGCGGACACCTACGTGCTGGAGCTCCTCGGCAATAGCCCCGTAGCAGGGGGCCAGTTCGCTGATCAACTGGAAGAGAACCTCCGACGAGAGTTTGGCCTCGATAAACCAGTCATCGTCCAGTACTCAAAATGGGTCTGGAAAGGTCTCCACGGGGACTTCGGGATATCTCTGGAATTCAAGAGACCCGTGGCAGAGATCGTCCGCGAGCGTCTCTTGATGACGATAATCCTGGCCGGGACGACAGCCCTGTTCGCATGGGGCCTTTCCATACCGGTCGGGATCTATTCCGCCGTTCGGCAACACAGCCTCGAAGACTACACCGTGACATTTATCGGCTTCATGGGCCTCGCGGTGCCCGATTTTTTGCTTGCTCTCTGGCTACTCTGGATCACTTTCACATATTTTCCAGATCACGAAATAGGTGGCCTGTTCTCTCGCGAATATATCGAGGCGCCCTGGAGCTTCGCTAGATTGGTCAACCTGTTCTCCCACCTGTGGATCGCGGCCTTCGTCGTAGGGACTGCCGGAACGGCCGCCCTAATTCGTGTGATGCGCGCCAACCTGCTGGACGAGCTTCACAAGCCGTATGTGGTAACAGCCCGGGCCAAAGGGCTGCCTGAGTGGAAGCTCATCCTGAAATACCCCGTCCGGCTCGCGCTCAACCCGTTGGTGAGCACGCTGGGCTACCTGCTGCCTGTATTGATGTCTGGAAGCGTCATAGTCTCGGTGGTGCTGAGTCTTCCTACCGAGGGTCCCCTACTTCTCAGGGCTCTACTGGCGGAAGATCTGTTCGTATCGTCAACCATCGTGCTACTGCTCGGGGCTTTGACGGTAGTCGGCACACTGCTTTCCGATATCCTCCTGGGCATACTCGACCCCAGAATCAGGCTTGGCTAGCGAATACTCCCACCTGCGGTGCGTCCATCAGTGAGACGCACCGCCCGACGAATGCGACCGTTTAGGCCGCTTAGTCCAAACGTAGGAGCATGTCCTCATGTTGATGTTCATTCTGCGCCGATCTCTTCTAGCGCTCCTAACTATCTGGGCGCTCTCCGTGATCTCTTTCGTCATAATTCAGCTACCTCCGGGTGACTTCGTCGACACATACATCCAGGAGCTGATGTTCGGAAACGTCGCCACCGGGGCAGTCGTTGGCGGCGGCAAGTTTGAGTCCACACTCCGAGAGCAATTCGGCCTCAACAAGCCGATCTACGTGCAATACGCCAAATGGGCGGCAAAACTGGTCCAAGGAGACTTCGGTCAGTCGCTGGAGTTCCAAAAGCCGGTATCGGAGATCGTCAGAGAAAGACTCTTAATGACGGTCATCCTGGCCGGAACCACCGCCCTGTTCTCATGGGCGCTTTCAATCCCTATCGGCATCTATTCTGCCGTACGACAGCACAGCATCGAGGACTATACCATCACGTTCGTCGGATTCCTGGGCCTGGCGGTCCCAGATTTCCTACTGGCCTTGTGGCTACTCTGGGTCACCTTCACGTACTTCCCAGACATCGGCATCGGAGGGCTATTCTCACCGCAATATATTGAAGCGCCCTGGAGCTTTGGGCGCCTGATGGACCTGATGTCACATCTGTGGATCGCCGCATTCGTAGTTGGCACCGCCGGCACCGCAGCTCTGATACGAGTCATGCGAGCGAATTTGCTGGACGAGCTGAACAAGCCCTATGTCGTTACGGCGCGAGCCAAAGGCCTGCCGGAGTGGAAACTGGTACTGAAGTATCCGGTGCGGTTGGCTTTGAACCCGCTGGTGAGCACGCTGGGGTACCTACTGCCGGTGCTGATGTCGGGGAGTGTCATCGTGTCGGTGGTACTGAGCCTGCCGACCGAGGGACCACTGCTGCTGAGGGCCCTGCTGGCGGAGGACATGTTCGTTTCGGCGACAATCGTGCTGCTACTAGGCACCCTCACCGTAATCGGCACACTGATGTCCGACATCCTGTTGGGTATTCTGGACCCAAGAATCAGGCTGAACTAAAACCGTCGGCCCTGTGTTACTGAGAGCCTGACAATTGGGCACACAGTACCAAGGATCTCGCTACGTCCTTGGAAATGCGCAGACTCAATCTCGACGGGGATAAGACCGCTGACCGAAACCTCGGCGTCGCAAACTGTGCCCACTCAGTGGCTCACAGAGCGACGTAACCGGGACTCTCGCTAACCATCACCCAACTGCAACTTCAGCTCGGGCTCAGAGAAATCATTGTCCTTCATGTAGACCTGGAGTCTGCCACAGGTATCGGTGACGATTACCCGATCCTGAGAGTCGACCTCTATTCCAACCGGTCGGGAGAACAGGCCCATATGGTTGAGGTCCTTAACTCGACGGAATGCCTTGATCGTCTCCGGGTCTCTCCTGATGATGTATGCGCCGGCCTTTGACAGTTCCACCGCATCACCATACAGCGCCGCCAGCGAGTTGCCATCTGGCTCGTAAATCTGGACCCGGTTGTTACCCCAGTCGGTCACATAGACATCGCCGTCACTGTCCACTGCCACATTGGCCGGGTGGTTCAGTTCTCCACCATCACCCGTGCCGCCACCAAAACTCATGATATATTCGCCATCTGGTGAAAACTTCTGGACACGATCATTGCCCCAGTCTGCAACATAGATCGCGCCTTCGGCATCGATCGTAATCCCCCAAGGCTTGTCAAACTCGCCATCCCCGGTACCGGCAGTGCCCCAGCTCTTCTGAAACTCCCCATCCTTGGAGAACTTCTGCACGCGATTATTACCAGTATCGACAACATAAACGTCGTCGTTCGAGTCGAACTCGATGCCGCTTGGCGCCTCCAACTGGCCAGGCGCTGAGCCCCGCTCTCCCCACTCCCCAATCCGCTCGCCTTTTGGATTGAAATCGGGGTAGGGGTAAATCACGTCAGAAGGGAAGATCACCACCTGATGACGGAACTCGTCCGTAACAAATATCCGACCATCGGCCGATAGGTCGATGCCTGTGGGCCAGATAAACTCCTGGCGGGCAAAATCACCGATGTGATCCTCGTCCAGAGTGGTCTTGCCTATTCGACCGAAATCCGCGTGCTCCAAAGCTCCTTCGAAGCCCTGTCCCCTGCTCAGAACGAACAGAATGTCGTCCGGGGCGATGACCAGATCGATCGGGTAGCGATACCCGCCGGTCGAGCCGTTGTGCTCATTGGTCGGACGGCCCAGTGCATGGCTAAAGTGCCATGCCTTGCCCGCCACAGCGGTCGTGATCATATCTTTTCCTCCAGAAAACTAGCCCTTGTCAATAAATGCAGGCTTCTCGAAGCGACCATTCACAATCGGGCTCGCGTCGATGCCCATCCAGTCTTCGAGCACGGTCGTGTAGAGACCTCGGAAGTCCAAGTTCGGCGCGAGATCGCCGTCCGTTAGCGCCTCAGCGCGGGTCTCCGGGTAGGAGCTGTACATACCGCCAGCTACCTGGGGCCCAATCGCGAAGCTAACACCGGCCGCTCCGTGGTCGGTACCAGAGCCATTTTCTTTCACTCTGCGTCCAAACTCGGAGAAGATGAACATCATGACGTTGTCGGCCGCATCGTGCTCGTATAGGTCATCCCAGAAGTCAGCAACAGCACTCGATACCTGGCTCCACAGCTTGGGATGGTTTGGGCCCTGGGCCGCGTGGGTATCAAAACCGCCGTGTTCGGTGTAGAAGACCCTGGTACCCAGGCCAGCAAGGAGTATTTTCGAAACATCCTTGAGCTTGTCCGCCAGGGGGTTCGAGGCATACTCGACACTGGAAGAGTAGCCATCGGGCGCCATTCGGAGCATGTCCGCCCCCTTTAGTGCGTCCAATCCGGTCTGCCCGAGATAGTCCATCACAGGGCCAGACCCGATCGCAGGGGCATACATGCTCGCAAAGCGCTGCAGCATCTGGTCACGCTGATTCTTCTGTTCGATGGCCGTTAGCAGTCCATAGGTTGAGAGGTCTGCAACCGACGCGACAGACACGTTGGGGGCCACAAGGGCCCTCGGCAGGCCATAGCCCACATTGACGGCGGTAACCGGGTTTGCACCCTCTGGATCCAGCTCCCTAATCGCCTGTCCGAGCCAGCCTTCGGTACCGACCTTGTCCGGCTCTGCGGTGTGCCAGATATCCATCGCGCGAAAATGGGAACGGGTAGCGTGCTCCCAGCCTACGCCATGGACCACAGCCATGTCCCCACGATCAAAAATCTCCTTCATTGGTCCCATCGACGGGTTGAAGGCAAGCTGATCGTCGAGTTTGTGGACCTGCTCTTCGGGGAAGTGCAGAGTCTTCCTGTTGTCGTAGTAGTTTGGGTCCTGGTACGGAATCACCGTGTTCAGGTAGTCATTACCCCCACTGAGCTGCACAACCACCAGAACCGGGTCTTTTTTGGCTGTCGTCATCGCTACGTGCTCCTTGACCTCAAATTAAAAAATCGCCTAGCCGAACTGGTATTCGCGGGTACCGGCTATTAGAGACAAGACCTCCCCAACCCTACGAGGAAAATCTTCGTCGACAGCTGCCACCGGGCCTCCGCTCTCAACCTGCGCGACCAGCTCGGCTCGCGTCTGATCCTTCACTTCCAGCGGACCCATCTGGTCAAGGCAGCCTTCCACCAGAATATCGGCACTCATGCCATGACCATTGGTGGACCCGACCCGTCTGATAATGTCCTGCACTCCGGGCAGTTCCACGTTGCTAATTTTTTCCGACACGAAGTTGACTCGGTTTATCAGCGAGCCGCTATTGATCCACTCCTTGCCAGTGTGCCAGCCTTCAACGCTCGGAGGATCAAGCAGTGCCTGGCCCATGTACGTTGGCTCGTTGGGAACCCAGCCCCAGCGAGGATCTGGCCCGTTCAGGTCTCCGGTCAACTTCAGCGTCCCTGCCACCACCTCCGCAGGGCTCTTCACTTTTTGGTACATGGCCTCTTTGAAGAAGTCGGACTTTAGCAAGAACCGGAGTGTTGGGAGCATCTCGTATCCAGAGCTAACGAACACCTCCTCAAGGGCAGTGATCGCCTCCAGGTCGCGAGGCTCCTCAATCGGCCATGCTGGGACCTGCGGCTCGTCCGCCACAAAGAAGTTGTACAGATGCCGCATGATAAACCGGGCGCAGGCGGGCTGCTGCAAAATGATGTCAATAATGTCTTCGCCGTTGAAATTGCCCGTGTGACCCAGGAACGTCTTTTCGTCGTTGTCGTGGTCCTCGGGCTTGTACTCGAAATCCCAGAGGTGGGGCCCCCAGAGCAGCCAGTGAATCTTTGGGGTCATCGTCCAGCCAGTAAAGGCCCTGGCGCACTCGAAGACATCCTTCTCGGTGTAGTTTCCTGCACCAAGAGAGAATAGCTCCAACAACTCCCTGCCCCAATTCTCGTTGGGCGTTCGCTTGTGGTTCTCATTGTTGTCGAGCCAATAGAGCATCGCCGGGTCCTTGGCCAGAGAGACCAGCAGTTCCCGATAATTGCCCATACCCTGCTCTCGAAAAAGCTCGATCTGCGCATACATCTGCCGCCCGCTCTCGACCTTCGACTGGCCGGTCGCGAATACATGATGCCAGAAGAGCGTCATTTTCTCCTGGAGTGGCCGACGCGTGGTCACCATGCCATAGAGCCACCGCAGCTGGGCGTGGTTGATGCTCGAGCCTCTCTCAGCGCCGGGGTGGTAGCGGAAAAGCGTGTACTCGTCCACGGGTGGCTGATCCTCAGGACTGAGCAGCTGCTCCACTGTTTCGTCGTAGCCCTGCTCGACCAGGGTCTCAAGCTCGGAGCGAGTTGCGCCAAACCCGGTACGGCGAACCAGGTGCGCCATCAGTGCGATATCTTCACGATTAGGCATGTCGAACTCCACAGTGGTAAATTCTTGAATTCTACCATACTCCATATGGGGATGCGGTAGCCAAATCACAAGCGACGCACGAGGGGTTTCCCGCACTAGGACCATGGGCTTTCACCCTTGGGACGAGGCCGCCACTTCAGTACGATTCAACCATAGAAATGCGTCGACGCGGCAACCAGGACAGCGCACCGCTCTTGACCGGGCAGATTTCAGCTATGCAGCTCCTCCGGAGCAATCCGGATCGACGTGCCCCCGGTCTGGCTCTGCCCGATCCGACTACGATATGGAGGCCGAGTGAGCGACACGCTGGCGGCCGCACTGACCTCCGTCGTACTAATCACGGTGAGCGCTTTTGCTTTCTACGTGCTTATAGACACGTGGGACAAGCACAGCACGGGGGTGAGTGAAGCCCTTCCGATCAGCCGCGATCGAATCGACACACATCTGGCCATATCGACCGCTGAGGCGGCAGACCTGGGTTGCGACACATTTTCTGCCTCGATAGACAACACCGGGCACACGTCTGTGTCCGATTTCTCGAACATGAACCTGGTTGTGGATTACACAGACACATCCGGGTCCAAGGTGTTATCCCACCTCGACTATGGGACCGATTGGTCCATCAGTGACATCTCACCGGACACCAACAACACCGACATATGGGACCCCGGAGAGACCGCGACGCTATCCCTCACCCTCAGCCCCATCCTCCAGTGAGATCGAACTGGAATTATCTCCATCGGGACCCCTGGGGGCATTAGCGACACAGTGTACCTGGAGTGCTACGAAACCTACTTTTTCCACTACGCGACCAGTACCGTAGCGACCTCGACCTCCTATCAGCTCCAAAAAAACATCGAGGCCGAAGGCTCAGGTACAACCACCACAGCGAGCTTCAGCCCCGGCCAGACCGGGCGGGGCCAGCCGTCTACTTACGGGGGGAGGCTCGTTTATCCACTCACTGGCATATCCAGCCTGCGTTCGACCGACTGGACCGTCACCTACCGGGTTAAGCGAGACGACTACGCGACCTCTACCCTATCCGGTACCAAGATCGCATTCACTTCGGATCGTGGTGGCAACTCCGAGATATACGTCATGGACCAGGATGGCGCCAACATCACCAACCTGTCCGACAACGCGGCCTCCGACGACCGACCGTCGTGGTCGCCGGACGGTCTGCGGCTGGCCTTCGCCTCAAATAGAGACGGAAACTATGAGATATATGTCATGGACGCCGATGGATCCAACCAGACCAACCTCACCTCGAACGCTACCGAGGACCGCTACCCAGCATGGTCCCCCGACGGCTCGAAGATCGCCTTCTACAGTTTCCGCGACGGCAACATGGCGAACGTACCGTTCATCCTGAGTTCGTCGAAGGACAGTCCTGTCTCACGGCTCTCAGTCCAAGTCGACGTTGACGGGAGTTCCGCGCTGACCAGCATGAATCTGGCGCAGTAATCCACACAAAAACAGGCCGCCCCATATTAGGGCGGCCTGTTTGACGCAATACCCGGGCCATCGTTCGTGGGGTAGGCGTGCGAGGGCCCGGCACCCGCATCTAGTGCGGGGCTACTGCTGGCTGGTGCTCCGGCTACGGCATGCGGGACACCCGCATCGGGGCCGTTCCTGGAGCATATCACCGTACACCATGGCGACCATCTCGTTCTCAGTGAGCTTCAGGCAGCTCCCCATCGCGCGGAACTCGCTGATTCGGCTCTGCTTGTCCGTCATTTCGGAAAAGGAAAGCGCCTCTCGCTGAAGCAATACCCTGTGGGCATATACCCTGAGTACCTTTACATGCTCATCGACGAGCTTGCGGGCTTCCTTGAGCGTCGTTGCGGTCATGGGGGCCTCCTTGATTTACTGGGGAAGGTCATCCACGTAATTTGATCTTACACGTACCTACCGGCCCCTCACAGGGGGCGCTCACCCCTTTGGCGACAGGTGGATACCCCGACACGAAAGGGGGTGCGCTCACATACCTTTGTAAACGCTCCCACACAGCACCGGTGCTGTCCCCCACTCAAAGAATGCGTTCGTGCAATAATGCAGGGACTCTGAATCAATGAGACGCATGCCATGGTCAGTGTCAAACGAATCGCCATGCGTGGGTTAACCGCCCTGGTTCTTGCGACTCTTGTAGGCTTCGCCGGGTTGTTTGCCATATCTCCCGTACTTGCACAGGAGGCAGAAGCCTGCTCCGTCTCCATCAATAGTGCCTCTGCCAACGACGCGACGGTCGAGCTAGCGAAGAACGAGGGGATCAGCGTCCGAGTCATCGCACCGGAAGACTCGGTGCACAACGACGTATACATGAAATTTTTCGGTTGGCGAATCAAGATTTCTGAGATGGATGGTGACGGAGGCGAATTCCAGGGGACATATTCCCTATCAAACGTATCCGGATGGGGTGTTGGGCTCCATGAGCTTGTATGGGATAGTCTCGACAGCCAGGGAGCGGTCCTGTGCTCCGCCACGACCCGGCTACGTATCCTGGGATCCCCCTTCGGCAGTGTCGTGGGGATCGCCGGCGCGGCTGCAATGACCATCGGCCTCGGTTCACTGGCATTCACGCTGCGAACGACCATCAACGCAGGCGCCCACTGGGCCATCAATACTGTAACGGGTGCGAAGGTGGAGCGCAGAGGAGCCGAGGACACCGGGAGAAGGGTACGGATCAAGCCTAGCTTGTCCGTCACCCAGACGCTGACCAGCACAATTGCCGGCATTCTGGCCGGCGGCGGCGCGCTTGCGACATTGCAACAGGCAGCCCTGAGCCCGCCAACGCTGGAGCTAGCCTTAGAACTCGTCTTGCCGTTCGCCCTGCTAGGCTTATTGGCCGGAATCTACGGTCGAGGCAAGCAAAAGCCCGCAGCTTAGCAGGTGCGTGGGCACGAGGACGTTCATCGCACGAGGAGACACACCAGATGAGAGTCCTTGCGACAGCCAGACATCCGGGGGCCGCTGAGGCTGTCGGACCCGTCGTCGACAGACTCCGGTCAGCAGGCCACGAGGTCCTGCTCATCGGCGTTTCGAACGACGCACCCGAAAACAAGACATTGGGCGGCTCGGCCGCAATATTCGAGCGGGCCGGCACTGAATTCGTCGAGTTCTTCGCCACTGATCCCAAGCATGGTGTGATCGACGTCCCCGGATACTATGCCTCCGGCCTCGTGGACTCCTTCGGTCCCGACCGGATCCTAGTCGGATGCTCTTCCTCCGAAAACCTGACTGGCCTGGCGATTGAGGAGGCGTTCGTAGCCGCCGGGGTCGGCGCGTCAATCCGGACGGTGCGGATCGTGGAGTCGTGGGGCGTGTGGCGCCGCGTGCCGGGCACCCCAGCCCCGTCAGCATGGGCCGCCCTCGACAGTATCACGGCCACAGCAATGGTCACCGCGGGCGCACCGTCGGACAGAATCGCCATTACGGGCCACCCAGGGTTGGACGGATACGCCGACGCCGAGGCTCCGCGGTCCGGCAAATTGCGCACCGAGCTAGGCATCAACGGGTACCGTGCGATTCTATTCTTTGGACAGACCGCAGATTCCAACACAGCCAGGATGCCGTTCGAGGCTCTGGAGTGGGTGCTGGACAGCCTAGGGCCCAAAGATCGACTCATCTTGGCACGCCACCCACGTGACACCCAGGACTACGGGACATTGATGGAGGGGGCGGCGGGTCGCATGATCGAGCCACGGATCGACAGTCACCGGCTCATGTCAGTGGCAGACGTGTGTGTTAGCCAGTATTCGACGATGGGATTAAAATCCGCCCTGCTCGGCATTCCAACCATCAGCATCACTCACCCCGATGACTTCCCCGAGGTTCGAGAGGCCGCCGGTGGTATACCTCTATGCGTCGCGGGGGGAAGCACTGAGGTTCAGGCGCCCGACACGCTGAGGCAGCTTCTACAAGGCGACATTGCGGTAGGCGCGTCGACGCTGAAAGCCGCCATCAACGTCGATGGCCACGCAACCCGTCGGGTCATGGATCTCGTCACCCAGGCCGGCTACTAGGCACAGGCAGGCCCCATCAAGTGGCGAAGGTCCGCCCCGGGCGCAATCAGGACGTGGTCACCCTGATCCGCGGGTCCAAAATGCCCAACAAGATGTCCGAGAGCAACGTGCCTATGACGGTCAGCGTGCCTAAAAGCATTATGATGGCCGCCGACACGAACAGGTCCTCCGCCAATAGCGCTCTCAGCAGAAGCGGCCCCTCGGTGGGCAGGCTCAGGACCACCGACACGATTACAGAGCCGGACATCAACACGGGCAGCAGGTACCCCAGGGTGCTAACCAGCGGATTCAACGCCAGCCTCACCGGGTATTTCAGTATTAGTTTCCACTCGGGCATACCTTTTGACCGCGCGGTGACCACGTAGGGCTTGTTCAACTCGTCGAGCAGGTTGGCCCGCATCACACGAATGAGCGCGGCCGTGCCCGCAGTACCCACTACAAATGCTGCGATCCACAGGTGCGAAATGAAGTCTATGAACCGGTCGACACTCCACGGCGAATTGACGTGCTCGGGCGAGAATAACCCGCCGATGCCTAGGTCCGGGAAGTAGACGAATGTGATCCATAGCAGCCAGAGGGCCAACAGGAAATCAGGCACGGCCAGCCCCATGAAGCCGATGAATGTGATGGTGTAGTCCTCGAAGCTGTGCTGCCGGACAGCGGAATAGATGCCTATCGGTATGGAGATTCCCCAGGCAAAAAGCGCCGTCGTGCCAGCCAGGACTACCGTCATCATGAGGCGCTCCAAAATGACCTCTGACACAGGTTTTTGGAACTCCAGAGACTGGCCAAAGTCACCCTGCACCACGCGCCACGCCCACTTGACATACTGGACGTACATGGGTTTGTCGAGGCCATACTGGGCTCGGAGGGTCTTCTCGAGCGCATCGGTCGCGCCGCCGCCGCTGTCACCGCTTTCGTACCCACCTGTCATGAGTTCGATGATGTACGTGTCCACGTAGTCACCGGGCGGTAGCTGGATGATGAAAAAAGAGATGACGGACAGCACCCAGATGGTCAGGAGTGACAGAAGCGCGCGACGAAGGATGAAGGTTAGCATGAGGGGCTCTCCTATTGAGTGGCACGTCACGGCCAGGCCGCAGTGTTGACCGGCGGGGCGTCCCTCGCTTACTACCCGACTCCCAGACGGCAGCCGCGCAGCATCAGGTAAACTCGCGCGCATGGTACCACGTTGCGCAACCGTGCACAGGCGACGAGGTCAGCTACGCAATCATACGCATAGCCATCGGATGCGTTCAAAGGGCTCGTACATTCCATCGCCAGTCGCCGAAGCACAGATGTCCATGTCCAGCCGCGCGACGGTCGTTAGTCCATCCTGCAAAATTGACGACCACGGTGTACCACGGCCAATCGTCGGCTTGCGCCACCCCACACCCCTATTGGCAAACGGCCAATATCATGTACAATACCGCGCCATGACGCCACCTAGTGCACGAACAAACCGCAACGTTACAAAGCTACTCGAACGCATGCCCAACTGCCCGGGTCCTCGCTCGTCCCGGGCGGTGTACTGACTATGCCCGAACTGGACCCCAGCGCAGACACAACCCGTGGACGCACGAAAATCGCAGCCACGATCTTCGTGGCACACGCCATCAAGCACCTGTATAACTCGGGCCAAGGGTCTCTTATCATGCCCGAGATCAAGATCAGCCTCGGACTGAACCGCGCACAATTCGGCTCCCTTGCCACGTCAAGTTCCATTGCATGGTGGACCTCCACAATGGTTGCGGGCTACCTCGGTGACAGGTTCAGCAACCGAGCCGGCATGATGCTAGCGGCGGCAATGTCGCTGATGGGCGGGGCCTTCTACCTTTTGGGCATCGCGCCCAACTACAAAACGATGCTTGTCGTGATGTTCCTTGCGGGAATTGGCCCGTCTCTATTCCACCCCCCAGCTCTGGGAGAGCTGTCAAGACGTTTCCCTGATCGCCGCGGGTTCGCGGTCTCTCTCCATGGAATGGGCGCGAACATCGGTGAGGTTCTGGGGGCGCCAGCCGTTGCCGGCCTCCTTACGTTCATGATGTGGCGAGACGTCCTTAAGATAAGCCTAGGCCCGGCCTTATTCGTGGCCGCGGCAGTATGGCTGCTAATGCCATCGAGGAAGGCCGAGGTGGGAGATGTCGTGGCATCCACCCGGGGTTACTTTGGATCACTGGCAGATCTGATGAGAAACCGCGTGTTGCTACTTCTGATCGTTGCTACTGCCTTGCGAAGCATCGGAGAGGGCGGAGTGGGCGGATTCCTATCGCTATACATGAGAGAGGACCTGAAGTACTCGGTCACCACCGTCGCGCTGTTCCTCTCGCTAGCGCAGGCAGCGGGAATCGTCTCGCAGCCGATAATGGGCATCTTATCTGACAGGGTCGGACGCAAGCCCGTACTGGTAACTGGAACGGGCCTCGTGATGCTATCGGCCTTCGCCCTCTCAGTCGCTAAACCAGGCATCCAGCTATTCCTGGCGGTAATGGTCCGGGGAGCCTTCTCCTTCTCACTGCACCATATATTCGTCGCTGCGGCCCTGGATGCCGCACGCGGCGTGGCTCAATCAACGGTCGTTTCACTCATATACGGCGCCGGATTCCTCGGCACCTTCTCGCCCTTCTTAGCGGGTCTGATCTCGGACAAGTACGGCATCCACAGCGCATTCGTCTACGGGGGTGTCACTCTCATCTTCCCGACGGTCCTGCTAGCGGTAGCCCGTTTCGGTGGTCCCGAAGTCGAGGCGCCGACCAAATCGGAGTAAGCTGCTAGGCCCGATCACGAGACCACTCCTCAACCACCCTGGGGATCTCGACCAGGTTCTCAAGCCTCGTCGGCATCCATGCAAGCTCGTACCTCGTCCCGAACTACCTCTGGCCCACTGGCATGCATCGTCTGTACGTTGTCGATGTTGCCCACCAACTCGATGCGAGCCCCCACGATAGCCTTGGCGCGCACTGGGTCGCTCTTCGAATCAAAATGGAACTGATGTCGTGGTGATCCAAGAAACCGGGAGGTAGGTTGACATCATCCGGTCCGCGCCACAGTGGTCGAGTAGTACTCACGGTCGGCCAGTTGTCCTTGGTCTCCCATTGAATCTCACATCAGAGGGCAGAGAACTCCTGAACGATACTGAAGTAAGGCATTACCGAATCAAATCCAAGTTCGGCATGGCCGGTGGCGGCTAGTTCGGCAGCGAGGTTGGGATTTCCGGCACGCCATGGGGAACGGCGCGAGCCAAGTCCATCAGATTAACAGTGGCAACACAAGCGGGGGGTTCGAAACCGTGGGTCTGTCGACTCGGGGACCGGCGAGCGCGGCAAGGGCGCTATCTCAGGGCTTCATATCTATTTCTTCGCTCGACTGAGACTTTGCATTCGAGGTTCGCCCATGTGAGGGAGCCGATCGCCTCGGTCGCTTATCGCTTCCAGATAACGATAGCGACCGGCACCCTCACCGGGCTATTTACTTTACAGGACTACCAGCGGCGGTCGCTGCCACCGCCACCACCGCCGAAACCACCACCACCGCCGCCGCCGCCGCGAGGCCTGTCCTCTCGGGGCTTTGCCTCGTTAACCGTCAGGGGACGGCCATTGAAGTCCTTGCCGTTGAGGGCCTGAATCGCGGCCTCGGCCTGGGTGTTGTCCGCCATTTCCACGAAACCGAAGCCTCGGGAACGACCGGACTCTCGGTCCTGAATAACTCGGGCAGAGGTGACCTCTCCATATGCCGTGAATGTACGCTCTAGCTCTGCATCGTCTAGCTCAAAAGGAAGATTGCCTACGTAAATGTTCATGCGGCGCTCCTATACATCAGATTCTCCTCATCCATCGCAAGCGTCGCACGCGTCTTAGATTCACGATCTCAAACGCCGGAAGCGGGACGTGACTGCAACTTCGCGGGAGTCGACAGATATCGTACCACATTGAATGACATCTCGTGATAACCGGCGCTCGAAGATGGATTTCCGCTCAGGCGAAATTTGCGGTAATCCGCTGCCATTCTCCCGGTCGTTACAGCGGTGGATTCTGCTCGGTAGAGCGACCAAAAACCAGGATCAGCAGCCCGCCAGCCAGAATGAGGATAAAGCCCGCCACGCCCGTCGTCACGAGCATTGGCCGAGACATGGTAGGACCACCGGTCGCGGGTAGACCAATGTCCGCCACCGTTACGGTACCGGACATACGAGGACCATGCATCAAGCACAGGTAGTTGTAGACACCCGGCGTGTCGAAGGTCAGCGAATAGCTCGTCGGACGTCCGATCGGTCCCTGTTCCCCGAACAGCACGCCAGAACTGGCAATGCCGGTACCGGAGTATGTGTCACCGCCAGAAGGGGCCCAGACCAGAGGGTTCAACGCAATGACCGGCGGGTCACGCTCGTTGATACTCCCATCCTTGAAAACCTTGTATTCGACGAGGAAATACTCGGGTTGCTCTGCGCCAGATAAGAATGAAACGGTGTGAGGGGTCTCTCCGGCCTTATCCCACTCCCACGTCACCGTATCGCCGACATCGATCTGAAGATTAGCTATGGGCATAAACCGGGCAAACTCTACGTCGTCCTCGAGAAGTCCCGTCGTCAGGCCGAATTCAGTAGTGCCGGTCGGTCGCCCCTCGCTCCAACTTGTTGGCGGAGTGACGGTAATTTCCTTCGATGAGATCAAGGAATCGGCCTGCGCAACCGAGGCCGCCAGCTCGTCTACCGCACGAGCATCCACCGCAGCCTGGCTATCCGGGGATGTCGACCCGGCCTGGAGCACAGTGACGGTGGCCTTCATAGCAGAGTGGACCAGGCAAACGACGTCGTAGACGCCTGGCTCTGTGAATATGACCTCGACAAGTCTCGGCAGCTTGGTCGCGTCGAAGGGCCCCCCGGAGTTGAAGAACCCCGTCCCGTCGTACTCGTTGTTCCCGTTGATCACCAGCGTCTCGTCCAGCTGGGTCGCGACCCCACGCCTATCTGCAGACCAGGACGCCTGCGCGATACCCTCGATCTCGATGCGGGGCAGGGGGCCGGACCGGAAAGCCACGACCGGATAAACCCCCAGTCTGCCGTCTGGCAATGGGGAAAGGAACGGAGGGCGCTCACCGCCGGATAGGAGCGAAATCGTGTGAAATATCACCCGCTCCCAGACTATGCTATCCCCCTCAACGACTGTCAGGTCCCTGGGAAGGAACTGGTTTATCGCCAGAGACTCCTCCGGAAAGAGTTCACCAGCCTGAGCGGTCCAAATCGTTGCGGTAGCCGCGGTTGCAGGTGCGGCAAACTGCGACAGAGCTAGGATCAGAATCCCCAGCGCAGCAACTACCACCACATGTCTTCGATGTACTCTTGCCAGGCGTATTTCCAGCAACCTTACCTGTATGAGCCCCGTTGGGCATAGTCTCGATATCGGGAACCACCGTACCTTAGTGAAGCCCCTTGCATCTGTCAAGAATTTGACTAGCAGCTGGCCGAGGCTCATGGCTATTGAAGGGCGACGATCCCTGCCTCAACATCATCCTTGGCGTACACGCTGAAAAGACCCCACAGTCCCGCCTCACGATACGGCAGTCGATGGTCACCGTACAGGTAGTCCCCCGGCGACCCGGACCGACCACCGGCGCCGTCGTCGATTACGATGTTGAGCGTCTCGGCTCCTCCGATTTGAGCGGAGCTGAGCAGATTGCTGCCGTCCATGTCCGGTTCTAGAGGCCACTGATGGCCCTCAATACTGAACACCTGATTCTGCTCACTGAACGGAACCATGACGTGAATGCGCACCCCGTCTCCGGCATAAGCCTCCATGACCGGAGTGGAAGGGTTTGCATACGTGTCTCCATTCCACACTACCGTCGTATCGGGGATCGGCTCCCCCGTGCCATCGAGGGGCGAGAACCTGTAATTGAGCCCGACAACGCCTTCCACCACATGGCTGTACGGCATCAAGTGCGTGCCAATCACCGGATCCTCGTCCTGCATGAACAGCGCAAAATCTCGGTAGCTCGGCCCATCGGGCGGATGCACGTCTGCCCTCCAGCTCGCCGCAAGAGACACGTCCTCTCCTGTCACAGGGTCCGTATACTCAGCGCCCTCGGGCCCCACCACTATCGCCCCGTAGAGGCCGAGGCCAGGGTTCACCAGCACATTGCCCCAGTCACGCACCAGGGCCGCGCCCTCGCCGTACTCGGGATGAGCGAAGAACGTGTAGGTCTTGCTATCACCAGGCGCTACTGTCTGCACCGGGTTGAAACCAGCCGTTATGCCCATAGAATCCGCCGGGTCGTAGGCGAGCATATCGGCGTGGAAAGACACCCTGCCATCCGGCAGCTTGTTGCTGAGACGCACCTGCACACAGTCCCCCACATTGACACGCAGGACCAGCGGCTCCGGCTCCCTATCACCTGAGACTATGTCGGATATGTCCGCGTCCAGCGCGAATATCTTTCCAGGGTCACCCCCCAACATGGGCAGACCAACATGTATTGCCGAAACACTGAATTCCTTAAGCGGCGCAGCCGGTGGACAAACAAAGGTCGCCGGCGCCGGGGACACAGCACGACCCGGCAGCTTCATCAGGCCAATGGATGCATCCCCCTCATGTACCCTCACGATGCCCCAGCTGCCCTCGGCAAGCTTGAAAGTCCTACCGTTGTAGTAGAGATAGTCGCCAGGCATCCCCTGAGGACCACCGGCCGCTGGAACAATCAGATCGTACCGCTCCGATATGCCAAGGTGGACAGTACTGATAGGCGTCGAGTTGGTGCTGAATCTTTCGGATCGGAACCAGTGCCCGTCCAGGTGCCAGGTGTGCACGTCATTTGTCGCGCCCACGAGGGCTCGCACTATTATCGGATCGCCCAGATAGGTGTCCAGGACCACCGTTGCCGGATCCCCATGGGTAGCGCTATCAAACCAGAGAGCCGGATCGCCACCGCGCCTTTCTAGAGGCTCCGCACGCAGGCTCAGTGAGCTCCCGCTGGATCTGCCTAGATGCGTCGTGAGGTTATTGTCCTGTATGAACATGACCAGCTCGCGGAAGCTACCGGTCACGTCCGGCGAGACAACCGAGTCGGTGTGCACGTCGACGACGTTACCGCTTCGGACCTCCGCGTTCGTATAAGGATCATGGTAGGTCGAGCCTGGGGGCTCTGAGATCACCGCGCCAAACAGCCCGTGTTTCCACGAGACCAGCGCATCCACATGGTCGTGAAAATATGCCGTTCCAAACTGAACGTCTGGATACCACCTGTAGCGCACGAACTCCGCGCTCACGATTTCCCCGGATCCGTGGGCGTATTCGAGCGGCTCCTCCAACGTAATTCGGCTGCCATCGACGCCGACGATGCGCTTGATCTCAAACGTGTCTTCCTGGTCCATACCAACGCCCACCAGTACACCCGCCTGGAAACGCGCGGCGCTCACCATGTCGATGCTGAGACTCCCTGCCATAGCATCGACCCTCAAGCTCTCTCCTGCCTCCGCAAACGGCCTCACGGACTGTTCGTAGGCAAAACCGGTCGTCACGCCGTCGCTAGCCTGAATGTCGAACTGGACGAAGTGCGTGTGTATGTTCACCTTGCTGAAGAACGAGTTCTCAGCGTTGTCCCGGAGCTCGGATTTCAGAACGATATCCACACAGTCCTCGCCCGCGTTGGCGCGAATGGCGAGCGGTACCCTCAGGCCGTTGTCGGCTCGCACGGCATCCTCATTCTCCTTCAAGACAAACAGCTGTCCCACAGGATCGATCAGGTTCTGATCCGCGTTCAGCAAGATCGGCACGGTGATGGCGTGAACGTTAAACTCCTTCAGTTTCGTCCCCGATGGGCACAGGCTCCGGGGACCGTTCGCGCCCGGTTGCGGCGGCGCCCTACCCTGCTGGTCAATGCTCAAGTAGGGCGCTGGCCCGTGGTTCGGCGCGAAGGGAGGACGCTTGCCCAGATGCGGTCTCAAGAGCGGATAGGCCAGTTTCCCCGTTGTGGGCTCAA
>Ga0209403_10000634_pt1 | contig 50527 bp, 47 predicted proteins | sample ArcticOcean_MG_C_8_FD_187440 | JGI IMG/M metagenome (GOLD analysis project Ga0209403, IMG submission 187440) | Marine microbial communities from western Arctic Ocean - ArcticOcean_MG_CB11_86 (SPAdes) (version 2) | ecosystem: Environmental > Aquatic > Marine > Oceanic | place: Arctic Ocean... | reverse complement strand
TGACATTGCCTGCACATCGAAAACTATTTCCACGTTGGACAGCGAGGGGAGCGTCGGTGAGTATACGTCGATCACGATAGGCGCTGACGGACTGCCCATCATCAGCTACCTCGATCGGACCAACTTTGACCTGAAGGTCGCGCACTGCGATGACATTGCCTGCGAATCGGCAACTGATGTCATGCTGGACAGCGAGGGGCTCGTCGGTTGGTATACGTCGATCACGATAGGCGCTGACGGCCTGCCCATCATCAGCTACTACGATTTCACCAACCAGAACCTGAAGGTCGCGCACTGCGATGACATTGCCTGCGAATCGGCAACTGATGTCACGCTGGATAGCGTTGGGGCCGCCGGTGAGTTTACGTCGATCACGATAGGCGTTGACGGCCTGCCCATCATCAGCTACTACCGTTGGACCAACTTTGACCTGAAGGTCGCGCACTGCGATGACATTGCCTGCACATCGAAAACATTTTCCACCCTGGACAACGCTGGGATCGTCGGTAGGTATACGTCGATCACGATAGGCGCAGACGGCCTGCCCATCATCAGCTACAGCGATGCCACCAACCAGAACTTGAAGGTCGCGCACTGCGCTGACATTGCCTGCGAATCGGCAACTGATGTCACGCTGGATAGCGTTGGGGCCGTCGGTGAGTATACGTCGATCACGATAGGCGCAGACGGCCTGCCCATCATCAGCTACCTCGATATCACCAACTTTGACCTGAAGGTCGCGAAGTGTTCAAACGCGTTATGCGCGCCGTACTTCAGGCGTAGATAAGGTTACACAAAAGTGTAGATATGCCTGACCCTTTTGGAATCAACAAACTTTGTCAAGGATTCTTAGACCGCCGCCCAAGTCCTCGTGAGTCGATCCTTGATGTATCACGCAACACCATGCAGAGGTAGTTCAGGAACGCCTAGGACACAGCAACATCGGCGTTACTATGGACACTTATACCCATGTGGTACGGGGTTTGGAGAAGGCTGCTGCATTGAGCCTTACGGATGGCCTAAATTCTACAAAGCCTGAGCTTCCAGCAAGTCAGGAATAACATAAGAGAGGAATTGCCATTTATGGCTGAGTAAGAAACACCAATGCAGGGGGTTTTATGCGAAGGTGTATAACTTGTGGCACTGAATTGGAGGATTCCTAGGGCTGGATCCTGCACGATCGGGGCGTTGCCTACTCGGAACTAGGTCAACTGGATAATGCCTTCGCTGCCTTGTTCCGAAAACGTCCTAAAAATCGGTGCAGGCTAACAGATTACGATGTAGACTTATCGGTAACTCGCCAACGTATACTCCACCTCTGACGAGCCGCATCCGGCTAGCTATCCCTATGAGCAGTCCTGACGAGTAAAATTAAGCGTCCCGTTTACTTTCTTCCATATGGGGCTGCTTGGGATGCTATTGCTGTCTACCTGTAGGGCTCCTCTGGTAAACTAGTCGAATGCGCCTTTCCTTAAAGAAAATGCATTCACCCTCAGATGTCATCGGTTTGGCGAGGGGTGTTTTCTATGGCTGGTGGCTAGTTGGCATATCCGTTGTGTTGCTCACTGTCATGTCGGTCGCAGTCTTCCAAGGCCTCGGCACCTTCCTTGTAACCCTTCAGCGAGAATTTGGCTGGAGTCGCACGGTCTTATCCGGTGCCTTCTCGCTTGCCAGGGCCCAGGGTGCCGTGATTGGCCCCATGGAGGGCTTCCTGATAGACAAGATCGGCAACAAGCGGATGATTCTGTTCGGCTACTTGCTGATGGCCTTTGGGTTCTACCTATTCTCACAAGTTCACAGCATATGGCAGTTTTACCTGGCATTCATTGTAATCACGTTGGGCTCTGGGTTAGGTGGCTGGTTGGCCATAATATCCATGATCAACAACTGGTTCGTCAGAATGCGTTCTATGGCCATGGCGACATCTATGTCGGGCATTCATCTTGGTGGGTTGCTGGTGCCTGTCCTCGCGTGGGGTCTGGATGTATATGGCTTCAGATGGACTACATTCGGTATATCCGTCTTCCTTTTCCTGCTAGTTGTTCCTGTATACAAGGCCTTGCAGAACACGCCAGAAGACAAAGGCCTGTTGCCGGACGGTGACCCGCCCAAACCCCTAATCATGCAACCTGACGACCACCAGAAGGTTGACCAGGTCGATGACGAATCAGACTTCACGGTGAAGCAGGCCCTGCGAACCAAGGCTTTCTGGATACTCACTATCGTACACTTGTCTTCCAGCATATCTATCATATCGCTGGCGTTGCATCTGGTTCCCAAGTTGACCGACATGGGAATGTCCTTGAGCGGGGCCGGCATCATAGTTTTGATCTACACCCTGTTTGCCCTGCCAACCCAGTTTATCGCTGGTTACCTGGCCGATCGCCTTCCCAAGCCACAGCTGATATTCGTTTTCATTTCGCTGCAGGCCATAGCAATTCTCATCATTGCCGTCGCTAGCAACATGATGTTGGCGCTGGTCTTCGCCGTGTTATACGGCATCGGGTTTGGTGGACGTATACCTCTCCTTACCGCTATCCGGGGCGAGTATTTTGGTCGGAAAGCCTTCGCCACAATCATGGGCATTTCGCAGATGCCGAACAACATCGGTATGATTTTCGCGCCGCTCTTCGCCGGATTCATGTTCGACATAACGGGAACGTACCTAGTACCGTTCGGTATTTTCGGTATTCTTAATCTACTGGGCGGTTTCCTAATGCTTACTGTAAAGAAGCCTAAGTTGCAGAATGGTAGCAGCGGTTCACCTGCACCATTAGCGGCAGACTAGGTTACGTGATGCGAATACTTGGACGAGAGCTACCACCCTACTTTGAAGAATACTGGGACACCATTTCCAAGGAAATCGATGTTCCAGTGGAGTATATCGAGGAAGCGCACAGTGCCATATTTGGCGACAAGGGCTACGACGTCATTTCTCCCGACTTGCCGGACTGGATGGACCTACCGGATGAGGACCTGGCCTACCACGTCGCTCACGAGCTTACCCACATGGCGTTCAGAAGTCGTGGTTATCCGAAGACTGTAAGAGGCACCCACTACCCCATTGATTCTGCAGAGGCCCGCATTGGCGGTGACCTTGAGGAGCTCATTTTTCACCCACCACTGGAGCAGACGCTGCGGGGAGCCGGTTTCCGATGGGAATTCATCAATGAACGGCTAGTGGAAACCGTCTTGCAAGGGATAAGCAGCAGCTCACCACCGGAGTTCGGCACGCCGTGGTTTTTCACGTGGGCAATACGCTATTGCGAGCTGAAGATGGAGCTATCCCTACAACAGTGGAGTCAGCTGTATGGAGGCTTTAAGACGACATCTCAGGACGTGGTTGACCTGGGCGAAGAGCTAGCGGATATCATTCGTGAAGTGGGATGGGGGACTCGTGAACAGGCGCTGGAGGCGCTGATCAAGGTGCGAGACTCCCTAGGATTGAAGGTCAACGAGGTGGTGCTGGTTTTGGACCCGATCTCAGGCAAGATTCTCTAACGACAGATGCCCGAGTTGATCTCTCTAACGTAGTCCCCTGTCGCAATACCTGACGGGAAGACCAACGCCTGCGTACCCTCCAAATCAAAAATCCAATGATCGATGGTTGCCTCAGCAGTTGATGCGTCGATCTGTACAAGGATAGCGGGGATCTTGGACTTCTTGTTATTGCACATTAGTCGTATCTCCCTCTCTAACACAGCCCTGGCCTCTAGCTCTGAGAATTCTGTGGAAACCGTTGGTGTTAGTTGTAGGCATGCGGTTAGCAGAAAGGGGATCGCGAAGACAATCGCCATTTTTTTCATGACGTTAATTTTATCATGATGCGCACTGGCATGCAGGAATACCGTTTATCTATTTCGCACTCCTACGACATTGAGACTCCCATAGAGGAACCCCGTTAATTTTTCCGTCAAGGTTTTGAAATTCTATGCCAGGGAATTCACTTCTTGAAATGATTGTGAAAATCTCTAGTTTCATGATCAAAAATTGACAACTGACTGGTGCCGGGCAACTTTTTTAAATCTGACGACATCTCTCGATTGAGATCTACCTCCTATTATATCTATGTTATTCAATAAATTTACCATTTCAATTTCTGGAAATATAAATTCGGCAGCAAATATTCCGGTCCCTATATCAATAGGTGACTTCTCTGACCAAGTAATGTCACAGGCCATATAAGAAGTGCTGTTGGTCAGCTCATATCAAGGCTAGTAATAGCCTGCTGAAAGCAATAGTTCGGCATTAGCGGGGATACACAAAATCCATCAAGTTATCCAATTAAAGGCCTTTGACGACAGACTTTAGCCTTGAACGGACCTCTTCTGTGATGGCGGCCAAGTCTGGGTTGCCAACAATATTCAGGGTTTCTGCAGGGTCCACGGTCGATACTTCGATGTATCCTTCAGCGCGCTCCTGCACAATGATGTTGCATGGAAGCATCGCGCCGATTTTCTTGTTGGCTTTCAATGCTTGGCAGGCAAGAGAAGGGTTACATGCGCCCAGAATGCGATAGTTCTGGAAGTTCACATCCAATTGCTCTTTAAGAGTGGCGGAAAAGTCTATGTCGGTGAGGACACCGAAGCCCTCCCACTCTAGACCATCCTTCGTCCTGCTAAGACCGTCTTCAAATGTTGATGAAATGGTCTTACTGAAATGCTGGGGCATCTAGTACAGGTCTCCTGGTGGTGAAATTAATGTGCATAAGTCATGTTAGGTGAGGGATGTGGTCAGCATAAACCAATTTGCCGAATATATAGCATTTGTTAAATTGATTATATAGCGTCTGACCTTCCCAGATCATTAGAGGCCTGTTGGACTGAGGTTTCCAGTATCATACGGATCGATTTGGTGGCAGAAACTGTCCGGTTGATATGAAGCTATACCCTGTCTTGGAGATGTAATTTCATGCCCGAGCCATTCAAAAATCTGTTCAACAAGTCAAATATTCGAGGCATGGGTGAGCACTACGCAAAGGCCTGGCCTGAGTTTGATCTGGAAGCGTTTGTGGCAGCGGCGACCAAGGACCTGGAGTCGCTGGAGCTAAAGGAACGGTCGGCGCAGATAACGGAGTCGATGGCCACTTATCTACCAACGGACTTCGAAAAGGCAGCAGCCATAATGCTTGCCAGCCTTGCTCCCGTCGAAGAGACGAACACCTTCGCCGACGTGGACGAGAGAGGCATTGCAGGGTTCCTCACAATGTCGATGACGTACTACCTTGGTCTGCATGGCCTTGGCCACTTTGATATTTCGATGAACCTACTCAAAGAGATGACTATTCGGTTCACATCGGAGTTCGGCATTCGATTCTTTCTGCTGGACGACCCTGTGAGAACGCTGTCGGTGCTTGAGGGCTGGACGGCCGATCCGAATCAGCACGTCCGACGACTCGTCTCGGAAGGCAGTCGGACGCGGCTGCCTTGGGCGATGAGACTGCCTGCGTTTATTGCAGACCCTTCGCCAGTCATTCGCCTGCTAGAGTTGCTGAAGGATGACGATGAAGAGTACGTGCGCCGGTCCGTGGCAAACAACCTCAACGACATTGCCAAGGACCACCCGGACCTCGTCGCGGAGATAGCGAGCCGGTGGCTGAAGGGAGCAGATAAGAACTGCGAGAGGCTAGTTCGGCATGCCTGCCGCACGCTGATCAAGCAAGGCCACCAGGCGACTTTAAAGGCATTCGGTTACGATAAGGCTCATATTGAAGTGGGCCGGCTGGAACTGCTCGCGCCGAGTGTGGCGTTTGGATCCGCCCTTGAGTTCGAGTTGAGCCTCAAATCAGCCTCAGCCGAAGCCCAACCGCTGATAATCGACTATGCCATTCATCATCAGAAGGCCAACGGCTCAACCAACCCTAAGGTCTTCAAGTGGAAAACCTTGACTCTTGACGGGCATGCCACACTGGTTGCCAAGCGGAAACACCCGATGAAAAAGATCACAACCCGAGTCTATTACCCAGGAACTCACAAGTTGGAAATCCTGATCAACGGCACGTCTGTCGGTGTGGTAGATTTCGAACTGATCATTTAGTTACAAAGAGGCATCAGGCGCATGGAACAGTTTTTACCCAGCTTCACCTGGAACAACCCTACGCGAGTCATCTTCGGCGCGGGCAGACTGGCCGAGCTTCGGGGCCTTGTGGACGAGATCTCGGGCGAAGGCTCGCGCATCTTTCTGGTCACCGGTCGCTCTAGTCTGAAGGCCAGGGGAATACTTCAGCGGGTGCTGGATGCGCTAGGTGAGGGAAGGATCACGCTGTTTGATCAGGCCTCGCCATACCCGTCGCCCGACTTGGCCGATGTGGCAACAGCCCAGTGTCGTGAGGCGGGCTGTGAGGTTGTCGTGGCCATCGGTGGCGGCAGCGTAATGGACCTTGCCAAGGTTGTGGCCCTGCTCTCGAACAAAGAGGGCGCTGCTCAGGAGTTCTCAGCAGGCGAGAGGGTAATTGAGGGGCCGGGACTGCCATTCATCGCGGTGCCGACTACGTCCGGTAGCAGCAGTGAGGTGACCATGTCCTCCGCGCTGTGGGACCGTGAGGGCAAGCAGCACATGGGGCTTTCCAGTAGGCACATGTTCCCGACGGTGGCCATCGTGGATCCGGAAATGACTATGAGCATGTCGAAGACCCTGGCCGCCGTGACCGGCATGGACGCATTCACCAGCGCCATCGAGTCGTACTGGTCGACTGAAGCCGAACCAATGACGGACGGCATTAACCTACAGGTGATCCAGATGTTCCACATTAATTTGAACAGGTCTTCGATACAGGGGGACATAGAGTCCAGGGCCAACTGTGCCATGGCCGCAACAATGTCGGGAATTGCCTACAGCAATAGTCGGCCGAACGCCTGCCATGCGGTGGGCATACCGCTGACGCTTTACTGGGACGTAGAGCACGGTCAGGCGGTCAGTGTGACGCTGACTTCGTTCCTGCGCTGGGCCGCGCCGGGCATTCCGCACAAGATGCCAGCGCTGTATGCGGCGTTGGGCGCACAAGACCTGGACGGGGCCTGCGCCCGCATAACGCAGATCATGACCCGTTGCGGGCTGGAGACCAAGCTGTCAGGCCTCGGACTTGGGGAAGGGGACATAGATACTCTTGTGGAGAGTACCCGTTGGGATAGGACCCGTACTCTGCCCAGGCCCCTAGGTCGAGACGACCTGAGGGGCCTACTGACAGAACTGCTATAGCCGACGTTGGCGGGACTATTATTGAGGCTCGTCCTCTACCATGCGACGGAGCTCTTCTTTGGCCTTGCGAATCTCCTCCACCTTGGCGGTGATTCTGTCGAACAGGCCCTGCTTCGCCTTAACACCCTCGGTTATAAGCATAGCGGCGGCCTCTGAGCGGCTGTTTACGATGCCGGCGTCAAGAAGCTCGTCCAACTTGGCGAGGCTGTCATCGTCCACTCGGACCATAACCACGTTGTCGCGGTTGCCGCGTGCGACGCTTACGGTCTCGCGTATGTTATCGCCAATGCTTTCGGCCGTGGCCTTGCTGTTGATGATCGCCACCCTCACCACCTTGTTAACTTCATCCACCAGAGTGTCGATGCTGTCGGTTAACTTAGCTTTTGGCCCCGGACCATCTTCCTGCCCCCCATCTTCTACTTCCACTTTAACCTTATATTCCCACTGTTCTTCGGTCTGATCTTCAGTTGTCCGGTCTTCGCGTTCGTCTACCATGATGCTCCTCCGCAGCTAGTTAATTACGAATTACATGTAATTATATCATGGTAATTACGTTTGGGAAGAGGAAAAATCAAAGACTGCCTTTGCAAAGTTTTGGTTTGACTGGATGTCGGGGCATGGTCTATCGTTGAGAAGCCCTGGACCAATGAGATAGAGGTTTTCCGAAAGGTTGAATGGCAGATGACGAGGCCCGCGAAACAGGCGGCGCTAGCCCAACCGAGGACAGTGTAGACTCCGACACGGACCGTAAAAACTCATCGCGGTCGGGCCGTCGTACTCGTTCATCCAATCGCAACCGCGACCTCACCAAGGGCAGCATTCGTAAGCACCTCTGGTATCTAGGATGGCCGCAGGTAGCCGAGGGCGCCCTGAGCGTCGTCGACCAGCTGGCTGACCTCATTTGGGCGGGCCGCATTGGCTTCCAGGCTATTGCGGGACTTGGTGCGGCGCAGGCCTACCTCAGCACCATCATGATGGCCCGGATGGGTCTGGACTCCAGCATGCGCTCCATGATCGCCAGGGCGGTCGGGGCCGGCAAGGTCTCCTATGCCAACCACGTTCTGCTTCAGGCCCTAACCCTCACCTCGGTCCTGGCCATCATCATCATAGCTCTGATTATGTGGCTAACCGACTTCCTGTTGGCCATCATGGGCCTCAGCGACGCCGTGATCAACCAGGCCTCAGGGTACATGCGGGTGCAGATTGTGGCCATGATGGTCCTCAGCTTTCAACGCATCACCGGTGGTGCGCTGCAGGCGTCTGGAGACAGCATGACGCCCTTGAGGGCCGCGACAGCCACCAGAGTGTCGCACCTTATCCTCAGCCCTTTCCTCATATTTGGATGGATCGGATTTCCGGAAATGGGGCTGGTAGGAGCAGGTGTGGCTCGGTTAGTGGCAGAGTTCATAGGTGTTGCCATGAACTTTCACGCCCTCTCCAGTGGTAAAACCATGCTTCGTCTCAACCTAAGGGAGTACAGGCTAGACATACCGCTGATGTGGAGCATCCTGAAGCTTGGCGCACCAGCTTCTGTGACCAACATGCAGAGAGGTATATCGCAGTTGGTGGTTGTGGGCATTGCCGCCCAGTTTGGTGATATCGCCATCGCCGTATTTGCGCTGACTCGCAGGACGGAGAACATCGTGAACCAGGCGACAAGAGGCCTGGGTCGAGCTGCCGGAGCGCTGGCAGGACAGAACCTAGGCGCTGGACTGGTCAGCAGGGCCAAGAGTTCCTTGGGCTGGGCGCTGGTCTTCGCTATTGGCTTCGAGATTCCCGTCATCCTGGGCCTAATGCTGTTCCCGGAGGCGGTGGCGCAGTTCATTAACGGCGAACCTGATTTTATTGCCACGGGCGCCAAGTGGATATTCATCGCTGCTATCGGTTACATCTCCATGGGACTGGTGCAGGTGTTTACGCAGGGCTTCAACACCTCAGGCGCAATGGTTGCGCCGATGATTATCACCGTGTCTACCATGTGGCTGTTCGAGATCCCGCTGGCCTTTATTCTGGCAAACTACACGTCGCTGGGACAATTTGGTGTGCCGTGGGCCATAGTGGCTGGCATGACCATTCGTTTGCTCTTCTTCGTTGTTTATTACTTCAGCGGCAAATGGCTTCGCACGGGCCTGCTATAGCCGTTATTCCCAGTATGTTATGCTTGATGCGGGCCGTTCAGATACGCGATAAATTTCTGATAACCAATGGCCCGTGGCTGAGGAATTCATCTCCAAAACTGATCAAAAAACGACGGACTCCGATTCCAAATTAGTTTGGTATAAAGACTGGATTCTTCTGTCTACGTTGCCAGCTGTTCTGGTGGTCGACCAGCTTACGAAGCTGTTCATCAAGAGTAATTTCCAGTTATGGCAGTCGTGGCCTCAAGAGGGTTTTCTGCGCCTGACCTACGTTACCAATACAGGTACAGCCTTCGGCTTATTGCAGAACCAGACGCTGTTTCTAATACTGGCCTCATTCATAGCGGTGGGATTTCTGGTCTATTTCTACAGAACTCACGCCGTTGTTCGGCCTTTGTTGCGCCTGTCCATAGGTCTGCAACTGGGTGGTGCTTTCGGAAACCTGATCGACCGGGTCACCGTGGGTGCGGTGGTGGATTTTATCGACGTGGGCTGGTGGCCCATCTTTAACATCGCAGACTCATCAATAGTCGTAGGAATGACCATCTTGATCATTACTCTTCTCTTCTTTGACAATGATCCTGAAGACGAAGAGAAGCTAAAGGCTGGCAAGACTTGACTTTGACATTGCAATTCACAGCAGATACGGCTGGCCTGCGTATGGACCGGTACCTGGACAGCGTGTGCCCCGACTTATCCCGCTCTCGGCTGCAACAGCTAATCGCTGAGGGCAACGTTACCCTGGATAACAAGGCCACAACCAAGGCCGCCACGAGGCTGAAGGTAGGCCAAATTCTCGTGGTCACCGTTCCAGAACCAGTTGAGAGCCCCCTATTGCCCCAGGACATACCCGTGGATGTTGTGTATCAGGACTCCGACGTAATTGTAGTAGACAAACCCGCGGGCCTAACCGTTCACCCTGGCCCCGGCCATCCAGACGGAACTCTGGTCAATGCGCTTTTGGCAATGTGCCCGGACTTGCAAGGCATAGGCGGGACAGTCCGCCCAGGAATAGTGCATAGGTTGGACAAGGATACATCGGGACTTATGGTGGTGGCCAAAAACGAGGTGGCACATCGCAAACTCTCCGACGCCATGAAGGCGCGGGACTGCAAGAAGGTCTACATAGTCCTGGTACACGGTAGTGTGAAGCTGGACGAGGCTGCCATAGAAGCTCCGATAGGCCGGGACCCGGCGAATCGCAAGCGCATGGCAATAGTCGGCACGGGACGACAGGCCACCACTCGCTATCGAGTTACCCAGCGTCTGCCTGGATACACATTGGTGGATGTTACTCTAGTCACAGGCCGCACCCATCAGATACGCGTACACTTTGCCTCGATTGGCCATCCGCCTGTTGGGGACGAGGTTTACGGCAGGACGAAATCTGATGTTCCCCGCCAGTTTTTGCACGCGCATAAGCTGGGTTTCGAGCTGCCTTCTACCGGAGAATACAAAGAGTTCGAGTCGCCACTTCCCCAAGACCTGGATTCTTTTTTGCAGAAGATACGCGAAGGTTAAAAGAATCGACCTGGTCAGCCTTATAATCCCTGTACGATCTTGGGTGCAATTCTAGTGACGAGGGCCGCCAACGTGCTAAAATGCCCGTGCAGGAGTTGATATAAATGACCGGTCGCGTTCGAGTTCGTTATGCCCCTAGCCCCACAGGTGAGCCTCACGTAGGAAATATTCGTACCGCCATATTCGACTGGCTATTTGCTAGACATTATGGCGGCGATTTCATCATACGCATCGAGGACACAGACCAGAACCGCAAAGTCGAAGGTGCAGTCGAGGTGCAGCTAAACGCACTTCGCTGGCTGGGCCTTGATTGGGATGAGGGTCCCGTCAAGGGAGGAGACTACGGTCCCTATGTGCAATCGGAGCGGCTAGAGAAGTATCAGGTTGTGGCCGAACAACTCATCGAGAGCGGACACGCATATCGATGCAACTGCACTTCCGAGCGGCTGACTAAGGTCCGCGAGGAGCAGGCAAAGCGTAAGGACACGGTGGGCTATGATCGGCACTGCCGCGATTTAACCGAGGACCAGCGTAAAGAGCAGAGCGACAGTGGCGTGGCGTCAGTCGTCCGTTTCAAGATGCCGCAAGAAGGCACCACTACTCTGAGCGATCTTGTGCGCGGCGACGTTACCTTCGAAAATAAGCTGGTGGACGACTTCGTCATGATGAAGTCGGACGGCTACCCGACTTACCACCTGGCCCATGTTGTCGACGACCACCTGATGGAAATAAGCCACGTCTTCCGCGGTGAAGACTGGCTCTCCAGCGCCCCCAGGCACTTGCAGATCTATGAGGCCCTGGGCTGGCAGCCTCCGGAATTTGCCCACCTGTCTAACATACTGGCGGCGGACGGCTCGAAGCTAAGCAAGCGCCACGGCGCGACGTCCATCCAGGAATTCCAGGAGTCGGGCTACCTACCCGAGGCTATGCTCAACTTCCTCACGCTTCTGGGTTGGTCGTTGGACGGGCAGACCGAGCTATTTACGCGGGAAGAGCTGGCCAGTCATTTCAGTATAGACAGAGTGTCGCGGTCTGGTTCCGTGTTCGACAACGAGAAGCTGAACTGGATGGACGGCCACTATATTCGTGAGATGCCCCATAAGGATCTCGCGGATGCCTTGTTGGCTTACTGGAACGAGTATCCATGTGACGAAGTTCCGACGGACAAGATTGGTAGGGCCTTCGCAGTGCAGGTGGCGGCGCTGGTGCAGGAGAGGCTGAAGACGCTGAAAGATGCCGCGCCTCTTATAGCCTTCTTCTTTCAGGACGAGCTTGCTTACGAGAGCGGAGAGCTTGTGCAAAAGGGAATGGACGCAGACGGCACCAAGGCCGGGTTGCAGGCGGCACATGGCGGCCTGACAGACCTAGAGCCCTTCGACGCGCAGTCCATGGAAGACCTATTGAGGCCCATGAGCAAAGACCTGAATGTGAAAGTGGGACAGCTTTTCGGTTCACTGCGAATAGCAACCACAGGTCTTCGAGTCGCACCTCCACTTTTTGAGACGATGGAAATTCTTGGCAAAGACCGTACTCTTAAGGCCCTGCAAAAGGCGATAGAACGGCTTTAGGTGGTCATTGGTATTGCATGATTTAGAATCTGTTTTGAAACCTTATTTGAAATTAGAAAATTGGTATAGCACATGACACTTAAGGAACAGTTGACCGAAGACCTAAAGGACGCCATGCGACAGGGTGACGCCCTTCGTCGCACCACAATTCGATTCGTGCTTTCCGCCATCCATAACGACGAGATCGCGAAGCAGACGGACCTGGATGAAGCTGGTGTCATACAGGTGCTGACGAAACAGGCGCAGCAGCGGCGGGACAGCATCGAGTCCTTTAAGGACGCAGATCGCCCGGACCTCATCGATAAGGAACAGAGTGAATTAGACATCATCGCGGCATATCTTCCGGAGCAGATGTCCGAGGATGAGGTCAAGGCGCTCGTACAGCAGGCGCTAACGGACTCCGGTGCGACTGGCCCGCAAGATATGGGCAAGGTCATGAAAGAGCTCATGCCGAAGACTCGTGGCAAGGCCGACGGCAAGATGGTCAGCTCACTGGTTAACGAGGCTTTGAGAGGCATGGCCTAATGAAATTTGGGGTTGTCGTTTTCCCCGGCACCTGGAGTGATGTCGACTGCTTTGATGTGATCAAGGACGTAGTCAACGCGCCCGTCGAATACGTTTGGCACAAGGACACCGACCTGTCATCGTACGACTGCATCATTCTTCCTGGTGGCTTCTCCTACGGCGATTACCTCAGGTGCGGCGCCATCGCGCGCTTCTCGCCGGTGATGGGATCGGTCATCAAGGCTGCCGATGAGGGCAAGCTGATAATAGGTATCTGCAACGGCTTTCAGATTCTTTGCGAGTCTGGCCTGCTACCGGGCGTTCTCAGGGCCAATGACCACCTGCAATTCAGGTGTCAGTGGACAGACCTGAGAGTAGAAAATGCAGCTACGCCCTTCACATCCATGATGGAGCAGGGGCAGGTCATAGGCGTTCCCATTTCCCACGGCGAAGGGAACTACTATGCCGATCCTGAGACGATAGCCATGCTGGAGAGAGATAACCGTGTGGCGTTTCGCTACTGCGGACCAGCTGGCGAGATCACCTCTGAGTTTAATCCCAATGGCTCTTTGAACAATATTGCCGGCATAACCAACTCCCGTGGCAACGTGCTGGGCATGATGCCTCATCCCGAAAGGTGCTGCGACGAGCTGCTGGGCGGCGTGGACGGCGCGGCGATATTCCAGGCAATGGCCAGCCAGTCTGCTAACTCCACGCCTGATAAGGTCCAGGAGACGACAGCTTAAATGCTAGGTGTTTTGTTCAGCCTGGCTGCTGCTGCTGGATTCGGTGGTAGTGCCGTACTCGCCCGTATAGGCCTTCAGTACGTCAGACCGGTTACCGGCACGCTGATTTCTCTCATCGTCGGAATCATCATTACCACTATCTTGGCCTTTGTATTCCACTACGATGACATTCGAGGTTTGGCGGTCATCGCCTTCGCCTGGTTCCTGATAGTGGGAATACTGAATTACCCGTTGGGCCGGCTGCTTAATTACACCAGCGTGAGCAAGCTGGGAGTGTCCAAGTCAGCGCCGGTAGTGGGCGCATCTCCGCTATTTGCTGCCGTGGCTGCGGTCACCTTTGGCGGCGAGACCATGAATCTGCCGCTCATTGTCGGCACCATAGCAATTATCGGTGGCATCGGTCTTATCATGGGGCAGAAGTGACGATAGCAGAGACTGAAAATAGACAGAAAATGCTGGGTTATGCCGCTGCAATAGGGGCAGCCGCCTGCTACGGGACCTTGGCTGTACTGGGTAAGAAGGTCGTCAGTGACATTGCTCCTCCGCTGGTAGCGACGGCATTCTCAATGATCATTGGCACGATCATTCTAGCTGCCATCTTTCAGCAGCAAATTCGGCAGGACCTGATAGTCCGACCGGCTCTAAAGGGATGGATATTTGTTACCCTGGCAGGAGGGTCTGCAACCTGGGGCGTGACCTTCTGGTACCTGGCACTGAACCAGGCTCCGGCAGTGCTGGTTGCGCCGATAGCCAGTATACATCCCGTGTTTTCGGTACTGATAACACTGGTCTTCCTGAGAAAAACTGAGCACGTCTCCATGAAAACAGTATTAGGGGCTGTTTTGGTTACCTTGGGAGTCGTAATAATTACCCTTAGCAGCAAATGGCCTGGATACAATGTGTTTGGTATAAATATATGAGCGTTAGTAAAGAAACTCTCGATCAATTGGCAATCTCCGACGGCGAATACGAGGCCATTGTGGAGCGGTTGGGCCGCGAGCCTAACGATCTCGAAATAGGCCTGTTCGGTTCGCTTTGGAGCGAGCATTGCGGTTATAAGCACTCCAAGCTGCTATTGAGCCTGCTGCCCAGCGACAGCCCGCGCATGTTGGTGGAGCCGGGTGCTGAGAACGCTGGCGTAGTGGACATCGGCGACGATCTGGCCATCGTCATGAAGATTGAGTCTCACAACCATCCCTCAGCCATTGAGCCATACGAAGGGGCGGCCACGGGCGTAGGCGGGATTGTGCGTGACATTTTTGCCATGGGCGCCCGACCTATTGCGCTGCTGAACTCCCTTCGATTCGGCCCGTTGACCGATGCCCGCAACCGCTACCTGTTCGGAGGAGTGGTCGCCGGGATATCGGGATACGGCAACTGCATCGGCGTGCCTAACGTAGGCGGCGAAATAGTATTCTCGTCTACATACACCGGCAATCCTCTGGTGAACGCCATGTGTGTTGGCATACTGAAAAAGGGCGAACTTGTTAGCGCCACCACTGGCGAGCCAGGCCATCTGATAATGCTGGTCGGTTCGGGAACGGGCAGGGACGGCATTCATGGCGCATCGGGACTGGCGTCACGAACCTTCGAGGATGAGCGGGAGTTACGACCTACTGTCCAAGTCGGCAATCCCTTCATGGAGAAGGTGCTCATAGAGGCATGCCTGGAAGTGGCCAAGACTGACCATTTTATCGGCATTCAAGACCTGGGAGCGGCCGGACTGAGCAGCGCCAGTATAGAGGCGGCAGATAGCGGCAACTGTGGTCTGGACATAGATGTGGGTCTTGTGCCGAGGCGCGACCAAAACATGACGCCTTACGAAATCATGCTCTCGGAGTCGCAAGAGCGAATGCTCATCGTGGTGAAGAAGGGCCATGAAGACCAGGTGAAGGCCATCTTCGACAAGTGGGACCTGGACTCCACGGTCATAGGCACCTCCACAGGCGATGGCATGGCGAGGATTAGAGACAACGGTGTGGTGGCGGGCGAGATAGCGGTTGGTATCCTCACTAACCCTCCTCTCTATAGGTTGGAGGGCGTTCGGCCTGACTGGTTGTCTCCTTTGCAGGAGTACGATCTTGGTTCCGTGCCAATTCCCGATGCGACACCTGCGGATGTCCTGCAGAGGCTTCTGGCGTCGGCGAACATCGCTAGCAAGGAATGGGTGTACCGTCAGTACGATCATCAGGTGCAGACAAACACAGTGATTGCGCCAGGTGGTGACGGGGCTGTGCTGCGTATCAAAGGCTCGAAGCGCGGCATATCGCTGGCGACCGATGGCAATGGCCGTTTGTGCTACCTGGACCCATTCGTCGGCGGCATGATTGCGGTGGCAGAGGCCTGTCGAAATGTGGTCTGCACCGGCGCGGAGCCTATCGCGCTCACCGACTGCCTTAACTTTGGCAATCCTGAGAAGCTGGAGATCTACTACCAGCTTGAACAGGCCGTAAAGGGCATTGCAGATGCGGGCAGGGCGCTGAACACCCCAGTGATAAGCGGTAACGTGAGTCTGTATAACGAGGCGCAGGACACAGCCATCTACCCTACGCCTGTAATTGGTGCGCTGGGCCTTTTGGAAGACGTTAGCCTGCACTGCGGCATGGCGTTCCAATCGACTGGCGATACTGTGGTCTTGCTTGGCTCGTCGGATTTGCAGGGAGAACCTTCGTCTCTGGCGGGGAGCGAGTACCTGGAGGTCGTTCACGAACTTGTGGCAGGTCAGCCGGCTTTGGACATCGACTTGGAGGTCGCGCTGCAAAAGGCATGTCGACGTCTGGTGTCGGAGGGCGTTGCCCGGTCGGCGCACGACTGCTCCGATGGTGGACTCGCCGTCGCGCTGGCAGAAAGCTGTATCGCAGGCAACGTGGGTATCAAAGTGAGTGCAGAGCATTCCGGAAGGTGGGATGCTGCGCTCTTTGGTGAGACGCAGTCACGTATCGTCTTGTCCTTGTCACCAGCAGACATGGCCAAATTGGCCAGCATATGCTCCGAAGAGTGTGTGCCATACTTTGAGCTTGGCGTCACTGAGGGCGACAGCCTGGTAATTGGCTCGCTGCTCGATGTAGGTGTGGCTGACCTACAGGCCTCCTGGCAGGGTGGAATCCCTCAAGCACTGGATCAACACTAGACCGTTAACATTGACAGTAAATCGACATAATGCTAAATTGGATGTATGTTAGCAGTCATCATTTATGGATGCTAATTATGTGATTACAGGAGTGATTGGGTTTGCCACGTTACGATTATAAGTGCGATATATGCAGCCACAGATTTGTGGAAAAGCAGAGCTTTAGTTCAGAACCAGTATCAGAATGTCCAGAGTGCAGCGGCAGGGCCAGTAGGCAGTTCGTAGCAGTGCCGATAGTCTTTAAGGGCGCAGGTTTCTACGTTAACGACTACGGTAAGAATAGCAGTACGACCAAGTCCTCTAACAACGAGTCTTCTTCCAGCGAATCTTCAGACGATTCCAGTAGTAAGTCGGAGTCCAAGTCGGAGTCCAAGTCGGAGTCTAAATCGGTAAAGACTGAGACTGCGTCCTCTACTTCATCCAGCAGTTCCTCCAGCGACAGCAAGGCAGACTAGTTGCGGGCCCTTTTGCAGAGGGTCTCGCAGGCGTCAGTAAGCGTGGGCGGGGGTACGTTGGGGCGCATCGGCGCTGGTCTGGTCGTCTTGCTCGGCATATCGAGTAGTGACGACGTTTCCGACATAGACTACATCGTGGATAAGACCGTCAACCTTAGGATCTTCCCCGACGACCAGGGCCGTTTCGACCGATCAGTTCTGGACACCTCTTCAGAGTTGCTTGTCATCAGCCAATTTACCCTTTATGGAAACACCCGTAAGGGACGTCGCCCCAGCTTTACCGAGGCGGCACCTGCGGAGCAGGCGGACGCCATGTTTTCGGAGGCACTAGACAAGTTCAGGGCCAGCGGGCTGAAGATCGAGACGGGAAAGTTCCAGGCGCATATGCTGGTTGAGATCAGCAACGACGGCCCGGTAACGATCATGCTGGACTCGTCTGATAGAGACAAACCACGACGGGGTTAGGTTCGACTCACGGGGCTAGTTTGGTGACCAGGTCGCCATGAACCCTTCGGCAATTACCTGGGTCGAAGTCTCCTCACCCAAGCTAACGACGATGATGTGATCGCTTTCGTGGGCGAGGGCTGGATAACTCTCGGTCCCATAGTCTCCTGACCTGAACGAAGCAGTCAAAGCGTCCGTGCTGAGATTTCCCGCAAAGACCAGTGCATCGCTTTCCGGCGACCAGAGCGAGTGCGAGTAGGCATACTGATCGAAGAACTGGAACATTGTCAGTTGAGCCTCCGATGGCACAAAATCCACTAGCTCCCACTGCTGCTGAGTCTTGATGTCCATCACTGCCCAACGTAGCACACCAGGCGTTTCAGACAGGCTGACATATGCAACACGCTTGCTATCCGGTGACCAGAAGTGAGCTATCGTCGGTTTCTCGATTGTGAACAAAGGCTCCATCGCTTTATCGGCATAGACCGAGATACTTCCGTACAAACGCATCGTTTGCCCTCTGTAAGAGAGAGCCCTGCTGGAGTGGGCCACGGAGAGAAAGCCGCCATCTGGGGACCACAAGTAGGATGGAAAGGAGATGTCGTAAACAGACGTGCGGCTGCCTGAGGCCCTTCGTCCGTAAAACGTGATTCCAAGATGTGATACTGGGTCTGGCTGGCCCGTTGGCCTGTCACGAAGGAATTGCCGTCGGGTGACCAGGCGGGAACCCTTGTTTGCACGTCGGTTAGCCCTATGGCCGTCGTGGCGATGTCCTCTCCCATGCGTATCAGAAAATATTCGTCGGCCCGGTGCGCCAGAAGGTGCTGGGAGTCTGGGGGCCACGCGATCCACAGCGAACCCTTGTCTACGAGAGGTGTTGCACTGGGGTCTGTGGACAGATCATCCATGAATAGCGTCAGGCCATCTGCCGTCGCGGCGATAAAGGCGACGTTTTCACCATTGGGTGACCAGAGTGGGTAGTGAATGACTCCCGGGGCAAGCTGCCCGGTTACGCCCTCTTTTCCCGCGAATATCTCTATAGAATCAGTGCCGCTGGAGCGTGAGGGGTAGAGGCTCATATTGATGTCGTCGCGACCGCCGGTAACGCCTGAGTAGACCAGCCGCCTGGAGTGCGATGACCAGGTGGGCCATGTGAAAAAGCCTTCGACATCAGGGCTGATCCTGATTGGCCTTGAGCCGTCGCTGCGAATGGTCCGAATTACGCCGTCGTCATCCACATAGGCGATGCGGTCCGTGGGTATCGGCTCTGTTGATCGTATGTTGGCCAGACTCTAGGTCGCGACCAGCATCGCCACTAGAAGCAGGAGCGCGGTTAGCAACCTGAGTTTCGACACCTGCTTAGGTCACAAGGTCCAGACTGATATCCAGAGCGTCCGAGGAGTGAGTAAGAGCGCCCACGGATATGAGGTCGACTCCGGTCTCGGCAACGGCCTTTACGCGATCCAGCGTAATCGTGCCGGATGCCTCCGTGACAGCCTTGCCCTCGCACATCTTAACGGCTGTGGTCATGTCCTCCAGGCCCATGTTGTCAAGCAGCAGAATCTCTGCCCCCGCCGCCAAGGCTTCTTCGACCTGGCTGAGGTCTTCGACTTCTACCTCGACATTGATAGTATGAGACTTGTTATCGTGGGCCTTCCGTATGACATCTCCCAGGCCAAGTCCCATCTTGCTTAGAGCTTCGATGTGGTTGTCCTTTATGAGAATGCCGTCGCCTAGATTTTGCCTATGATTATGGCCGCCACCGGCGCGAATAGCGTACTTCTCAAGAGTTCGCAGGCCAGGCGTAGTCTTGCGTGTATCGATGATGCGCACGGTGTTGCCCTGGACCTCTCGGACATATTCGGAGGTTGTGGTCGATATGCCGGAGAGACGGCGTACGAAATTCAGCGCCGTTCGCTCGGCCTTGAGCATGGACGCGACGCTGCCAGAGACTTCGGCGATGAGATCGTTGGGCTTGAGCTGGGCACCGTCCTCCATCAGGACACGGGTTTCCAGAGATGGGTCGATTCGTTTGAACACTGCCAGAGCCACGTCGATACCCGCTAGCACACCGTCCACTTTGGATACGAAGCTGGCCTTGCCTTGCAAGTCAGGTGGGATTAACAGGTCGGTTGTCGGGTCGCCTATGCTGAGGTCCTCGTTGATCGCTCGGTCAATAAGCGCCTCTGTTTCCGGCGTGATCTGATACAAATGTAGCCTCCGGAGCCGGACGTAGCCACATTATGCTGGCTAGTCGGCAAGTTATTTAAATAAAGCCCATCTCGGTGGCTAAGGATGCGCTTCCGAGATGGGCCTAAATATGCTTACGGACTGACTTTATGTTTGAAAAACTTAGACTACCGCCAGCATTCGGTCCAGAGCAAGTCGAGCCTGCTCCGCGGTCTCTTTGTCTACGGATATCTGGTTTACAACTACGCCTTCGTTGAGGCCATCGAGAATCCAAGATACATAGGCCGGGTGAATTCGGTACATGGTCGAGCAGGGGCAGACGACTGAATCTAGGCAGAAGACCGTTTTGTCTGGGTTCGCTGCTGCCAGCCGATTAACCATGCTGATTTCCGTACCAACGGCGATGATGCTTCCCGCTGGAGCGTTGTTCACCATATCCAGAATGTATTCGGTAGAGCCGTTGGAATCCGCCGCCTGGACCACCTCCATAGTGCATTCCGGATGTACCACTATGTGGATGCCAGGGAACTTTATTCGGGCCGCATCTATCTGCTCCACTGTGAAGCGAGTGTGAACGGAGCAGTGACCCTGCCAGAGAATGACCTTCGCATCGCGGATCTGCTGCTCGGTATTGCCACCGAGGGGTTTGAACGGGTTCCAGATAATCATCTCGTCCACGCCGATGCCGAACTTGAGCGCTGTGTTGCGTCCAAGGTGTTGATCGGGGAGGAAAAGAATTTTTTCGCCTCTAGCCAGGGCCCACTCGAAGGTCGCCGTGGCATTTGATGAGGTGCATACGATGCCGCCGTTGCGCCCGCACAGGGCCTTGATGGCGGCAGTGGAGTTCATGTAGGTAATGGGAATTACGCCATTGTCGGAACCTAGAACGCCTTCTAGATCGTCCCAGCAGTCGAGTACGTCGTCGATCCTCGCCATGTCGGCCATGGAGCAGCCAGCGGTGAGGTTCGGTAGTATGACCTTCTGGTCGGGGGAGCTGAGTATATCCGCGGTCTCCGCCATGAAGTGCACACCGCAGAATATGATGAACTCGGCGTCTTCTTGGTTCGCAGCCAACTGAGACAGCTTGAAAGAGTCGCCTCTGAAATCAGCGTACTTGATAATCTCGTCTCGTTGGTAGTGGTGTCCGAGCATGACGACGCGATCGCCCAGTTTTACCTTGGCCTCAGCGATGCGGGCATCCAGCTCTTCGGGCTTCATGCGCATGTAGCTTAAGGGGAGTTTTTGCCACCGAACCCCTGCTCCAAACTCCTCTTCAAGAGAGCGAGCCGAAAGGTCATCGTCCGTCTGACAGAATGCGGACTGTTCGATCTCCGTTATGGGTATAGTAGGGGGCCTCAGGTTAACTACCAAGATGGCCGTCTCCTTAGATTAATTTGCCTGTCTTAGTTGCCCACAGCCACGTCCGCTGTGGCGATACTGCCCTGTAATGACCAGGGCCCGGTTTTTTTAATGGACACGTGCACCATTTTCCCCGACATATCGCCATCCATATCGGCGTCGTCCAAGAAAACGAGTTTATCGTTGCGATTCCGGCCGAACCACTTTCCTCTTTTGCGGCCCTCGACCAGCACTTCCATGTAATTGCCCAATAACCTGGCGTTATTTTCTGTCGAAATCTGCTGCTGAAGCTCTTCAAGAGCCTTCAGACGCGCCTGTTTTTCGTCGTTAGGAACGTCGTCCGCCATGTTGCGTGCCGCGATGGTGCCCTCCCTGGTGGAATAAGCGGCCGCATGTACCTTGTCGAACTTTATGTCCCGTATCAGATTCATCGTCTGCTGAAACTGGGCATCCGTCTCGCCACAGAAACCTACGATTACGTCAGTGGCCAGGGATACGTTGGGAATGCGATCTCGAATCTGCTCAATCTTGCGACGGTACTCGTCATTGGTGTAGCCGCGCCGCATAACCTCCAGCACAGTGTCATCGCCAGCCTGAAACGGCAGGTTAATGTGCTCACAGACCTTATCCAGGTTCGCTACGGAATCGATGATGTGTGCGCTCATGTCATTTGGGTGGGAGGTAAGAAATCTTATGCGCTGAAGCTTGTCCACGCCATTCACGGCGGTGAGTAGGTCTCCTAGATCGGGTGCGCCGGGCAGATTGTGACCGTAAGAGTCGACATTTTGGCCCAGCAATGTGACTTCCTTAACGCCTCGGTTTGCCAGCAGCTCAGCCTCACGAACGATGTCCTCTATGGTTCGGCTGACCTCGCGGCCTCGGCGGTAGGGGATAATGCAGAAGGTGCAGAACTTGTCGCAGCCATGGATGATAGGTATGTAGGTCGCGATGTCTGGTGTGGCGACCAGTGGGCCAACGCAGCCTCCGGGGTCGATCCCCATTCGTTCACCAATAATATCCAGTAGTGGTTGGTACTGCTGTGGTCGCATGAAAACGTCAACGTAGGGGTATTTCTTTTCCAGCGCGTCGGTCTTGGGACCAACCATACACCCCATGAGGGCGATTATCTTATCTGGTTTGTTTTGCTTCACTGGCTTCAGGTGCGTGATCATGCCAATGACCCGGTCCTCTGCGCTCTGCCTGACTACGCAGCTGTTCAACACGATGACGTCGGCTTCGTCTGGGGAGGTCTTGGGCGACAATCCCATCTGCCCCAGCGCGCTTTCAAGGCGTTCCGAGTCTGCCTTGTTCATTTGGCAGCCTACTGTCCAGACGTAATAACTGTTCACTTGTGAAATTTTTCCCAATCTTTTTTTAAAAAATAAATATTGCCACATCTAGTGGCGGAGGGAATGGGATTCGAACCCATGAGAGAGCTTTCACCCCCTAAGCGCTTAGCAGGCGCCCGCACTAGGCCTCTATGCGATCCCTCCGTGTGTCATTCTAATATAACAACGATGCTCAAAATTGTAAATTCAAAACTTTGTGATATTCAGAACTAATTGAAATGACATGCCTGAATGGGTCGTACATATCTTTTCATATTGAGCGTTTCCGTCAGATTGGAACAAATTAGGCGACTGTTGCAACTACATTAAGTCCAGGATTCATTACATTACGGTAAAATTGGGGATTCTAGAGCAGTTTATCAGAGGTGGCTTATCTAGAGGTGCTTCCTGTCGAAGTTGCTGCCTCTTTAGCAAGCTGGTCTTCCTGACTACCGACCCAAACCTCACCGCCCTCGAAAAACTCCTTCTTCCAGATGGGTACGATCTGCTTGATGCGATCGATGCTGTACTGGCAGGCCTCGAAGGCCACTTCGCGGTGAGGGGAGGCCACTGCTACGGCCAGACTGGCTTCGCCTATTTCAAGGCGACCAAGCCTGTGGGATATGGCCACGTCCTGAACCTGCCACTTCTCGCGTATCTCTGCCGCAACCACGGCCAACTGCTTGTCGGCCATAGGGCGGTATGCCTCATACTCAAGGAACAGCACTTTGCGGTTCGCCGTGTGATTTCGGGTCGTGCCCAGGAACGTGACGATGGCCCCGTTAGAGTCCTGGGCAACCCTCGACACGATCTCATTGAGGTCCAGGGCATCGTAGGTTATTTCTATCATTCTTCACCAGTTGGTCTAATTGCTAACGCTGCGGTTCAATACAAATCTGCGCTTGCATTATGCAGCCGCCACCCTGAAGCGTGTCCCCAAGGGCATTTCAAAAGCAACCGCTCAATACGTACTGACTCTTGTGATCAGCGGCCTCCCCCTTAATGCGTGGCCGCAAGTGTAATCTAAAACAAACCGCCGCTGACGGGGGGGATTAGGGCGATCTCGTCGTTATCGTTAAGGACGTAATCGTGGTTCTGGTACTCGTCGTTAACCGCTACCATAAGCCGCGACGCATCCTGGATGATGGCTGGATGGAGCTTCAGCACCTGTGACGCGGCCTGCCCAACGGTAGCGCCGTCGTCGAGCGTCAGATCCAGCGCGCCGGTTTCTGCTTTCTCTTTGTACACCGCGAATAGCCTAACCTTGATATTCAGGGGCCTTCTCCATGTCCTTATTATCGTATGTATATTGTATCACGCGGGTGGCTGCGGCCCGAATTTGCGGAGCATCACCGATAGCCCTAATAGGTTAGCGCACCGCCGTTCACGTGAATCGTCTGGCCGGTGATGAAGCTGGCGTCATCGGAGGCCAGGAAGGCACAGGTCTTGGCCAGCTCTTCCGGGTATCCAAGTCTGCCGACGGGAATACCTGCGCCGCGTTCCGCGCTGGTGCGTGTGGCCTGGGTCGACTGCTCATGCGCCGGAGTCGTGTCGTATGCGCCGGGGACGATGTGATTGACCATGATGCCGTGTATTGCCAGCTCGGCAGACAACGCCCTGGTCAGGCCTAGTGCGCCCATCTTGGCTGCCGAAACGTGAGCCCACTCGGCTCTGCCTTTGAAGGCCTGAAGTCCAGATACGTTGATAATCCTGCCCCAGCCGCTGGCAATCATCGAGGGTATGACCGCCTGGCATGTGAAGAATGGACCGTCCAGGTTGACCGCCATGACGGCGCGCCACTCCTCCAGAGTCATCTCCAAGATTGGAGACCTGCGACGCAGTCCTGCGTTGTTAATAAGGATGTCTATCTTGCCGAAGTGGCCAATGGCCTGCTGGGCCATGGCGTTTACCTGCTGCTGGTCCGCCACGTCGGCCAGGATGGGCAGTGCCTTTACTCCCAGAGCCTCGGCTTCTGCGGCAACAGCCTCCGCCTCATCCCGGTTGGACCTGGTATTTATGATGACGTCTGCGCCGCGTTCGGCCAGCGCCAATGCGGTTGCTCTCCCTATATTGCGTCCAGCGCCGGTAATCAGCGCCACTTTACCTTCTAAACTCATGTATTGCTCCTGTTGAATTGGGGAGGATTTACTGGTTTGTCCTGACCATAGCATTGACCCGGTCTACGTTATTCACGCCGGGCTCGAACTCGCCTGCCTCGATGGCTTTTATCACGGCCACCGCGGCGTCATTGTACGGTGTTGGAATTCCGATTCTGCGGCCCTCTTGCGCCACGTAGCCATTGAGGTAGTCGATCTCGGTCTTGCGTCCCTTAATGACGTCCTGCGCCATGGAGGGCCAGCCGGGGAATTTCTGTGGCTGACCAACAAAGGCAGTCTCAAGCTCAGGGTTGTCCCCGTAGGCTGCTTTTTCGATGTCTTCCAAGGTGAAATTGCCAATAGGTGAAGCCACGTTATAGCCCAGAGCCCGACCTACGCGAATGGCCTCCGCTCCGAACTTGAGCATCATTTTACGCGCTCCGTCGTGCACCCGCATGTCGTAGCTAGGTAGGTGCGTCATGGCGCTGCTTGGGTTGGCGATGCAGTTCAGGGCCATCTTGGTCCAGCGCTCCCCCCAGAGATCATTAGTCACCACGGTGTGACCTGCTGGCTCGAATAGCTCGGCAAGACGCTCGACGCGAGCCGTGGTGCTGCCGTCCAGTTCGCCGACCTTAAAGCAGACCGGTTTGGATGCTAGACCCTGGCTAGTACTGTCGGTCCGCGACACGTCTGCCTCTTCCATCATGCTTGCTGATATGGTGGTCACGCAGCCTACCATGCGGGCCGCGCCAACAATAGGTGCGATCTGTAGCTCGTTGAAGCCGTTTTGTGGACTGACAACCCAGGTTTCATCTCGCATGTAAGGCAGCATCAACTTGGTCGCCCACGGGGTGTCGTAGGACTTCACGGCGATGAGAACGATATCGAAGGTGCCCTCCAGGCTGGCCAGATCGTCAGTGTGAATAACGTTGACCGACACCGTATGGTCGCCGGTGCTTCCGCCAAGCTGAAGGCCGCGACTCTTCATCGTCTCTACGCTATCCCGCCACGGATCAATGAACGTAACGTCTTCTCCGGCCTGCGCCATAAAGCCACCCAAGGTCCCGCCAATGGCGCCAACTCCCATGACAGCAATTCTGGTCAATATGTGTCTCCTTCCCATGACGGTCCAATGAATAAAAATATAGGGTCGTTAAAGTAGGTGAATTATATGGTTGGTCGACAAGAGGGTCAAGATTACCCGATGGCGGCTGGGATAGCGGTCAATCGAGGGATGCCACCTTAATGTATAGATGTGTATAATAGGCCCAAAATCCGGGCTTGTCGTGATCGGCCCTTTGGAGGACGCTTTGGAGCTTAAAGAACTGTTGGACAACCCTGGGACCGTCGCCTTTTCCCGCCTCAAGTACCTCCAACGCTTTGCTTCCGATGAGCAGATTGCTGAATTTCTGAACGGCCTGTCCCAGAGCGCCGCCAACGCCAGCATTCTTTCGGGCCGCGTCAACTACCTTTCGCAGCCAGCTCAGGCCGCAGCAGGCGATTAGCGCAGTGCCTTAATAACTGCTACTTATACCCACAAAACCTAAGCCCTTTATATAAAAAAGAAACAATTGGAGGCGCAGCATGACATCATCGTCATTTCCTACCATTCACAAAGACCTCAGTAAGCTAAAGGTCCAGCCTAATCTTGACTATGACAAGGTTCGTGGCAACTTCGATTGGCAGGAGATGTACGACGAGTTGGACTGGTTGCCGGGTGGCGGACTTAACAAAGCGCATGAAGCCATAGACAGGCACGCCAACGGCCCCAACCGGGACAAGCTTGCCATGATCTGGGAAGGTAAGAACGGCGAAAAAGAGACCTACACCTTCGGACAGATGAAGACGGAGAGCGATAGGTTCGCCAACGTCATCAAGAGCCTTGGAATCGTCACTGGCGACCGTGTCTTCATATACATGGAGCGACTGCCGGAGCTGTACTTTGCCTTCTTCGGTGCCCTAAAGGCAGGCGCTGTAGTCGGGCCGCTGTTCTCCGCGTTTGGCCCCGATCCTGTGAAAGACAGGTTGCAGGACAGTAAGGCCAAAGTTCTCGTCACGCAGCCGGACCTTCGCCGCAAGATTACCGAGATCATTCCCGAGCTGTTCGAGTTGCAGCACATTATTGTGGTTAACAAGGACAATCGAGATCCTCAACCCCTGAACACGGCAGATCTCAGTTATGAGGAGGAGATGGCCAAGTCACCTCCTAATTTTGACATCGTAAACACCAGTCAGTACGACTACTCCATAATGCACTATACATCTGGAACGACCGGCAAGCCCAAGGGCGCGGTGCACAGGCATCAGGCTGTAGTGCAGCAGTATGCCACAGGCAAGTGGGCTTTGGACCTCCATGAGGACGACATCTACTGGTGCACGGCCGACCCCGGATGGGTCACGGGAACGTCATATGGCATGCTTGCGCCCTGGACCAATGGCGTCACGCAGCTTATTTACGAGGGCGGCTTTCGGGCCAGCAAGTGGTACGAACTTATCCAGGAATACAAGGTTACGGTCTGGTACACAGCGCCGACGGCCATTCGCATGCTGATGAAGGCGGGCGACGAGGTGCCCAGGCGCTACAACATGACCAGCCTGCGTTTCATGGCCAGTGTTGGTGAACCACTGAATCCAGAAGCCGTAGTGTGGGGCAACGACGTTTTCGGCATGCCCTTCCACGACAACTGGTGGCAGACGGAGACGGGCGCGATCATGTGCGCTAACTACGCCAGCCAGGACGTTAAGCCGGGCTCCATGGGCCGACCATTGCCTGGAATTGAGTTGGCAGTAGTGGATGAGAACTACGAGCCTGTTCCTGTTGGGGTGGACGGTATACTGGTAGTACGACCGGGTTGGCCATCTATGTTCCACGGTTACTGGGAAAACTCATCTATGTACAACTCACGATTCAGGAAGGGCTGGTACATCACCGGCGACAGTGCCAACATGGACGAGGACGGCTTCTTCTGGTTCGTGGGCCGCACTGACGATGTAATCAACACCGCAGGCCACCTGGTAGGGCCATTCGAGGTGGAGAGCGCCCTTATCGAGCATCCCGCTGTTGCGGAAGCGGGTGTGATTGGCAAGCCTGACCCTATTGCCATGGAGGTCGTAAAGGCCTTCGTTGCGCTGAAAGACGGCTACGAGCCTACGACTGAGCTTCGACAGGAGCTTATGCGATTTAGCCGCTCCAAGCTATCGTCAGCGGTGGCCCCGCGCGAGATCGACTTCTTAGACTCACTGCCTAAAACACGCAGCGGTAAAATTATGCGCCGCCTACTGAAAGCCCGCGAACTCGGCCTGCCCGAAGGCGACATTAGCGGTCTGGAAGAGGACTAGTTAGTAGTGGTTAGTAAATAGTTATCAATTCTCTATTACATGTCGTATCTGACTGATACAGAGACGTCACACTCCAATGAATAAAAACTAAATACTAAGAACTAAAAACTCACAACTTAGACCGGAGGTCGCCACATGAAATTCTGTTGGTTCCATCTGATGCCGTACAGGTTCCTGCCCAAGGACTTCGAAGAGAAGTACAGGAGCGTCTGGGTTGACGTGCCTAGTGAACTCTTTGAGCCTGAGAAGGCCCACCAGCTCTATAACGAATACCTGGACGAGCTGGAATACGCTGACGAGGTAGGCTTCGACGGCATCTGCGTCAACGAGCACCACAACAACGCATACGGCATAATGCCGTCGCCAAACATCACGGCGGCGACGCTAACGCGGAGCACCTCCAACGCGGCCATCATTGTGTTGGGCAACAGCCTGGCGCTCTACAACCCACCCATTCGTGTGGCGGAGGAGTTCGCAATGCTGGACTGCATTAGTGGCGGTCGTCTGGTTGCAGGCTTTCCTGTGGGAACGTCCATGGACACCAACTATGCCTATGGCGAAAACCCGGCAACCTTGCGGGAGAAGTACTACGAGGCGCACGACCTGGTAATCAAGGCGTGGACCGAGCCAGAGCCATTCGCCTTCAATGGTAAGTTCACCAAGTCTCGCTACGTCAATATCTGGCCCAGGCCTCTTCAGAAGCCGCACCCTCCCGTTTGGATTCCCGGAGGTGGAAGTGTGGAGACGTGGGAGTGGACCGCTGAGAAGGACTACGTCTACTGCTACCTTAGCTACTCCGGCTACAAGCGCGGTATTCAGGTCATGGACGGCTTCTGGAAGCAAATGAGGAGCATGGGGGTAGACGACAACCCTTATAGGGCAGGATTCCTACAACTCGTCTGCGTGGCCGAGACTGACGAGAAGGCCAAAGAGCTTTACGCCGAGCACGTCGATTACTTCTATAAGAAGTGCCTGCACGTGTACGAAGGCTTTTCGGAAGCTCCTGGGTATCGCACCATTCGGACGCTGAAGACTGGCTCTGTGGCCCAACTCGGCGCCGCTGCCAACGCCAAGCGTAAGGCCATGACCTGGGAAGACTACCTGGAGGAAGGCTACATCATCGCCGGAAGCCCAGAGACGGTTATCAAGAACCTTCGTGGCGCAGTGGAAGGCCTACGAGTTGGCCACCTGATGACTCTGCTTCAGATCGGCAGCATGTCCAAGGAGCTGACGATGAAGAACACAGAGATGTTTGCAACCCTTGTAAAGCCTCATCTGGAAAACATGTGGGACGAGTACGAGGACCGCTGGTGGCCGAAGCCTCTGGAAAAGCGTGAGGTGGCAGGCTCCGCCTCGGCAGGCGATTAACGAACTAGGATGAAATATTCGATAGGTCTTTTGTGTTCAGCGGTGGTTTGACGAGTTCACCAAGAACGTCGCCGTATATCTCACTTCGACCAAAAGCTAACTTCTCGTTCGGCTTGAGCAAAATAGCCGTTCGCCCTGAGCCTGTCGAAGGGCTGGCCTTAGAAGGTCGCCGCGGGCAACCGAGACATATTTGAAAACAATCGGGAGTTAAGAATGGTCCTTCAGCAGGATATATTTACAGTCAGCGTCGGCTCAATAGAGGTTGAAGTAACCAAAAAGGGGCAGGGCCAGCCGCTGGTGTATTTGCACGGCGCGTTTGGTTACCAGGCATGGCACCCGTTTCTGGATAAATTGGCCGAGCAGTTCACGGTGTACGCGCCGGTGCATCCAGGTTTCTCGGACAACGATGGCATCGATCAGATCGATAACATACTTGAGTTGGCCCTTCATCACATCGACCTGATTGAGGCGCTGGGACTGGATAAGCCAAACATAGTTGGCCACTTTAACGGCGGCATGATGGCTGCCGAGATGGCTGCCATATGCTTTCATAACGTGGGAAAGCTGGTTCTGGCTGCGCCTGCGGGCATCTGGCTGGATGACGCACAAGGGGTGGACTATTTCGCCACACCAGCAGTCGATCTAAAAAAGCTCCTGTTTGCCGATCCGGACTCAGAGTTGGCCTCAGCGGTGATGCCCGAGGCCCAAACAGACGAAGAGCGCGGATTGCAGGCAATAGACCGGGTACGATCGCTTAGCACCATTGGGAAATTCCTGTGGCCTATACCGGACCAAGGATTGAAAAGGCGCATGGGGCGCATCAAATGTCCTACCTTGATAGTTGTTGGTGAGAACGATCAGATCGTTCCAGCGTCCTACGCCGACGAGTTCACGAACCGCATTCCCGGTTCCCGTCAGCATATGATGGCCGGAGCAGGTCACATGTTCATTCTGGAGCAGCCCGATGCCTTTGCGGACGTTGTTATGGATTTCTTAAACAACTGATTTGTCAGCAAATCTTTATATGAGGGAAAATAATTGAGTAGTGCACATATACCTGACGGTGCGGAAATTCCCGACCCGTTTCTGGAAGAGGTCAGCCCAGGCATTTACGCCTACATCCAGCTTGACGGTAGCTGGGGCCTAAACAACGCCGGTTTCATCGTAGGAGAGGACGCCGTGACGGTGATCGACTCCTGCTTTAACGAAAAGCGGGCCAGGGCCTACAACGATGTCATTGCCGGTGTAACAAGCCTGCCGATTCGAACGCTCGTCAATACACACCATCACGGAGACCATACGAACGGCAATTACCTCTCTCCACAGGCCACTATTATCGGCCACGAGCAGTGCAGACAGTGGATGATCGACACGGCGGTATCGTCCAACAGGCACGCGGGGCTGTTTCCCAATGTGGACTGGGGTGATATCAAGATCGCACCGCCCTTTGTGACCTTTGAGGACCGACTGAATATATACGTTGGCGACCTCAAAGTAGAGGCCATTTACGTTGGCCCCGCGCACACGACTAACGACGTGATTCTTTGGATACCCGAACGCAAGCTGCTGTTCGCCGGCGATATCATCTTTAACGGTGGCACGCCTTTCGTCTCCATGGGGTCTGTTGCAGGAATGCTGGTTGCCCTTGAGCAGATAAGGGCGTTGGGCGCGGAGAAGATCGTGCCCGGTCACGGACTCGTCTGCGGTGCCGAGCAGATCGACGAGCAGGTAGCCTACCTACGATTCATACAAGAGGTTGCTCGCAAGGGCTTCGATGCCGGTAAGACCCCTCTGGAGGCCGCTACAGCCGCTGACCTTGGTCGTTTTGCCGCATTGCTCGATGCGGAGAGATTGGTTGGCAATCTGCACAGGGCCTACTCTGAGATTAGAGGCGAGCCTCTTGGTACAACTCTGGACCTGCCAATGGTGGTCGCTGACATGATTACGCTGAACGGCGGCAAACCTGTGCGCTGCGTGGCGTAGTACTCAGACACAGAGAAATTAATAATGCAAATGAAAAGGGCGTGCCATCACTGGTACACCCTTTCTTTTTGGCCTCGTGCGAGGATTACTGGCGAGGTATGACTTCCAGGTTAAGACTGGAAGCGTTACCGCCGGAGTGCAGCACGGTCTGGAGCGCCGATACGAACTCGGTTTCGCCGCCGATAGGCCCGCCGGTGTTCAGGTTGCGGTCGAACCTCGGGAAGTTGCTGGAAGATATGTCCAATCGTATTCGGTGTCCCTTCTTGAACACGTTGCTGGTCGCCCACAGGTCTATGGTGAATTCGTAGACCTCGCCCGGCGTTATCAGCTCGGCAGGCTGCCTGGGTACGCGGTATCTCGCTCTGATGATGCCGTCTGTCAGGTTCCTAGCGGACCCGTCTGGCTCCACGTCTACGAGCTTGGCTGTGAAGTCCGTGTCCACAGCTGAACTGGTGGCAAACAGCGTCACCGAGACAGGCCCCGTTACCTCCATATCCTGCTCAAGCGGTGGCGTGCTGTATACCAAAACATCGTCACGTGATTCTATGTCCCGCTGGTCGTACGCGCCTGGAGCCATGAATGCGGGGTCGCAGCACAGGCCGCCGCCGCTGGTAGGCACTGGAAACAGGGGATTGTAGTGGTAGACGTCGGGAGCCTCCATTCCGGGAGACTCCTGGCTCAGCGTGCCATCGCCGTTTAGCGAGTTGGCCCTTCCATGGCTATGCAGGTAGAACTTAGTCTGCTGAGCCCTCTTCAGAGGCCACTCATCTTCTGAGCGCCACTGGTTGGCGCCCATAACGAAGATTCTCACAGGTTTCTCATCGGCGACACCGTTGTCCTCGCCCTTGAGGTAATGATCGTAGTAGCGAAGGTACATGCCCTGCAGGTCAACTGCCAGCGACGAGGACCTACTGCCGAAGTTGAAGTTACCAGATACATTGATAGGGGACCCACTGTGAATCCAGGGGCCGATAACCAGCCTCTGACCGTTTCGCGCCTGCTCAGTGGCAGCGTTATTCCTCATGTTGGTGAAGTTGCGTATGGAGCCGCCCATAAATATGTCGTACCAACCGCCTACGTTGAGTGCCGGTGTGGTTATTTCAGAGTGTGACTCCTCTATGCACAGCGCCTTCCAATACTCGTCGTACTCGGGGTGCGCCAGCCAATCGTAGTAATAGGGGGCGATTCCGTCTTTCAGGTGCGGCAGGTCTTTTACCGGTAGGTGGGAGAATCCGCTGTTAAGGTCATCCTTCACTCTAATCAAACTCTCGAGGTCTGAAGGCCCCTTTCCGATGTCCCTCGAAAGTTTTCCCCAATTTGCCGCCGATAGTGCTCCTGTCGCCCATGACAGGTTAAAGCCCAACTCGAATGCGCCGCCTTGCCAGGCCCAGCCCTCGTGGTAGTCCGCTGCCGTGAACCCAGGGGCCATGGCTGCCAACGATGGCGGCTTCGCCTTTGCCGCCAGCCACTGTGTAGCGCCGACGTACGAAATACCGTAAGTGCCAACTTTTCCGGTACACCAGGGCTGGTCAGCCAGCCACTCGATGGAATCGTAGCCATCGTTAATCTCATTTACGAAGGTGTAGAACTCGCCTTCCGACTCGTAGCGGCCGCGTACATCCTGGACCACCGTCGCGTACCCGTTTGTAGCGGCCCTAATAGCGTCCAGCGTGCCGACACGATTTGCTTGGGCGCCCTTGTCGTAGGGCGTGCGGCTCATCAGCCCGGGGAACTGCCCCGGAGCGTCAGGTCGGAACACGTCAGCATACAGAGTAATGCCGTCTCTCATACTTACAGGCACATTGAAATCAATTTTTACTGAGTACTGGTCTGGCACAGTAACCTCGACTTTCGATGACGTTTCATGGAGGGAATCAACAACTGGCGTGAAGTTAGCATAGAGATAATAGTGTGGCAACTGTGTAAGAATTTCGGCTGCCGCAGGAATGGGCCTAATTGGTTGCACTGAATCATGGCATTTAAATGTTGTGTTTTGCAAGAACCCCCAGAACGTGCCATGAAAGTCCATGCATTCGCATGATAATCAGGCTGCTGAACTTGACAAATGACTGGTTTAATGAAATTGATTCCCCCGCAAGTCACTCGCTTGTTTACTGTCGGTCTGAAGGTCGTTAGACCATTGGCCTAAGCGGTTTCAGAGTCCCAAGTTCGTGACCCCTCACGAACTTGGGACTCTGGGCCGTAGTTTGGATTAAACACTCCGGGCTTCGGGGTGTCGCATTAGTCGTGTTTGGCCTACTCAGTGTGGGTTGGTGAGGCCTAGAGGGGGGTAGGAATAAAAGTGCTGTTCTTTAGCCAGCACGGCGAGCGTGTGGAACAACTGGTTTTAGCACTCAGACTGAGATGGCCTGATCTAGAACCGCTCGTAGTTTCCCAGGGTGGGTTGGCCGGCAAGTAGTAGAGCAGGAAGAGCCTGACATGGTCATGCTGTGTGAAAATCTTCTCGATATGAGCTAGTGGCAATCCATTAAAGAGATCAGACGGTTCTCAGACATACCTATCATATTGACGGTGGAATGCCACAATGATATGGATGTTGTTAAGGCTAGTGAGTTGGGTGCCGATGACTTCATCGCCATGCCAACGAATCTAATGATAGTAGTAGCCAGAAACCTTGCCTTGATGCGCCGCGTTGGCCTATCAAGAGATCCCAGCGAGGAATCTCCAGTATTCTGTGGCGACCTCGTCATAAATCCTGCTACTTATGAAGTCTATTTGGGCAACGAGCGTCTCATGCTCGCGCCTCCGGAATTTAAACTCTTGTATTTGTTGGCCAAAAACAGGCATATGACGCTGTCGCAGGAGTTCATACAGCGGGTAATAGGGACTGACGATGTTGAGGCAGGCGATACCCTCAAGAAGTACATTCAGAGGCTCCGCAGGAAGTTGGGGGACGACGCCAGGAATCCTATTTGGATAAAGACCGTACATGGCGTTGGATATCGTTTTGGTTCACCGGCATCCATTCCCTCAGAATCTGCCATCATAAGCGTGATTCACTAGTTTTGTTCGAGTTCAATGGCTGGCTCTCCGTCAGTCCTTAGACTCCCTTAGCGGCGCATTTAGCTGCTTCGGGAGCTTTCCTTCACAGTGGTTCTCTAGAGTTTAATTTTAATTCCCCCTTTGGGAACATACTTTCCCCCGCTTTGTTCGAACCCGATGAATACGATAGGTCGAGATATGAAACCTAATGTATTTGTTCTCGAACCAGACATCGACGAGTGTCGCTCCATCAGTGCCTGCCTTAGAGGTCAGGGATACGACGTAGTCTCTGAATCAGAGAGTTCCACCGGAGTCGTGTTGCTTGCTGAAGATATGCCCACTTTTAGCGGCGAAGATCTTCTCCCTCTATGGCGCAAGCGCTCAGCCGTACCCATCATTGTGATGGGAAAGGGCACAGAGACTTCCGTAGTAGCAGCACTTCTTCAGGGCGCGGACATGTACCTGGACAGGCCCATTAATGACAGAGAGATGATCAGTCGTGTTGGGGCTTTGTTGCGGCGCGTTGACCTCTTGATTAACAGTGCTAACAGTCAAACAGACGTTGCCGCTTTAGAAAAAGCTCTGCCCGACTCTGTGAAGAGGTCGATTTTGAGGTGCAGGGATTCGAATACGACGTGCCTGGTAACGCTCACTGGGTGAGTTAGACTGCTGTTTGCAAAACATTTAGTAATCGCGTGAAAACATATTTGTTCTCCGAGTTCGCATCATATTGACCTTTGTTGCTGCACTATTTTGGGCATAATTGCGAGCGAGTCATGTAATTTATCAATATAGGCTTTGGAATGTTCATCGCTACAGTTTCAGAGATAAACTTGTGTTCCATTTGTCAATCTGGCCCCGCAATCTGGCCATGAAGGAGAAGTGTTCTTCTTCGGGTTTATTGCATGATTTTAACGCTGTGATATTTACATAAAAGTCCAAGCACACCAGCGCGAACAGCTAAAAGGAATCTGGTGCTATAATTTAGGCTGTTGGCGTCGAAACCTAAATGGGGTCTAGCCTTCGTCAAAGACCAGAGCTGGATTAAGCATCACGAACATCAATTACGTAAATTGCTATAACGCGTTGCGAACCCACTTATGGTGCCGTCAACGTGTAGCACATTAAAAACCCTGAGAGGTCAGTATATTGACGAACTCAACGAATGAGATCTCGATAATTTCACCGTACGGCGGCAGTCTGGTGGATCTGGTTGTAGATCCTGATAAAGCCGCGGAGCTGAAGGAAAAGGCCAACCACCTACCATCAATACAGGTGTCTGAGCGAATTGTTTGCGACTTGGAACTACTTGCCACCGGTGGATTTTCTCCTTTGGACAGGTTTATGGGCAAGGAAGACCACCAGCGAGTGCTCGACGAGATGCGCCTAACCAGCGGCCATCTGTTTCCAATTCCGATAACCCTGCCAGTTGACCCAACTGACGATTTGAAGCTTGATAGCCAAATAGCAATTCGCAACTCTAAGAATGAGATATTGGCTATTATGGACGTAGAGGAGATCGACGAGTGGGATCGGACAGAGGTTGCTTCCAAAGCCTTCGGGACCACGGACACCGCTCATCCTCTTGTGGCTGAGATGAACCGATGGGGTAGCCACAACATATCCGGGAAGCTACAGGTTATCCAGTTGCCTTCTCACCCCGACTTCTTCGAATCTCGAATGACCCCGGCACAGACCAGAGCTCGGCTAGCGGAATATGGCCATGCGAACGTAGTGGCATTCCAGACCAGGAATCCACTTCATAGAGTGCACGAGGAGCTGACAAAGAGAGCGGCTGATGCTGTAGGAGGCGTGTTGCTCCTGCACCCAGTGGTTGGCATGACCAGGCCTGGTGACGTTGATCACTTCACACGGGTGCGGACGTACAAAGCCCTTACTGAGAACTATTACGAAAAAGACCGCATCCTTTTGTCTCTTTTGCCGCTGGCTATGCGCATGGCTGGCCCAAGGGAAGCCCTTTGGCATGCGTTAATTCGACGCAATCACGGCGCAAACCATTTCGTTGTGGGACGAGACCACGCCGGACCTGGAAACGATTCCACAGGAAAGCCGTTCTACGGTGCCTACGACGCGCAGGAACTTGCCGAGAAGCACAGCGAAGAATTAGGCGTCAAGATTGTTCCGTTTAGCGAGCTGGTCTACCTGCCTGATGAGGAAAGATATGAAGAGGTATCCAAGATACCTGCGGCGACAAAGACCGCATCAATTTCAGGCACACAGGTTAGAGAGCAGTACCTCAATGCCGGGCGACTGTTGCCGGACTGGTTCACCAGGCCGGAGGTAGCTGAAATTCTGTCCGAGTCTTATCCGCCCAGGTTTAAGCAAGGCTTATGCGTATGGTTCACCGGGCTTAGCGGCTCTGGAAAAACTACGACTTCAGAAATCTTTACGGTTCTTCTAATGGAGCACGGTCGGCAGGTTACGGTGTTGGATGGCGATGTGGTTCGTACAAATCTTTCCAAAGGCTTGGGTTTCAGTGCTGAAGACCGGGATACTAACATACGACGAATTGGGTATGTTGCCGCCGAAATAGTGCGCCATGGTGGCTCAGTTATTTGTGCCGCCGTCAGTCCTTACAGGGCCACACGAGATGAGGTCCGAAACATGGTGGGGGCAGACAGGTTCATCGAGGTATTCGTTGATACGCCCTTGGACGTCTGCGAGAGTCGCGACGTAAAAGGCATGTACGCGATGGCACGCCGAGGTGAAATCAAAGGGTTTACCGGGATAGATGACCCGTATGAGGCGCCTGAAAATCCCGAAATCACCCTGGATACCATTGCGAATACGCCTGAGGAAAATGCGCATCTTATAATGAACACGCTGCAAGAGGATGGTTTCATTAAGGACACCACGATGGTTATCGGGAGTGCAGACGGACCCGCTTAAGGGCCGACCGTTAGGCGAATAAGCGCCTGTTAGCTATTCGAAATAGCATGCACGAGTAATTCGATTACAGATTAGAGGTGGCGATTTGAGCCACCCCTGTTTGTTTTCTAAGCAGGCTCCAGGCGGGTACGTGGGTTCACAATACTCCTGGCGCTGGCCGCCTTTATAGACCTCTTCTTTTAATAGACGCCTTACATATTTTGAGGCGTCTTTTTGGTCGGTACCATGCGAAAGCTCTCTCTGCTAATATTGTCGCCGACGACGACTGCACATCGCACTAGAGGTACATGACAGATATGCCAGATTCACAGGAATTGAAATCACTTGCCATGGCGGCGATCGATGCCAAGTCCGCTGACCTCATCGGTATAGCGGAACACATCCTCAACAATCCTGAGCCAGGGTTTCGAGAGGCGAAGACCGCTCGGTTCGTGGAGAGTAAGTTTGAAGAGATGAAAATATCGTACCAAAGTGGTATAGCAATCACTGGAATCAAGGCAGTCCTTGATACAGGCAGGCCCGGACCTACAGTCGCCGTAATGGGTGAGCTTGATTCCCTCAAGGTGTTGGGACACCCCCACGCTGACCCGGAAACGTCCGCTGCGCACGCTTGTGGACACCACTGCCAGATCGCCATGATGCTGGGAACCGCCATCGGCCTCCAGGCCAGCGGTGTCATGGACCAGTTGTCGGGTCGCATTGTGTTGATCGCAGTACCTGCCGAAGAGTACATAGAGGTGGAGTACCGCGACGATCTTCGCCGGGCTGGCAAGATAGAGTTTCTCGGAGGCAAGCCTGAATTCATTAGGCTTGGCGCTCTGGACGACGTAGACATGGCGATGATGACCCACACCTCGGCCAATGCAAACGAAGGCAAGATCGCTTTTGGTGGCACAAACAACGGCATTGTGGCAAAGCGAATCCAGTTTTTGGGGAAGGCCTCTCACGCAGGAGGCGCTCCTCACGCCGGCGTAAATGCCCTCAATGCTGCCATGATCGCTCTATCAGGCATTCATGCTCAGCGGGAGACGTATCGAGACCAGGATACGGTGCGTATCCACCCGATCATTACTCAGGGCGGTGTTGCCGTAAGTTCTGTACCGGCAGACGTCCGCATGGAGACCTACGTCAGGGGCAAGTCTGTGGAGGCGTTCCTGGCTGCCAGCGTGAAGGTTGATCGTGCGCTAAGGGCAGGTGCTATGGCTGTGGGTGGAAGCGTCAACATAACCACGCTGCCTGGCTACCTTCCTATACATAGCGACGAGACCATGCTCGGGCTGTACGAACAGAATGCCGCCCAGCTGGTTGGGCAAGAGAATCTTGTCCGCCTGACTCATCGAACGGGCTCTACGGACATGGGTGACGTTTCCCAGATAATGCCTGTTATCCATCCTTATGTGGTTGCGGCAGAAGGCAACGGCCACGGCGATGACTACATCGTAACCAACTACGAGCTCGGCGTTATCACCGGCGCTAAGGGCATGGCCATGACTGTTATCGACCTGCTCTCGGATGATGCTAGGCTCGCAAACAAGGTCAAGGAAGAGTATGACGCGCCTATGACTAAAGATCAGTATTTATCACTCATGAGAAGCATGTTCCATGAAGGTTCCTACATAGAATAACTGAGGACGTAAATATGCCTACGATTCAAGACCTAAAAGCTATGGCTCAGGCTGCCATCGATGATCGAGCCGACTGGCTTCTCGAAATATCAAAAACGGTTCTGGCTAATCCGGAGCCGGGTTTTCACGAGTACAAGACTGCCAGCTACGTGGGCAGCAAACTGGACGAACTGGGTATAGCTCACCAGGATGGCATCGCTTTGACCGGCATCAAAGGCTACTTGCGTGGTGGTCAGCCTGGCCCAACCGTAGCTGTAATTGGCGAGCTGGACTCGCTCCGAGTTCTTGGGCATCCTCATGCCGACGCGGAGACCGGCGCGGCTCATGCATGTGGCCATCACTGCCAGATCGGCATGATGCTGGGCGTCGCCGTAGGCCTAATGGCAGCAGGTGTCCAGGAAGAGTTGGCGGGTAGTGTGGCCCTCATGGCCCTGCCAGCAGAGGAGTTCATCGACGTCGGATTCCGATACGGTCTACACAAGGAAGGCAAGCTGGGATTCATGTCCGGCAAGCAGGAGTTCATTCGGTTGGGTATATTTGACGACGTAGACATGGCTATGATGGTGCATACTTCTTCTTCAGCCGAGGACGGCAAGTTTGCTCTAGGCGGCACCAGCAATGGACATGTGACCAAATTGGTGAACTTCATAGGTACGGCGGCCCACGCGGGAGCCTCACCGCATATGGGTGTGAACGCTCTTCAGGCGGCGACAGTAGCCCTGAACGCCCTCAACACGCAGCGCGAGACACTGCAAAACGAGAATATCGTTCGCATGCACGGCATAATGACGCATGGTGGTGTGGCGGTGAATTCGGTTCCGGCGGATGTGCGTTACGAGGGGCGTGTCCGCGGACGCACTTCAGAAGCCATTGCCGACGGCAGTATGAAAATGGACCGTTGTATGCGTGCGGGTGCGCTGATTATGGGCGGCAAGGTTAGCATTGTGACGTTGCCTGGATACATGCCAATGATTAACAACCCGACTATGACGGGCATCTTCCGGGAGAATGCCGAGCAGCTCGTTCCTGCCAACGAGATCATTACGCATCCCGACGACCTGAACCGCGGTGGTTCTACTGATATGGGCGACCTTAGCCAGATCATCCCGGTTATTCATCCATATACAGGTGCGGCAGTAGGGGCAGGTCACAGCACCGACTATATTGTTGAAGACTATGTGCAAGCGGTAATCAACCCGGCCAAAGCCATGGCAATGGCAGTGATCGACCTGCTGGCCGGAGGCTCTGCCAAAGCCATGGAAGTCCTTGACGGCTATAGTCCTGTGATGACTAAAGACCAGTACGTGAACTTTCAGAATTCGCGTCTTGTTGAGGAACTTTACGACGGTGAGAAGTAGGGAGGGCGATTAAGCCGAATGTTGCGAGGCCTCTATCTATGCTTTACGACGTTTGGATTTACTGGTCTTCAATATTTCCACAGATACTGCTGCAGGCTTTCTTTTCTTTACTGATGCGCCCAGTACGAAAGAGTTGCCATGGCCTATTTCGCCGCTAGCATATGCGATTTGCGCGTCACGGTACGAAGCTCGGTTAGAGTTGACAATGACTTTCTTAGTGTGGCTTTCGCCAGTTATCTGAAGTCCTAACAAGGTCTGTTTTTCACCATTTTCCTTGATGCAGTAGATCCCTTCTCCGAACTTTATGGTTACTAGGATCGGAATTGACTGATTTTGAAGTGCTTTCTTCTCGACAACGGCGTGGAGCCTGTCGTGGAAGCTCTGTTTGTTCAAATATTCGTTTTTGATTTCCTCAAGCGTCCCCCAGACAAGACCGTTTTTTTTATAAACCATATGTTGGGGTCCCGCTTCGAATTGGTCACCTGACAGGATCTGCACATGGAAGACAAACGTTCCAACAGGGAACGTTGACTCCTCCTGGATTGAAGAAAGTGCGCGCAATAGCTTTGACCAATCCTCCTCCCGTGAATCTTGCAAGCTAAGCGTTTCAATGTGATTCCGTGCAGCCTTCCTTTTAGCATTTCGGACGAATCGACTCCTAGAAACCATTACAACCTTGGAAGCATCAAGAGCTTGATACTTACCAATTACCTCTTCGACTCATTTAAGGTCGGCATTCCTTTTGTGATCCCTGCATTCAATCGCAATTAGGATTGTGTGATCGGCAATGGTACCCTTTAGGGCCACGTCGATTTCGCGAGATATCCCATCTTGATCGATGACTAATTTGGATTCTGTTACTCGAACATCTGCCACATCCATATCGGCCAAATGACGCTCCAATATGAATATCAACTTCTGGAATGCAATGCTGCGCTTCGGCATTGTTGATCTCCAGTATATGGACTTGTGTTCTACTAATTAAGGCACATTGGGGGAAAGAAGAAGAAAAATAGTAATTGGAAATTTCGGCTAATTATTCAATTTAAGGCCGCGCCTTACGCTACGAACCAGTCTGAAAGCTCTTTGCGATTGCGCTCAAGCCACGCGTGGTTAAGCTGAATGCGCTCCAGCGACTGGCGTATTGTCCGCTCAGCGCCTCGGGCAGGGTGGTCGGTAAAGAACTTCTCCACGTCCTCGCGCATCTCCAACGTCGTGAAACCTGATGTAATGGAGACCAGCCGCATTAGGGCAAAGCCCCCCTCGCCGTAGCGCCTGTCCAGCTCCGCCCAGTTGTCCTTAAGGAACTGCCAGGCCAAATTACGGCCCTGTTGATTGCCGGCGGTCAGGCCGATCACGGAGACTGCCTCATGAGCCCTGACTTCGTCGCCCAGAGCCCTGTCCAAGGTCTCCTGCAGAAGCTCAGGCTGTTCAAATCCAGTCAGTCCATACAGGAATCGTACCTTCTCCTCCTGCATGGTCGCCGCCGTCCGCATCTCCCACATGGCGTCATAGGTGGAGCGATCGCCTCTCTTGGCCGCCATGCCAAACACGATGCCTCGAATATCAGGACTGACATTGGCCGGGTCCTGAGTATAGGCTGCAAAACGTGCTGCCGCCTCTCGCAGGGTATCCTCATCGTCGGCGCCACCGAGATGGTTTAGCACAGTGCTACGAAGAAGCGTGTCCAGATGGCCCTCGCCCGGCTTAGGATCCCAGCCGATCTTCTTGCCCGTCTCCTCCATTATGCTGCGGGAGAATGCCTGGAACCCGTTATAGAACGACTCTTCCCATACCAGCGTCTCCATGCCACCCATGTTGGACGAGAGGTCGGCGCAAACTGGAGCGTTGTCCTCGTTCTTGTATGCCTCGGCAATGGCCAGAAACTCGGTGGCAGGAATCATGCCTGCCCTGCAAAGTGCGTAGGCGTCGTTCTGTATGCCAAGCCTGTCAGAAGCCGAAAGCTCTTTGCTGCGGATGGGGCCAGCCAAGCTCAGAAGGTCTTCAGCCGTGTACTTAACACGATAGAAGCCCGTCTGCTCCGGATTGACCTTGACCCAGGCCTTTTCGCCATCTGGAGAATCTATTGGGGTGGAAACCTCTTGTTCGTTCATCAAAAGAGATGCGGTAGTCCGGCCTGTCTTTATGGCAATTGGTACTTGCCAAACCGCAGAATTATCCTCGTCAGGGTTCAGAATATCGTCATAAGTGAACTTACGTTGGGACAGATGCACGTCTATAGCCGAAGATGTCCGGTCAAGCTTTACGTCAATGACGGGATAACCTGTTTGCATGACCCAGGTGTCCATTATGTCGGCGACGGGTTGGCCGGATACATCACCAAGCGCATTCCAGAGGTCACTCCTCTCAGCATTACTATACTGATGCCTTGTGAGGTACTGGTGCAGGCCTTTTTGAAAGGTCTCTGCTCCCAGAAAGGTCTCCAGCATGCGCAGCACTGACGCACCTTTGCTGTAGCTGATGGCGTCGAAAAGCTGGCCAATCTCGTCGGGATTATTGACCTCTTGCTCAATTGGGTGCGAGTTACGAAGCCCGTCCAGGCTAAGTCCCCGGTTGGTATCCGCTGATACAAATTGAGTCCACACCTCCCATTCGGGGAACAGGTTGTCGGCTGCCTTGTCGCCCATCCAGGAGGCAAAACTCTCGTTCAGCCAGAGGTCGTTCCACCAGGCCATGGTGACCAGGTCGCCGAACCACATGTGGGCCATTTCGTGGGCGATGATGGACACTACCGTTTGCCGGGTTCCTGCCGAGGTGTTGGACGGGTCGACCAGCAGAGCGGTCTCTCGGTACGTGATTGCGCCCCAGTTCTCCATGGCACCTGCCGCGAAATCGGGAATGGCGATGTGGTCCATTTTGGGCAACGGGTAGGGGACACCAAAGTAGTTATTGAAAAATTCCAACAGCCTGATAGAGGCCTCTAGGGCATATCGACCCTGCTCTTCTCGGCCCCTGGTTGTAAAGACTCTCATCAGTGTGCCGTTGTCGCCAGTCTCCTCGATGTACGAAAGGTCACCTATGACAAAGGCCAGCAGGTACGTCGACATGATAGGCGACTCTGCGAAGGTAACTGTCTTGGAGGCGCCGGATTCCGACTCGTTAGTTACCGGCATATTGGAGACTGCGGTCAGGCCTGACGGGATAACAAGCGTCAAGTCGAAGGTCGCTTTTAGCGCAGGTTCATCCCAGCATGGAAATGCCCGGCGAGCGTCTGTAGACTCAAACTGCGTTGACGCCATCCACTGGTCGTTGCCATCTATGTCTTCGTATTGGCTGCGGTAAAATCCACGGAGTTTGTCATTGAGGTCGCCAGTGAAAGCCATATCAAGGGACGCTGGCCCCTCCGAAAGGCTGCTGCCGAAATCAAAGCTAACCGTCTCATGCTCCTCATCGTAGGAGATATTCTGAGGGGTCAGCGTGTTTCCACCGGAAGTGACGGCACAACTCTGCACTTCAATTTCAACACTGTTCATCGTGATCGAGGAGGTCGCTTCGAGGATCTCGACCTCTGTCAGCACCGTGCCCTTAAACGTAAATTTCTCCAGGTCAGGCTCCAAAGTGATCTGATACTTGACGGGTTTGACGTTTGCTGGCACCAGGATCGCGTTAGATTTCGGCATATAAGTACCCTCTGTGTGTGATCGATTAAGTTAGGTTGGTGGATTTGGAGAGCTAGGCGCCCTTCCAGTTGGGCTTGCGCTTCTCTGCGAATGCTCTTGGCCCCTCAAGGAAGTCCTCGGAAGCTGCGGCCTTCTGATATTCCGTGAAGCTGCGGCTCATGGTAACGTCAAGCGGCCAGCCCAGGCCCGACATGGCCATCTGCTTGCTGGCCCTAGCTGACAGTGGCGCTACCTCTAGGATTTCGTTGGCCCAGCGCTCTGCAGTGGAAATGAGGTCGGCCAACGGCACCACCTCGTTGATTAAGCCTAGCTTTTGGGCCTCTAGAATCGGAATTCGTTTTGCGGTAAGAAGCATTCCCATGGCTATCTTCAACGGGATGTGCCGGGGAAGCCTGTGTACTCCGCCTGCTCCCGCCACCAGGCCCACTCGTGGCTCTGGCAAGCCTACCTCTGCATGGTCCGCAGCAATGATGATGTCGCAGGCCAGCGCCAACTCGAAGCCGCCACCCAAAGCGAAGCCGTTAACGGCGGCAATGATGGGCTTCCAGCACTCAAAGTTCGACGTAATGCCGCCAAACCGTGCGATATCGAGACTACGATCGCGCCTGCCGTGCTCTGCGGTGTACTTGAGGTCGTTACCCGCGCTGAAGGCCCTTTCGCCGGTGCCGGTGATGATAGCAACCCACACGTCCGGGTCGTCGCGAAAGTCACTGAAGGCGTGGTAAAGCTCCTGGTTGGCTGGAGGATGAAGCGCGTTCAGCCTCTCAGGGCGGTTAATGGTAACGTAGGCGATACGGCCCTTCTTTTCGTAATTAATGAACTCGTATGTCATGGGCTAACTCCGACGATGAATTTTTCTTGATATATGGGTGAACTTCCCGTGAAATTGTATCAAAATTTTGCTGAAAACCAAACGGGATTCCCCTGCAAAAGAAGGCCAGTACGCGGCTTTGACTAGGGCTAAGCGCTACCATCGGTCCCAATGAACGACCTGGTCAACAGAACGCCGATTGGTTGGGCCGTAATGCACTCCGCCCGCTAGAAATCCCACAGGTAGTAATGCTGCGGTTTCAACGTTGTCCGGAATGCCCAGGATCTCCTTAACCTCAGCCTCATATGCCTTGTGAAAGGTTGTCAGCACGCTGCCCAACTCTAACGCCCTCGCCGCCAACAGAATATTCTGCACAGCTGGGTATATAGACGCGCCGGTCGTTAGCCCTGTCGACCCACCATGGGAAATGCAGGCGAGAATTAAGACAGGGGCCTCTCCCAGATGGTCGACAAGATAAACAGCGGAATTGAAAAGCTTCTTGTTCTCCGCCTCGACGTACTGTATTCGTGGAATGGCTGCGCGGCCCGCCTTCTGATATATGTCGCCAAGCTTACGTCGCAGCTCGGGGTCTTTTATCACGAGAAACGACCACTGCTGCTGGTTGGTCCCGCTGGGTGCCTTGATGGCAGCCTCCATCAATTGCGAGATCATTTCGTCCGGCACAGGGTCCGGTTTCAGGTAGCGGATGGCTCTCTGGGTATTCATGGCCTCGAACAGGCCAATGTCAGCGCTCATGAGTAATCTCCTGGAATGGCGATTTATAGGCGATGCCATTATAAACGAGGTAAGTCCGGCGCACCTTGTTAGACGTCATATGCCCGAAATATCTTCGTCTGCTAGAATTCGCCGGTCGTGTAGCCACTTAATGTCGAATTGCATGACAAGTTACCAGCTAGACCAGGAGGCGATCATTATGAAAGTCGGAACAAGCGTCCGAGGTAGGGAAATTCGTCAGATACCCGAGGATACAGCCCAGGCCGAAAACCTGGGGTACGACTTCATATCCACAAACGAGACCAAGCACAACCCGTTTCTCGCGGCAACGCTGGCCTCTGAGCATTCGACCACGATGAACGTTAGGACGTCTATCGCCCTGGCCTTCGCTCGAAGCCCGATGGACACGGCATACATGGCGTGGGACCTTCAGGAGCTTTCCGAGGGCCGATTTCATCTGGGACTCGGCAGTCAGGTTCGTGGCCACATCGTGAGGCGCTACAACATGCCGTGGGGCAGTCCAGCGGCACGGATGCGCGAGTACATCCTGGCAATTAGGGCCGTCTGGGAATCTTGGCAACAAAATACCAAACTTAATTTTCAGGGCGAGTTCTATAATTTCAACCTGATGCCTCCGTTCTTCGACCCGGGGCCAATAGAGCATCCGGACATAAAAATATACCTCGCGGCTGTCAACGAGCGCATGCAGCAGGTTGCCGGTGAGGTCTGTGACGGAGTGCTGCTTCACAGTTTCAATACGCCCAAGCATACGAAAGAGGTTGTGCTGCCCAATCTGGAAAAGGGTGCGGCCAAGGCTGGCAGAACGTTGGCGGATATCGATATTCACGGCGGCGGCTTTATTGTCACAGGCGCCAGCGACGAAGAGGTTGAGGCTAACATGCGTGAGACGAAGAACAGCTTATCCTTCTATGCCTCTACGCGAAGCTACGCACCAGTGATGAACACCCACGGCTGGAACGACACGGCGCAGAAGCTCTATCGCATGTCTGTGGACGGGCAGTGGGATCAGATGGGCGAAGAGATTACTGACGACATGTTAGAAGCCTTTGCTGTGGTCGCGCCCTACGACAAGATCGTGGATAGCATCAAAGAGCGATATGGGTCTTTTGCCAGTTCAATATCATTTTCTATACCGACAAACTCTGCAGAGGATGAGGAGCGGCTCAAGGACATGCTGCGCAGGCTGAAGTCAGACTAGCTCAGTCTAGACTTATTCTTCGTGGGGAAACGCGATGCTTCTCCCTGTCTATGATATCTTCTATCTCGATTACCGCCTGATCGAGCCCATTAGTCTGGTTGACCACGACGTAGTCGAACTGCTGCGATTTTTCCAGTTCCGCTGAGGCAGTGCGCAGCCGCAACTCAAAGGCCTCATCAGATTCGGTATTGCGTTCACGAAGCCTACGAGTCAGCTCATCTCTGTCTGGTGGGGCCAGGAAAATGAAGAGGGCCTCCGGGCAGAGGCTACGAACCGTACTCGCGCCCTGAACGTCTATCTTCAAAATGACGTCCTGCCCCCTGGCCAGTGCGTCAGTGACCTGGGACTTCGGCACGCCGTAATGGTTGCCGAAGACCTCAGCGTCTTCCAGGAGCCCGTCAGTTTCCTGCAAACCGGTGAATTCCTCTCGTGTAAGGAAAATGTAATCAACGCCGTCCTTTTCCTTCGGGCGCATGGCACGAGTGGTTGCAGTAACAGTGAAGTGGACGTTGCTTCCCCGTTCACGCATTCGGGATAAGACGGCGTCTTTACCTACTCCGGATGGGCCTGAGAGAACTATTAGGAGAAGGTTATCCTCTAAATCGGAGCCTTCGAGCTGAGCAGAAGTCTTATCCACCTGGCGGCTCCTCGATTTCTGGATTGCGCTCATATTCGGGGAGAATTATTTCTTGTATATCCAGGAGTCCCTCTTGTCGCCACCGGAGATAATGCTGTACCTCTTGCTGAGCCGCTCGCCGAAGAAGGCCGATGCCATGGATTCACGAGAGGTGGGTAGTCGATTGCTGTCATCATCCTTGCCCACGGCGCCGGCTTCCCACTTGCCATGATCTTCCCAAGAAGCAATGAACGCCGTTACCAGGTCCTCACTGCCGTCCTTGATCTTGGTGCGGAACTCGTACAGCTCGTTTATGAACTGGTCTATCCAATGAACAAGTGATTCTGAGTTAGCGATGCACGCCGTGTCATTATCCAGCGGATCAAGTGCGGACAGGCCAGAGATCTGGGCAAAGTTCTTGCCTGTGAGCTTGTGCATCTCCCTCCAGGACGGGCTGTTTGACATGGTGCTAGTGAAGGCTGATGACATAACCGCTGGAAGAAGGTCCATCGCAGTCATGTAGCTGTCGTGCTCATGAGGATCAAGGAAGATAGGCCTTGCGTTCATCATCTCAATCAGGCCAATTACGGTCTTCACCGACTGCTCGTCGGCTGTTACCCCCGGCATTACGCAGTATTCGATACCTGTGAACAGCGTAGCCGTGGCGTCGTCCATCATGTTATGTTCACGCTTCACCAAGGGGTGGCCGCCCACAAAACTGACGCCCTTGGGGAGGAATGCTTCTGCCCACTCCTTAACCTTGACCTTGGTAGGGCAGGTATCAGTTATGACACAACCGTCATCCACAATGGGCCCGATAGCCTCGAGCATTTCACGCATTTCAGCAAAAGGCAGGTCCAAAATTATGAGCTGCGCGCCTTCGACCGCCTCCCGCAAAAGCCGTGAGGTTTTGTCGTATGCGCCCCTCTTCTCCGCGATAGACAAGGCCTGCCTGTCGCCTGAAGTCCCAAAGATTTCCGTATTCTTTAAATTGGCGCTCTTAAGAGCAAGACCAATAGACACGCCGATGGGGCTTGTCCCTATTATCGTTATGCGCTCCAAATTGTTCCCCCTGCCAGGTTCGTAGGGCCAAATCCCTACATTTGCCACCCGTTTAATCTATTTATACGAACTATACGAAAAAAGCGTCATAGCAGTTTACCATAAGGCGTGTGGGCCGCGTTACTGGCCAATAACCAGTCTCATAAGGAAGCTGATTACTGGACTGATGACGCGTCCCAATATACCCAGGTTGAGAAAAACGTCCCCCATGATTATCAGCACCAAGATCATCATGCCGTAGCGTTCTGTCTTTGCGAAGGAAAGCGCCGCATCCCTGGGCAGCAAGCCCAGTACTATCTTGAAACCATCGAGAGGGGCTATAGGTAGCAGATTGAATATGGCTAACACCAGATTCAGTTGAATCACTGTGAGCAATATGCGGGCAACCTGTATCGAATCGGTACCTGAATTCATGTAAACCTGGAAGATTATTCCAGTGATAAGTGCCACGATGACGTTCGAAATCGGACCAGCTACGGAAACCACTGCCATGCCGGCCTTTTCGCCAATTCGCAGATTCCAAGGGCTAACTGGCGTAGGCCTTCCCCATCCGAAGCCAGCAAAGACAATCATGATTGTTCCCATGGGATCCAGGTGAGCCTTTGGATTCAAGGTGAGGCGGCCTTGGTTCTTCGCGGTATTGTCTCCCAGCCTATAAGCTGACAGAGCGTGGCTGAATTCATGCACAGATATGGCAATTATCAGGGCAATAATGAAGCCAATAATATTGAGTATGGCAGCTTGTGGGTCGTTTGAAAACTCGCCAAAAAATCGAAACAGCAATTCTTCTTATCTCGCCAAATAATCTGATTTTGTATACTAAATACAAAGAAAAAGCGGGGCGAATATCTCGCCCCGCTTTCATTCTACCAATTATCTAGTTAGTTTAGTGGCCTCCGCAGGCACAACCACCCTCGGCACCACATCCGCCCACCTGGGCCTCCGGTTCGCCGCCGCCGCATCCTCCGCCGCCACCGCCGCAGGCACATCCTCCGCCTCCGCTACCACATCCGCCACCCGCTGAAGGCTGGAAGTTGGGATTGCTGATGACGAAACCGCTACGCATCAGACCATCTACATAGTCGATCTGTGCTCCCTCCACTAGAGGTGCGCTTTCAGGATCAACCAGAACTTTCACAGATGCAGCGTCGATGACGAAATCTTCGGCATTTGCCGTCTTTTCCATGCCCAGCATGTACTGGAAGCTTCCCTGAGGACCCGGTACTACCATCATTCGAAGAAGAGAACCTTCTTCGCCACCCTGTTCGCTTATGATTTCCTCAAGCTTGAGGGCTGCTGTTTCTGTCACTTCGATGATTGGCGCAGTAGCCATTTCTAGACCTCCAGCCATTTAATTCATTTTCGTGCAAAATAGTGTTTTTGCTTGTCCGGATGCTATCACTCAGGATAACAGGCGGTCAAGAGACTATCAAGTCGGTTGTACCCAGTTCCCCAAGGCAACAATAACCCAAAAAACCGGTTGTCTAACCCCTTTCGAGTGGCGGGGTAGGCAACCGGTCATTAGATTCAAAAGAAAAAGAGAACTAGCGCATCTGCTCCGCGTAGTTTTCTATTCCTAAGTACTCAACAAATTCATTGTCTTCGTTCACCAGTATCATCTTGGGCTCGATGGGCTCCTCTGAAACGTCGAAAGACATGACGATTATGCAGTCGCCCTTGTCCACCAACTTCGCCGCAGCACCTTGGACGGACATGACGCCTGAGCCTCTTTCGCCAGCAATGGCGTAGGTCTCAAATCGGTTACCGTTGGTGATATCGCATATTAGTACTTTTTCGTACTCCCAAAGATCAACGCGTTCCATCAACTCCCCGTCAATAAGAATGCTTCCAATGTAATCCTCATTGCACTCGGTAATAAAGGCTCGGTGAATCTTTGACCTAAGTAGAACTCTCAAAATCACTCCTCATTGCTCAAAGCCTCGCAACTCATGATACTCACGAGGCATACATGGATTCGGCTTCCCTCAATTTCAACACGAACAGAAGAAAACACTTAATTAAGGGACGGGAGCCACTCTATGGCTATTTGCCGTTGATGTCAAATCCCCAGACAACTTATTGTGCCAATAATCGGTGGGAATTCTTACCCTTTGGGGGTTATATAGAACCTTAAACGCAAACCGAATAGCGTTAATCCTATGTTTAGGCGAATATGGTGTA